>Ga0181560_10000951_pt1 | contig 27053 bp, 23 predicted proteins | sample 011ome_20_FD_133751 | JGI IMG/M metagenome (GOLD analysis project Ga0181560, IMG submission 133751) | Coastal salt marsh microbial communities from the Groves Creek Marsh, Skidaway Island, Georgia - 011509CT metaG (megahit assembly) | ecosystem: Environmental > Aquatic > Marine > Intertidal...
AGGGGAATGAACGGATTACCGCCGGCATGGCAAGTCTGCGAGACGGCCCACTTGGTTTGCTCGAAAGTCGGTTTGCTCGAAAGTCGGTTTACTCAAACTGGCCGCGTTGGATTATCCAAGCCAGCCGCGGCGCTTTACCCCATCCAGCCAAGGCGCACTCTGTGCGCCTTGGCGTTAACCCGCAACTGAATGCCTGATTAAACGTGAGTACGACAACCACAAGCCTTCAAGCCCTGGCCGCGCGCCTTGATCAATGCATGATCAAAGATCAAGGGCGCCTGCGCCAGGCGCTTCGTGACAAGCGCCAGGTCGAAAATAACGCGGCTAACTTGGCGGCGCAGATAGAGCGCTCGATGAAGCGGGTTGAGCAGCGCCGAGCAGTGCTGCCGAAGCCAACCTTTCCCGAATCCTTGCCGGTCAGTCTGCGAGTCGATGACATCAAGGCGGCGTTAGCCAGCCATCAGGTGGTGATCATTGCCGGCGAAACAGGCTCTGGCAAGACTACCCAGATTCCCAAGATTTGTCTGGCGTTGGGCCGAGGTGTGCAAGGCATGATTGGTCACACTCAGCCGCGCCGAGTCGCTGCGCGTACCGTGGGTAACAGAATCGCCGAAGAGCTGAAGGTCAAGTTTGGCGAACAGGTCGGCTACCAGGTACGTTTTACTGATCAAACGTCACCCAACACCCTCATTAAGGTCATGACAGATGGCATTCTCCTTGCGGAAACAGCCCGTGACCGCTTACTGGAGGCGTATGACACTCTGATCATTGATGAGGCGCACGAGCGCAGTCTTAACATAGATTTTATTCTGGGCTATCTGAAACGCATATTACCCCGTCGTCCTGATCTCAAGGTCATAGTCACATCGGCGACCATCGATGTCGATCGTTTCTCCAAGCACTTCAATAATGCGCCTGTGATCGAGGTCTCTGGCCGTACTTATCCGGTGGTGGTGCACTATCGCCCTCTACTTGTTGAAAATAAAAGTCAGGACTCGGATGAGCTCATGTATCAGGGCGTCATAGAGACGCTGCGTGAAATAGAGCAACTCGAGCGGCAGCGGCAAACGTCCGGCGATGTGCTGATCTTTCTATCCGGCGAGCGCGAAATTCGAGAGTTGGGTCACCTGATCCGTAAGTCTGACTTGCGTCTTTGGGAGGTGCTGGCATTGTACTCGCGGCTCAGTGTAGCGGAACAAAATCGAGTATTTCAGGCACATACAGGTCGCCGTATTGTACTGGCCACCAATGTCGCTGAAACCTCCCTGACGGTACCCGGTATTCGCTACGTTATTGACACTGGCCTTGCGCGCATATCGCGCTACAGTGTGCGTTCCAAGGTTCAACAACTGCCCATTGAGCCCATTTCTCGAGCAAGCGCCGATCAACGCAAGGGCCGTTGCGGGAGAGTGAGCGATGGTGTCTGTTTTCGGTTATACGCCGAAGACGATTTTTTGTCGCGTTCGGAATTTACTGCGCCAGAAATTTTGCGAACGAATCTGGCGGCCGTCATTCTGCAGATGTTGCTATTAAAGCTAGGCGACATAAGTCAGTTTCCATTCGTTGAAAAGCCTGATCAGCGTCAGATTAATGATGGTTTTCATCTGTTGCATGAGCTTCAGGCGGTTGATGAGCAGCGCCGAATTAATCAAATGGGTCGAGAGATGGCCCGGTTCCCCGTTGATCTGCGTCTGGCCAGAATGCTGCTGCAAGCCAGTCGCACAGGTTGCCTGGCAGAGGTCTTGACGATCGTCAGTGCCCTTGCCATGCAAGATCCTCGAGATAGGCCCCACGATCAGCAGCAAACAGCGGATGAACGGCACCGACAATTTCGTCATGCCCAATCAGACTTCATGACGCTGGTGAATATCTGGAACTTCTACGAGTCTCATCGTCAGGCCTTGACCCAAAATCAGCTGCGAAAATTTTGCCGAGAGCATTTTCTGTCCTATGTTCGTATGCGTGAATGGCAAGAAAACCATCGTCAACTGCATCTGTTAGCGCGCGAGCTAAAGCTGGTGAAAAATGAGGGGGCAGCGGAATATGCGGCGATCCATCAGGCATTACTGGCAGGTTTGCTGGGAAATATTGGTGAGAAAACCGAGGATAACGATTATCTGGGGGCGCACAATCGACGCCATGTCATCTTTCCTGGTTCAGGCTTGTTCAGCGCCAAGCCGCGCTGGATCATGTCTGCCGAATTGGTCGAGACGAGTCGACTTTTTGCTCGAACCGTCGCGCAGATAGACAGCCGCTGGATAGAGCCGCTCGCTCGCCATCTGGTAAAGCGCAATTATCAGGAAGCTTATTTTGACGCCCAGCGATCCCAGGTGCTGGCGTACGAAGAAGTGATACTGTACGGCATAACTGTCGTCAAAAAGCGCCTGGTTGACTATGGTCGGGTTGACCCAGTCAGGGCTCGACATATCTTTATTCAGGAAGCCCTGGTTGAGCAGCAGCTGCAAAGCAAGGCGGGCTTCTATCGGCATAACACGCAACTGGTGGCTGAAGTCGAGAAGCTCGAATCCATGGCTCGCAAGCGCGACATTTTGGTGGATGGTTACACCATATTTCGGTTTTACGCTGAAAAATTGCCAGAAAATGTCAGCTCCTTGGCAGATCTTGAAGTTTGGCGTCGGCGTGTTGAAGTTGATGCGCCTCGAGCCCTGTATCTCGAGAAGCATCAGTTGATGAAACAGGAGTCAGGCTTGTCCGAGGCGCTTTACCCGAGCCAGCTTGAGGTCGCAGAGACCAAGCTCAAACTGGATTATCACTTTGATCCTCAACACGAAGAGGATGGGGTCAGTGTTCAGGTGCCGGTAGCTTTGTTGCGTCAGGTTTCCAAAGCCCAGCTTGATTGGGTGATACCTGGCCTGTTGCGGGAAAAGTGTTTGGCGTTGATCAAGAGTCTGCCAAAGTCATTGCGAAAAAAATTCGTGCCGGCGCCGGAGTACGTCGAAAGGCTGATGCCGTTGTTAGTCTATGACGGGCGTGAACTGGTCGAGGTGCTGGCAGAAAAATTATTTCGTTTGAATGGGACTCGGATCAAGGTCGAAGACTTTGATTTGAGTAGTCTGGAGCAGCACCTGAAAATGAATATCAAGGTGCTGGACGATCAAAGCAAGGTCATTGGCAGTGCGCGCGATCTGGGTCATTTGCAGCAGCAGTTTGCGGCCCAAGCAGACCAGGGATTTAACCAGCGGTCTCGGCTCAAGATTGAAGTGGAGGGCGCGGTCGATTGGGCGTTTGGTGACCTGCCGGAATTGGTGCTGATAGATCAGGGGGGCATAACCCTCAAGGGTTATCCCGCCGTCATTGACCAGGGTGAGGCAGTTGCGGTTCGAGTCCTGGATAACCTTGCCGAGGCGGAGCGGGTTTCGCGCCAGGGTTTGTTGCGTCTGTTTATGTTGCGCTTGCCGGACCAGAGTAAGTACCTGCGCCGCAATATGCCGGGGTTTAAGCAATTCTCGATCTATTACGCGACGCGCGGCTCTAGCGAGGAGTTACTCACCGACCTGGTCGAGGCGGTGTTTCGGTTTACGTTTATCGAAGACAGGGCGCGAGTAATGAGCGCTGCGGCATTTGAGCAGCGGCTGCGCGATAAAGTTGAGCTGGTAAGCATGATGAATCAGACAGGGCGATTAGTCGCTGAGGTGCTGAAAACCGCAAATGAAATTGAGCGCCAACTGTTAGTCGGCGAAAATCCTCTGAACCGAGGATCAAGGGCGGATGTGCGTGAGCAGTTAGCGCAGTTGCTCGCGCCCGGATTTATTCGAGTCGCTTCGCTGAAGTGGCTTAAACAATACCCACGATACCTGCAGGCGATGCTTTATCGGTTAGATAAAATGCAACATAACATCGAGAAGGATCAGCAGGCGATGCGCGAGGTGCGAAGTCATTTAGAGAGGTTTACAATGGCCGCCGTGGCCGATGACGAGCATCTTCAGGTTTATCGCTGGATGATCGAAGAGTTTCGAGTTTCACTGTTTGCTCAGGGTCTGGGTACCAGCATTCCCGTGTCTGCAAAACGCTTGGACAAGGCCTGGGACAGGGTAGCGCAGCGAAGGCGAGGATAACGGTTCTGACCGAAGACTTAGCCTCGAAGTGGGATGCCGTGATGAAAGATGTTGATTCGTTAAACTGGTGGGTCAAGACCGATAGACATCAATGCTGCCAGAGAAAAGGCGAGTCATCTCAACCTGATCGTCTCAAGCTGGTTGTCTGCACCTAGTTAGGTAAACGTTAGATAAACCTAGTGATTTAAACCTAGTTATTTAAACCTAGCTATCTCAGTAATGAAAAAGGAGCGTCTCTTGAAAGTCGTCTGGCTTCTGTTGGTTACGTTGCAATTGGGGCTGGTGCAGTCGGTTTTCGCCGCTGAAGACAATCCTGATCCGTTGGAGGGCATCAATCGAGCTACTCACGGATTCAACGAGGGTATTGACCGCTTGTTGGTAAAGCCCGTCGCCAAGGGTTATAAGCAAGGTGTGCCGGAAGTTCTGCAACAGGGTGTCGGCCATTTTTTTGGCAATCTTGAAGAGATAGATAATACCGCCAACAACCTGCTTCAGGCCAAGATCAAACAGGCCCTGGTCAGTCTCGGTCGGCTTCTGATTAATTCAACCGTGGGGCTTGGAGGCTTGCTGGATCCTGCGACCGACATAGGGCTGCGCGCTTATCCGGAAGATTTTGGTCAGACGTTTCGATTTTGGGGGATACCGCCAGGACCCTACTTGGTGATGCCGTTTTTAGGACCATCGACGGTCACGGATGCCTTGGGTAGACCCCTTGACAGTCGCCTGGATCCGTTGCGGTATTATAAACCGGTGGCCCATCGCAACATCCTGTTGGGGGTTGAGCTACTTGATCTTCGAGCAGAACTTCTCAGTGCCGAGGGGATCGTTTTTGGCGACCGTTATGTGTTTTACCGTGATGCATATTTGCAGCGGCGTCATTATCTGACGAACGACGGTCGAGTCATAGATGAATTCGATGATTTCTAGTATCGACCAGGCTGTCAGTCGCCGAGTAGCCTCAAACGGAGCGCGCCTCCAAATACAGAAGCAACACTAAATATCAGCGCTAACTACTGGTAAACATTGAAATTTAAGAGTAGAGTCTTTTCCAGATATTTGGCCTACGTGTGAGCGTTGCTAATGAAAGTCAAAAGTGGTGAGCTGCTACTGCTGAGTCAGGCGGCAGGCGCCCAGGACAACATCGGTGCTTTACTCGACGATAGCGGATTTGAAGTCATTCATGCCGCGACCGAAGAGGATTGCCTCTGCCATCTTCAGGGCAGTCGGCCTGAAATTCTATTGGTTTCCCTGGCGAGTACTGCTATCGATTGTGAATCCACCCTGGCGAATCTGCGCAAGCAGTCTCCTCGATTGCCCATTGTCTTGCTGGCAAACGCGTCAACGGTGCAGCGAGTGGTCCCATGTCTCAAGCAGGGCGCGGATGGATTTCTGACGCTGCCCCTGGGTGATCCAGCGATTATGAATTATGTGCTGCGGGACACCATCAAACGTAAGCGCGAGCTAAAGCGCCGACTCAATAACGAGAAAGCGCTGGCGAAAACCAACAAGATTTTACTGGAGAGCCTCCAGGTTCTTGAGCAGGACCAGCAGGCGGGATTTCGCGTTCAGCGGGGTCTGATGCCAGAAACACCGCAGGTATTTGATGATTTAACCTTTGCCCATCTGATTCATCCCTCGCTGATCCTGAGCGGCGATTCCATCGATTACTTCGAGTTGCCGGATCAACGTCTGTTGTTTTATATCGCTGATGTGTCTGGCCATGGCGCAGCAGGTGCGATAGTCACTGTGATTCTCAAGGGCCTGTTCCAGCAGTTAGTGAGTGAGTATGAAATGCTCGAGATCACTGCGGCGAATGAAATTTTGAGCTGGCTTAATCAGGAACTCCTGAAGGATCGTCTGGAGCAGCACGTCACCTTGTTTCTCGGCTTGATCAGTGAAGACCGTAAAATGCTGAGTTACAGCAATGCTGCTCACTTTCCCGGGACCATCTTTTCTGACGCTGAGGGGGCTGAGTATCTCGAATTGGGGGGGTTGCCTCTAGGCATCATGGCTTCACCAGATTATGCGGAGCACAAGCAGGCCCTGCCTAAAACCTTTACCTTGGCGATGTTTTCCGACGGAGTGTTTGAAATCATGCCTCAAGACAGCCTGCAAGCCAAAGAAAAACAACTGGTATCACTGGTAAACTCTACCGGTGGAGAGTTAGACTGCCTCGCGGAAAAGTTAGGCTTAAGTGATGTCGCCGACATACCCGATGACATCGCGATTTTTACAGTGACAAAGACTGGGTAGTGAGTATGAGCAAAATACTTTTTGCTGATCAGGATGGTGTCCAAGTCCTGAAGTTTGTGGGTGATGTGCGAGTCTGTCTTGGCCCGACGATCGCGACGTTCCTCGCCAGTATCGATAAACATCGAGGCGTCAGTGCCATCATTATCGATCTTCGAGAGACCACCGGCATCGACAGCACCAGCCTCGGATTGCTCGCCAAGATATCCCTTCGCAGTCAAGACCAGTTCAACACCTTTCCCACCATCGTATCGACCAATGAAGATATCACCCGCGTACTGCTCAGCATGGGCTTTGACAAGATTTTTGTAGTCGATAATGACGCTCAGCACAGCTGCGAACAGCTGGGTGAATTGCCGGCAAAGATGGTTCCCGACACCGTCCTTCGAGAGCAAGTGCTGGATGCCCACAAAACGCTAATGGCGCTGAACGAAAATAACCTGCTGGCCTTTAAGGATCTGGTTGCCGCGCTTGAAGAGGAGCAGGCCCATGAATGCAACCAGCGACACAGGCAGGCCAGAGTCGCTGGCTGAGACCAACTCAATGTTGCGGTCTCACAGCGACTGACGCGCATCGCGACAAGCTTTTTGTGACAAGCTTTCTGTGACAAGCTCTGTATAAATCGCTCTCTGTATAACCCGCTTCCTGTAAAACACGCGCTGAAAAACAGCATTCGGCCACCAGCGGTCTTGTCTAGTCCGCAGGTGTTCGAGCCCTGAGTTTGGCCTTGATAAAATCTGAGTGAGCGACATGGAGCAATCCCGACAGCTTGCGAATAAATTGCTCTTCATACTTGTCCAGTCGACCATCAGCAAAGGCAACTCGCCAGAGTTGCTCTATGAGTTTTATCTTGTCGTCGTGACTGAAGTGCTGATTCACCAGTTGGGTAAACTGAAACACATCATTGGCCTCATCGGAGGCAGCACCTGCGAGGGCCAGTAGCTCCAACAATTCTGTTTCTTCGAGGCCGAAGCTGTCTCGTAGCAGCGTCATTATCAGGTCTCGCTCCTGGTCCTGCGAGTCAAAGTCGGCGCGCGCCAGCTCCAGAAGCAAAGCCGCCATTGCGAACTGCAGCGCTCGATCTGGTCGGTCACCGCTGGTGCCCTTGTTTGTGGGTAAAATATTTTCGTCAAAAAAACGCTTAATCTTCTCGAACATATCGCAGCCTTTTATTGGAAGCCCTTTATTAGAAGCCCTTTATCAGAACCTTGTTCTTGCTAACCACGCTGCAGCCTGGCTTGTTGCTCGGCAAAGGATTCAGCCGCCTCGGCGTTCTGGTCTAATCCGGCTTGCTGCAGCGCCTGCTGCAGTACTTCCGTGCCACTACCGGCTTCAAACATATGCGTGCTGAGATGGCGACGAAAACTGCGAGCTCCGCGAATCCCGGTAAACCAGCCCAGCAGGTGGCGGACCATGTGTTTCAAAGGCTCTCCAGCCTCGATATTTCGCGCCATATAATCCGTGTAGTCGGCCAGTGCCGTCAGCCTGTCCATAGACTGATGTTGGTACAGTGCTGCTTCGAGTTCAGCGAGCAAATAGGGGTTAGCATAAGGTGCTCGTCCCAGCATCAGGCCGTCGACCTTTGGCAGGACGGCCAGAGCCGTCGCCGTGTCATTGAGACCGCCATTGAGAATAAACTGGCAGTCAGGAAAATCCGCCTTGATGCGGTAGACATAATCATATTTCAGGGGTGGGATCTCACGATTGTCCTTGGGAGAGAGACCGCCGAGAATCGCTTTACGGGCATGGATAATAAAGATTCGACAGCCGGCTTTCCGCACCGTTGCAATAAAATGGTGAAAGTGTTCATAGCTGTCCTGCTGATTGATGCCGATTCGAGTCTTGACCGTGACGGGTATGTCGACCTCGGCCTGCATGGCCGCGACACACTCGGCGATCAGCTCGGGTCTTGCGATCAAGCAGGCACCGATACCGCCAGACTGAACCCGGTCGCTTGGGCAGCCGACATTCAAGTTAACCTCCTGGTAACCGGCATCCTCGACCATTCGAGCACAGGCCCTCAGCGCCTCGGGATCATTGCCGCCCAATTGCAGCGCACAGGGTTCGTCACCGGTGTGGCGCAGAAAATGCGCCGCATTGCCATGCAGCAGCGCACCAGTGACTAACATTTCCGAGTACATCAAAGTGTTGGGCGAGAGCAGCCGAAACAAATAGCGGCAGTGCCTGTCAGTGCATCCCATCATTGGCGCAAGGCTGAGGGTGCGATCCAGAGGTGCAGCCGCGATCGGCGACCCAAGAGTTTCGCTCGGCAAATGAGAACCCGCGGGCTGCGGATCAAGAAGAGATCTATCAAGCATGTCAGAATCACAATTAATCTTCGTCAGCGAATAGTGTAACATCTGTGGCCTTTTGCATGTATTCACCCATTCGCCGGTATGCCTATCGGCCGGGAAGTCAGTCAAGGAAGTCTTGTTATGGAAGCCAGAAAAGTCAGAACTCGAGTCGCACCGTCACCTACCGGTGATCCCCACGTCGGAACCGCCTACATGGCCCTGTTCAGTTTGTGCTTTGCGCGCCAGCACGGTGGTGAATTTGTGCTGCGCATTGAAGACACGGATGTTGCGCGCAGTACAACCGAGTCTGAAACCAAGATTCTTGATTCTCTGCGCTGGCTGGGCCTGGATTGGGACGAGGGGCCCGACAAAGGCGGACCCTATGGGCCCTATCGTCAGAGCGAGCGTAAGTCGATCTATGGCGGCTATGTTCAGACGCTGGTCGATGGAGGGCACGCATTCCCCTGCTTTTGCACCACTGAGCGGCTGGATGACATGCGGCGAGAACAGATGCAACGGGGAGAAACCGCCCGCTACGATGGTCATTGCATGCACTTGCCGGCGGCGGAAGTCACTGCTCGGCTGGCCAAGGAAGCCCATGTTGTTCGCATGAAAGTGCCAAGTTCTGGTACCTGCGTCGTCAAGGACCGGCTGCGTGGCGAAATCGAGATCGACTGGTCGCAGATTGATATGCAGGTTTTGCTTAAAACAGACGGTAATCCGACTTATCACTTAGCCGTCGTCGTCGATGATCATCTGATGGAGATCACGCATATTATTCGTGGCGAGGAGTGGATCAACTCCGCCCCCAAGCATGTTTTGCTGTATCAGTATTTTGGCTGGGAGATGCCGGAAATTATTCATATGCCCTTGTTGCGAAATCCTGACAAGAGCAAGTTGAGCAAGCGCAAAAACCCCACCAGTATTGGCTTCTATGCGCGAATGGGGTTTCTGCCTGAGGCTGTGCTCAACTATCTGGGTATGCTGGGTTGGAGCATGCCCAATGGCGAAGAAAAGTTTTCTCTGGATGAGATGATCAAGCAATTTGACCTTAGCCGTATATCACTGGGTGCGCCTGTTTTTGATATTGCCAAGCTCAAGTGGCTGAACGGCCGCTGGCTTCGAGAGGACTTGAGTGATGAGGCCTTTGCCGACAAAATCATTGAGTGGGCCTACAATCGTGAGAACCTGCTGAAGATGATTCCGTTGATTAAAGAGCGGGTCGATGTGTTTTCCGACGTCGGGCCCATGGCCGCATTTCTGGTGGATGGACTGCCGAGTTATGACGAGTCGGCATTTAATACCAAGCAACAGTCTGTTGACGATATCAAACGGCTGCTTCAGTTTGTTGTCTGGCGTGCCGAGGCATTGAGCGACTGGCACCACGAGAGCTTGAATCGTTTGTTTGTCGCGCTGGCGGAGGCGCTGGGCATCAAAATCAGAGATCTGCTTGGGCCGGTGTTCGTGGCTATTTCTGGCAAACCGGTTGCGCCACCCCTGTTCGATTCGATGGCGTTGATCGGGCCAGATATGAGTCGTGCGCGACTACGCCATGCCATTGAAGTGCTGGGCGGCGTGTCAAAGAAACAGTTGAAGAAGCTCGAAAAGGACTACGCTGATCTGAATTGATACCACCACTTGGCGCGCCCTCTGTTATTTATTGCGGCCTTATTCAACGCGCCCATTCAAATGTGCGTGGCAAAGGCTGAATAGCACAGGGCATCCTTTCTAAAAGCTTTTATAAGGGCTTTTTTAAAAGCTTCTTAAAAATGCGTCTCAAAAACGCTTTTCAAAAAATGCGACCAACAGAAATTAGGTCAGTTTAATGGGATGTTTTGTGGCGGTCTCTGAAGGGTGTCTCGTCGTAAAAACCCTGCCGCTGTGCACTGAAGGCGATGCTGGACACCAAAGGTTGTGACCAAAAGGAATGCCCGTCGGGCTTTGTTGGCCTGTCACCTGGAATATCTTGCAAGTCAACATTCTGTGCCTTCGGCCGTTGGGTCCTCGACTCATCTGCCAAGGATTGATACTGAGCATAGATAGCCTCTATCAATTTTGAGTTGTCAATCGCGGGCCGATCTAACACTAGTCGAGGAAGTAGATCTTGAGAGGTCTTAGAGGAGCAGTTCAAGGCCGTTGGCCGAGGCATTGCAGCCTGCTGAAGGTGTTTAGCTGGCGCTACTGACGCAGTGCACAGCGAGTATCTATGATGGCCAAGGGTAGCGAAGAGCGCGCACATGCCCAGCAAAGTACTGATTTTTAAAATGTCATAACTTGTCTGATGTCCCGTCATGGTTCAATCCCTTCCCTGTTTCGAAGCTGAACTTGATGGGCGCATATTCACACAGCTCACCGCCAGATTGCGGCGAGCAGTTCACATTTTCAGGATTAAATTCGAACAGAGAGGCATAGGGTGTTAACGCCCATTATTTCAGCGCGCTTTTAAGCACGTTGCTAAGTACCTTCCTAATTACGCTGCTAAGTCCGCTGTTAGTTGCACTGTTAAGTGCACGGTTAAGCAAGAGCCGCCATCCGCGACTTGGCCTGAGTGTATTCCTCGCTCAAGCGTTGGACCAAATCAGCCGCGGAAACAATGGCGGTGACAGCTCCAATACCCTGACCACAGCCCCAGATATCTTTCCAGGCCTTGGCTTCGGCGTTGCCACCTGAGCCGAAATTCATCTGTGATGCATCGCTGGTAGGAAGATTATTGGGATCAAGGCCATTGGCTGCGATTGATGGCGCCAGATAGTTACCGTGGACGCCTGTGAATAAATTCGTATAGACAATATCACTTGCGGCATAGTCCACGAGTGCCTGCTTATAGGCCAGGTCAGCGTTCGCCTCTTGGGTCGCGATAAAGGCTGAACCTATGTAGGCGAGGTCCGCCCCCATGGCCTGCGCGGCGAGGACAGCATTGCCATTGGCAATAGCGCCGGACAGCAGCAAGGGTCCATCGAACCAGGCTCGAATCTCTTGAATCAGGGCGAAGGGAGATAGGGCGCCAGCATGACCGCCGGCACCGGCAGCGACAGCGATCAGACCATCGGCGCCTTTCTCGATAGCCTTTTTAGCAAATCGATTGTTGATAATATCGTGGAGAACAATGCCGCCCCAGGCATGAACCCTTTCATTAATTTCGACCTGGGCACCTAACGAGGTAATGACGATCGGGACTCGGTATTTCTCGCAGAGCGCCATATCCTGCTCTAGCCGATCGTTTGATCGATGCACAATCTGATTGACCGCAAAGGGGGCCGATGGTGCTTCTGGGTGTGCCTCATCATAGGCTTTGAGTTCAGTCGTGATGCGTTCCAGCCAGGCGTCAAGAACTTCTATGGGACGTGCATTCAGTGAGGGAAACGAGCCGACAATGCCGGCCTTACACTGGGCGATCACCAGGTCCGGGTTAGAAATAATAAATAGTGGCGAGGCCACCACGGGAATGCGCAGTTTGCCGGCCATGATCTTCGGAATAGCCATACTCAAGAGTCTCAAGGTGAGGGAATGATATGCACATTGTTGCATAATAAAATGAATATGCAACTCATTGCATAAAATTTTGGGATTTAGGTCCCTACATGGTTACACTGCGAGATAAGCTGACTCGTCAATCTGCGGTTTTCTATGTCTTTATCTCACGCAATCTTAACGGCACTGTTGGATGAGGATTTGACCGGCTATGCCTTGGCGAAGCAGTTTGATGTGTCCCTCGGATTTTTCTGGCAGGCGTCTCACCAGCAGATTTATCGTGAACTGAAGGCATTACACCTGACGGGCAAGGTCGATGTGCGAGAAGTGCCGCAGCTGGGTAAGCCTGACAAGCGCGTCTATTCCTTAACTCGGCAGGGTCGGCAAATGCTGGTGTCCTGGATCGAGGAATCGACTCGCCCCCGCAGTACCAAGGATGAACTTTTCATCAAGCTCTATAACGTCGGCGCCGTGCCGGTGGAACTGATTGTCGCAGCGGTTAAACAACGCCGGGTAGAACACCTTGGCAAGCTTGAGCTCTATCGAAAAATTGAGGCTCGACATTATGCGCATCCGGCGCAGCTTTCCGATCGTAAAAAAGGCATTTACTTGTCTCTACTCGCCGGCATTCGACAAGAGCAAACGGCGTTAGCCTGGTGCGATGACGCGCTGGAACTGTTGTTCACCGTGAAGGACTAACGCTGTTTCTGTGAGGCCATCTCAGACTCGCAGCAAATCACCCTGGTTGGCGTACCGCGCATTGCATTAACTATCAGTCTTTAATGCTCTTCATACAGTGATCTTCATACAGTGATCTTCATACAGTGATCTTCATACAGTGCTCTTCATACAGTGCTCTTCATACAGTGCTCTGCATAAAAAGCTCGCCATAAAAAGCTCGCCATAAAAAGTTCAGTCACCCAGGGTCGGCTTGCCGTGACCGACATCCTGATGGCACTGAATGCAGGTTGAGCCAGTGTTCATGGTCTTACTGTGCACGCTGCGCGCGAGGGCCGACTGTTGAGACAAGTTCATGTTTTGATGGCAGCTTCGACAAACTGCAGAGTCTGAATTCAACAGCCGGGTTCGAACCCTTTGTGCCATGAGCGGTTGGCGTTGAGCGTATTTTTCTGGCGAGTCGATAGTACCCAGCAACGTATGATAGACCTCTCGCGCAGCCTCAATCTTTCGAGCAATACGTGCCGTAAAACCTCGAGGTTCGTGGCAGTCGGCGCAAGTGACATGGATGCCGGTGCGGTTGCTGAAATGTGTCGTAGATTGACTTAGCGCAAAGGCGTTGTCCCGCATTTCATGGCAGGAAATACAAAAAGACTCGGTGCTGGTGACTTCCAGGCTCCAGTGAAAACCAATCGTCATAATGGCACCTGAAAACACCCCGATGGACAGCACGCCGGCATGGCGCCAGATCAAGCGAGCACTCTTCGCAAGCCATGACATACAGGAGGACCCCGGTTAGCTGCTGACAGGCCTACTCTAAGGGGCTCTGGATGGGTTGAGAGTGATATATATCAACTTCAAGCATCCGGTGGCCGTCAGGGCAAATCCGCGTAAGTCTGGCTGGATCCGCTCGCTAATCCGTTGTGAGCCCGTGAACCCTGGCGACATCACTGATGCGGCCTGGTCCATGGCAGATCAAACAGGACTCGCGATTAGCCGAAGCTTGGCTTGCGAAGTAGTCAGCCCCATTTTGCTCCATATGCAAGCCTGCCAGGTCGCTGTCATGACAGCTGCTGCAAACAGAGGTTGTCGCCGAGATCATCAGATCATCAGCATAGTTATCGATCTCAGTGCCACTGTCATAGGTTGAAGCGAGGACGCCGGACGCCAGTGGTAGAGCATAAGAGTCATCGATGTGACAGGCGTCACAAGCCGCCAGATTACCCGGATACTGGACTGTCGCCTGACTGTAGAGGTGTGCATCCAACAATAAGGGTTGTTGGCGAAAGCCAGCGGCGTGAATGCCGTGGATCATGCGCTTGAAATCCAGGGACTCCTTGTTGTCGGTGGCGAGCCTGGGGTTGTGACAACCCTGGCAGCCTGCTTGAGGATCAGCTCGATTTTCTCCATGGGCTGCGGTGAGGCCATGGCAGGCGTTGCATTTCTCGGTACTGACCAGTTGCCGCCGAGGCTTGGGAATCGAGTCTGTGATCGCGAACCAGGTGGGGGTCGTGACCAAAGGAATCAGTGCTTCGCTGCCGTTGAATCGACCTTCGAAGATCAACATGCCGCTGCCCGTGATTGTGGTGGGTATCGCGGTGGCGGCGGTCAGCGAGTAGCGCCCATTACCCAGAGGCACTGCCAGGCTTGGCGCATCTGTTCGGCTGTAGTTGGGGCTCGCTGCGCCGTCGTTGCTAAAGTCGGTGGTAGGCCAGGCAAGGGCAGCTCTTAGTCGATTGATCCTGGTGCTGGTCATCTCGATGGCTTCATTGTTGGTTTGTGGGTTCGTCAGTGAGAAAGTGATCAGCGGATTTTGACCGGGTGCGGTGTGAGTGACTGAATGCACTCGAAGGGCAAATCGAGCGGTGCCTTCGACCCGTTCATTGTAATGATCACTGGCGACAGTGCCGGCAATGCCTGTCGAGCTATGGCAACTCTGACAGCCACTGTTATCTACTTGGTCGCCAAAATGCGTCGTAAAATCCAGGTTGTCGTGGCAGGCGCCGCAGGCTTGTTGTGAAGGTACTTCGGCCCAGTTATCGCCGTCGCGGGTCAGGCTTGCCGTATGTATCTTGGCGTCCTGCGTTGCGGTGCCAGCGTGACAGGTGCCGCAGTTGCGGTTGTCCTGGGGAAAGACGATGTTGCTGAAGTCGATCAGACGATCGCCAAATCCATAAAGCTGGTACTTTCCGCCATTGATCACGCTTGGCAGCTGATGCCCCTGATGAATTTTGTGAATCATCACTTTAAAGTCCAGACTGGCACTCGAATTAGGTTCAGTCGACACAGGGTTATGACAGAGCACACACAATTGCATGTCGGTGTATCCACCCCCGTGCGCCGTCAGTGTTCCATGACAACTGTTGCAGCTGTCATTGGCGACGATATCGCGATGTGCCAGACCCGTGTTTGATTGGGTTGCAGGAATCCAGTCAAAGCTGGTGTTACTGACAGGGCCGCCGGTTAGTCGAATGCCGACTCTGTGCGTCAGCAGTGGCTCGTAGCTCACCGCCAGCGGAGTCGTGACTCGGGTGATATCCGTTTTGAACAAGTAGGTATAGGTGCCATCGCCATGATCGGTCAGGCTGCCATCCCGTTCGGCGGTAGCCTGAATCGCGACCGGATTGCCGGGATTGATACGAGGCACTGCCGAGCGATTCAGATAGCTTTGCCAGTAACTGCTGTCGCCTCTAGCGCCTGGGACCAGTTTGGCAATATGGAACCTGACATTGGCTAAGGTCAGGCCAGTCAGTCCAATACCAAGCCCATCGACCAGAGTGAAGTCGACAGCCGGCGAAGAATTGATGTGTACCGCAGTAATCGTTGCGCTCACCTGCTGCGCCCTGACATATTCGTTTGGTCTGTCTGGTGCGGGGAATGGCTCAGCTGGCGTTATGGGGCCATTGGGCGCAATGGGACCGGGACTCGCCTGGGGTGCAGCGACGCCGCCACCGCCACCTCCGCACCCGGAGAGTACCAGGCACAACAGCGTCCCGGTTGCCAGTGAGCGAACTCGTCCCATAAAACAGGACTGATCAAGAGGGTGATGGGCGACTGTGCATTTAATCTTCACGTTATCGGTCTCCTAGAAGCGATAGTGCAAACCCAGTGTCAGTTGATGGACTAAGTCATTTGGATTGCGCTGACCGGTGCCGAGCACTCGGCTCAGCGTGTCCAGGCTGACGTTCTGCCATTGCCAGTTGTTATCCGCCAATCGCAGATACTGATGTTCCAGGGTTAACTGCAGCGCCTGGCGCGGCTCGAAGCGCAGCAGGCTTTTGATACTGTGTAGTCGATTAATAATAGTCGGCAAGTCGCTGCCTTCGAGATCACGCGCGCCAGCCGTCTCTAGTCCAAATGTCTCTTCATCATGCAGCCAGCTGTAGTCGAAGCTCAGTGAGAGACGCTCAGAAAACTGCCACTCGACACTCGCTCCCACACCGATCGTGGCGTTGCTCTGGTCGGTCTCATAATTGCGTGTCGGGTCGCTGCCTTGAGGGTAGGGTGGTATGCGGATGTTAGCGGGCTTGTTGATACCGCCGAGAAAGTCGCGGCCCGTCTGACGCCGTTGCTGAACGCGATAATCTATCCAGCCAGAGCTATTGAGGCGCACCGAATGCTGATAATTGGTGCTGAGATTGAAGTGGGTATCATGCACGTCGGTCAAGCCGAGTTCGCTCTTGTCAAAGTTTACGAATTGAGTCTCGCCTTTGAAATGCAGAGTCCAGGCCGTGGTTGGCTGATAGCTAGTGAGCCAGTCAATACCGGTCTTCTCCTGATTTGCAAGGCTGTACTGACGCAGTAGCGGATGGTTAGCGAATCGTTGGTTGTTTGGCAGCTGGTTGATGAGATGAATATTCAGCGTCTGAAAAAAAGCCCTGGACCACTCGTAGGTAGAACCCGCCAGATCTACTCGGGTCAGGCTCAGGCGATGTTTAACTCGGGCAGAGGCGGGCAGCTGCACAGTCAGTGCATACCTATCCTCGCGTGTGATATTGACCGACGCATAATTTCGTGCGGTGCGAAGATAGTCATAACGCAGTTGAATTCGGCTGCGGTTTTTCGCGCGCCAGTTAACATCGACTCGATAGCTGTCTTGCTCAAGATTCAGTGGCCGATTATAAATCGTCGGATCTGTATCCGTTGAATCGCTGCCATCTCCGCGAAGCAGGGGCCAGGCAAGACGGTCCAGCGTGTTCTCGCGCTGCCGAAATCCGTAGCGAAAATTTACCGCGACTCGCTGCAATGGTTGGGTTTGCAGCGCCAGGCTTAGGGTATTATTGGCGAGTCCACCATTTAGTCGAGTCAGCGGCAGCCTCGCCTCCGGTGGCGAGAAACCGGCTTCTGCTGCCTGTACCAGATCATCGTTTTGCCGTGTTTTGGTTGCGCTGCCATCCAGGCTAATACGGATATTATGGGTTAGCTGCCGGCCCGCGCTGAGTAACCATTGGTGGCTGTCAGTGTCGGGGGCGCTGGCGTAGGAGCCTGTGCCGTCTGGATAGTCAAACCCAGGGCCGAGGCCACTGAGAAAAGGATTCTGCCAAGTTAGCCGATGATAATGGTTGTCAAACCGGTTGAAGTTGTAACCCAGGCTGAAAACGCTGCCAGTACCAGTGTACTCAACCTTCAGGCCGTAGATCAGTGATGCTTGATCAACGGGCGTGGGTAGCAGCGCCCCATGGGGATTGGCGGCATTGGTGTAGATGGCCATACCTGTCAGGCGGGTGCCGGTCTTTCTTTCTAGCTCGACCTGCGCGTTGACCTTCCAGCCAGCCATGATGGGCTGGCTCAGATCCAGGCGCAGGTTGCGCCGCATGAGCGCTGGGTTCAGAGGCTGAGTAAACAGCTCAGGGTTGAAGTCCTCGGATCGGCTACTTGACCGCCAGTGCGCCGGCAGCACCAGGTGATCAGTGCCAGTAAAGGGCGTCAGGCCAGCGTTATTGTGTTGCTGAGTGATCTCGCGGTAGCTGATGTTCAATGCCAGCGAGTCGAGCGTGTCGAGGGAGAATCTTGCCGCCAGTGCTGGCAACCCCAGGTTCTGCATTTCTACTGTCCAGTTCGGGGTTGTGGTTAAACCGCGCCTCGACCCTTGAGAGTGAAGCTGCAAGTCAATCCCCAGGTGGTTGCCGTGACCGCCCACTCGCTGGTATGGGTTCAGGGTGTAGTTGTCTCGGCTGAGCCAGGTCCAGCGTAGCGCTAGACGCCCTTCGTTTGAATCGACAGATTCTGCGGATACGGCGACTGCTGTCGTCAATAAACAGGCAGTTAGCAGAGCCGATCCTTTGAAGGGAATCGGCATCATCTATCTCGTTAAGCGCGCGCCAGCAGGATGGTTCGAACCATGAACCTGGCTGTGACAATTACTGCAACCGCGGGCAAGCAGATTACTGCTAGTTGCAGCCAGGGCCGTGCCATCGTTCAGTCGACTGGAATGACCGCTGGCCATATGACACTGCTGACAGAGAAATGGGCTGCGGGCGACTAACAGGGATTCGATAGTTGAACCGTGTGGTTGATGACACAGGCCACAATCCTCGGTGACTGGATCATGCTCAAACAAAAAGGGTCCGCGGGTCTCCGGATGACAGGCTATACAGGTGTCGGTGGGGTTCGTCGTTTTAAGGCCATGAGCCGCGGCATTATCATGCACAGCATGACAGTCACTGCAGGCGACCTGACCCTCCAGGACTGGATGGCGGTGCGGGTAGTTTAGCTGGGCCTTGATATCCTGATGGCAACCGGCGCAGATTTTGGTCTGGGTCTGGGGCTGCATAACCTCATCGGCTGGCTGATGCAGCTGATGGCAGTCAGTGCACTGCACGTCCGCCAAAGCGTGAGCGCTGAAGGACCAGCCGAGTCGAGCGCTATCGTTATGACAGTTAAGGCAGATCTGATTTTGTTGATCCCTTCGAAAGCGATCGGCTGAAAAAGGCAGGGAAGGCGCTTGTCGAGGGTCTTTCAGGTGTTCGATGCTATCGCCATGGCATTGCTGGCAGCTGAGCTGCTTGGCTGCGTGTTTGAAGCCTAGATTGTTCTTCTGTGCGGGATGACAAGCGCCGCAGTCCAGTGCCTCAGCTGTGCTGCCGGCGGCCAACATCAACCCAACAAGGCCGGGGCCCAGCCGGCGCAGTAATCTGAACAATGCGCTGACCAAGGTGTAGCCGATATAGCTGGAGATGCAGCCGCTGTTGAGATGTAAGTACAGGCAGGGCTGAGTGGAACAGGGCTGAGCTGATCGTGAAAGTGGTAAGACGTTCGGCAGGAAAATATTCGTCGAGTCAGACACTGTGAGAATGTTAAGTACCTTGGTTAGTGGTGAATAGCTTGTTGTTGAAGAGCTTGTTGTTGAAGAGCTTGTTGTTGAATAGCTTGGTGTTGAACGAAAGACCTGCCTATTATTGGAAACTGCAGTGGTGAATGCCTTGATATGTATCACTTAAGGCGCTGGGGTTTATGGAGCTGGCATATAAGGTGCTGGGATATAAGGTGCCGGGATATAAGGTGCAGGGGATTGGCCGCTGGCATGCGCTCGAGTCGCGCCTTAAAGCCCAGCAATCGAAAGCCCAGCAATCGATAGCCCAGCAATCGACACTTCGGCTCGGGCGAAAAAAAAGACGCAGTCAGCGAGTGAGTCTAGGCTCGTCAGGTCTGAGTCGCGTTATTGCTTCAGCTCGTCAAGATCCTGAAAGTACTTAAGCGTCTGCGGATTGGCGAGAGCATCCGTATTTGTGACAGGCAGTCCATGAATCACATTACGCACAGCCAATTCAACGATCTTGCCAGATATGGTTCTGGGTATATCTGCTACCTGAAGGATTTTTGCGGGCACATGTCGAGGCGTCGCATGGGTGCGAATGACCGTCGCTATGTGTTGCTTTAGGGTTGGGTCAAGGCTCACGCCGGGTCTTAGTACAACAAAGAGAATAATTCGGATATCGCCTTGCCATTGTTGGCCAACACACAGGGCGTCCAGGACCTGTGGAACCCTTTCTACCTGACGATAAATTTCGGCAGTACCAATCCTGACCCCGCCAGGGTTCAGCACAGCATCAGATCGGCCGTGAATGATAAGGCCCTGGTGGGAAGTCTTCTCGGCATAATCACCTTGAGCCCAGAGGCCTGGAAACCGCTCGAAGTAAGCCGCGTGATATTTTTCCCCTTGAGGGTCCTGCCAGAATCCGGTCGGCATGGCGAGAAAGGGCCGCCGGCAGACCAATTCACCTTTTTCGCCAAGAATGGGTTCGGCCTTTTCATTCACGACATCAACATCCATGCCCAGGCCTGCGCATTGCAGTTCCCCCGCATAGACCGGCAGGCAAACGTTACCCAAAGCAAAACAGGAGATAATGTCGGTACCTCCCGAGATAGAGGCCAGGCAGACGTCAGTTTTGATATCCCGATAAACATAACGAAAGCTTTCTGCCGATAAGGGTGAGCCGGTAGATAAGATCGTCTGCAGTTTTGGCAGCGCGTAATGATCGGCTGGTTTGAAGTTAAGCTTCTCCAAGCTGGCTAAGTAGCGAGCGCTGGTGCCAAATACCGAGATCTCCTCTTCTTCAGCCAGTTCCCAGAGACTCGTCACACTGGGTGCGGTGGGTGAACCGTCGTAGAGCACAAGGGTTGCACCACTCGCCAGGCCGCTGATCAGCCAGTTCCACATCATCCAGCCACAAGTAGTGTAATAAAACAGCCGATCGCCAGGTCGCAGATCGACATGGAGTTTATGTTCCTTCATATGCTGCAGAAGGGTGCCGCCAACACCGTGAACTATGCATTTTGGTGTACCAGTGGTGCCGGAAGAATACAGGATGTACAACGGATCATTAAAGCCGACTCGATTGAAAGTCAATCTCGTCGTAGCGAAGTCTTGAAGTACAGTTTCGTAGTCCTGACAGTTTTCAGGCAATGGAAAGTCAACCGAGTCCTGGCCGATCACCTTGATCATAATGACCTGTTGAATGGCGTCTATACGCTCGCCCAACGCCACCGCGATGGCGCGACTGTCGATGGTTCTGCCGTTGTAGAAGTATCCGTCTGCGGCAAACAGAATCTTTGGCGTAGTCTGGCTGAAGCGGTCAAACACACCGTTCTCGCCAAAGTCAGGTGAGCAGGAGGTAAAGACAGCCCCTAAGCTCGTCGTCGCTAACATGATCACCACAGTTTCTATGATATTGGGTAGCAAAGCCGCGACTCGATCGCCAGGCTCGATGCCCAGGGCGCACAGCGCATTGGCCAGGCTGGCGACCTGTTGGCGCAGCTCAGCATGGCTGATTTGCCGACGCCGGCCAGTTTCAAGGCGGCTGATCAAGGCAATGCCATCTGCCTGGTCGCGCAGCAAATTTTCGGCAAAGTTTACACGTGCGTCGGGAAAAAATTGTGCGCCTGGCATCTTTGTCGAGTGGATCAGCACACGAGGTGAACTCGAGTCATCAACGCCTTTGCTGCCGATGATGCCGGCATAGTCCCAAACGGCGTTCCAGAATAACCCTGGCTGCAGTACTGACCATTCATGAAATGCCGAATAACTCAGATCAGGCATGCCGAGCCCTTGCTGGAACTGCATCAGCTGTGATGCTTTGATTCGGCTGGCCGAAGGCCGCCAGAGCGGCGTATCAATGGGTGGCGTGTTGTCGGTTGGCGTCAGCATAAAGTCGAACCAGACTGCTAATGTCAGTGAAGATTCGGTATTATCGGTCTTTCCCGGCCGCAATGCGAACAGCAAACGCGGGAGCAATCATGAAGTTGGAGAAAGTTTGATGGGCTTCCCTAATCAGGACGGTGCCAGCGATAGTGAAACGGAAACTGAAACGGTAACTGAAAGCACTACATCTAGTCCCGAAGCCGAAGGCCTCAGACTTGGTGAAGACATTCCGCATCGACGCTACAATCCGCTCACGGGCGACTGGTTGCTGGTGTCTCCTCACAGGGCGCAAAGACCCTGGCTGGGTCAGCAGGAAGAGACCCGCTTCGTCAGTGGGCCGGCCTATGATCCGGCGTGTTTTCTGTGCCCCGGCAATACCCGTGTAACAGGGGCTCAGAATCCGCATTTTGATCAGATATTTGTCTTTGATAATGACTTCCCCGCACTGCTCGCAGACTCGCCGGCGATTGAGTCTGCCGACCCCTTGTTTCGAATGGCGGCTGCCAGCGGTGTCAGTCGAGTGATTTGCTTTTCAAAGGATCACAGTAAGTCCTTGCCGGAGCTGAGTCAGGAAAACCTGGAACGAGTGGTCGATGCCTGGTGTGAGCAGACTCAAGTCCTGGGTCAGGATTATCCGTGGGTTCAGGTATTTGAAAACAAAGGTGCAGTGATGGGTTGTTCGAATCCACACCCACATGGGCAGGTCTGGGCGAATAGCTTTATTCCCACTGAGGTCGAAAAAGAACAGGCTCAACAAGTCAAGTACGCGCGAGAACAGGGGGGATCCTTGTTGTTGGACTATGCGCGACGTGAGGTAGATCTCGCGGAGCGGGTCGTCGTGCAATCGGCATATTGGCTGGCTGTCGTGCCTTTTTGGGCGGCCTGGCCATTCGAAACTCTGCTGCTCCCCCTGTTTTCGGTGCAGCAGCTGCCGCAGCTGAATCAGGTCCAACGTCAAGATCTGGCGACGGTCATCAAACAATTAACCACTCGGTATGACAATTTGTTTCAGTGCGCTTTTCCCTATTCTATGGGCTGGCATGGCGCGCCCTTTACTCAAGCTGATCACTCGGCGTGGCAACTTCATGGACATTTCTTTCCGCCGTTGCTGCGTTCGGCGTCTGTGAAGAAATTTATGGTTGGCTATGAAATGTTGGCAGAGGCACAACGTGACCTGACGCCAGAGCAAGCGGCGGCCCGACTCAGGGATCAGAGTGATCAACATTACAGCCAAAAAGGTAACCCATGAAAACCCTGGTCGCGATTGCTGAACAGCGCTTTGCCAACCATTTTGGTTACCCGTCAAGCCTGACGGTGCAGGCTCCAGGTCGAGTCAATCTGATCGGAGAGCATACAGATTATAATGGCGGATTTGTGCTGCCGTGTGCGATCGATTACTACACGGTAGTGAGTGCAGCGCCTCGAACAGACAATCGGCTGCGAGTCGTTGCGGTGGATTATGATCAGGTCGATGAGTTTGATGTTCAGGCACCACAGGTCAGAGATGAGGAACGAGACTGGGTCAATTATGTTCGAGGCCTGATCTTCTGTGCCAAGGCCCGTGGTTATCCCTTGGCGGGTGTGGATATTGTTGTTACCGGTAATGTGCCCCAGGGCGCCGGCTTGAGTTCCTCTGCGTCATTGGAGATGGCGCTGGCGCTGACTTTCAAGACCTTGTTTGCATGGCCGGCATCAATGCTCGATCTGGCACTGTTGGGTCAAGCCGCGGAGAATGAATTTGTTGGCTGCCAGTGTGGCATTATGGATCAATATATTTCCGCTATGGCGCTGGATCAACGCGCGCTGCTCATAGACTGTCAGACGCTGGACGCCAGACCTGTTGCATTGCCAGCGGACACGCAGGTCTTGATCGTCAATTCTAATGTTCGTCGTGGGCTGGTAGACAGCGAGTACAATAGCCGTCGACAGCAGTGTGAAACGGCCGCAGAACAACTGGGTGTCGACCAGTTACGTGCCGTCAGTGTTGCTGCCTTTGCGGCGCAGGACTCGAAGCTGGCTCCGCTGGTTCGGCGCCGAGCTCGACATGTTGTGACCGAGAATGCTCGCGTACTGCTGGCCGAAGCAGCGATGAATGGCGGTGATCTGCAGGCCATGGCGAAACTGATGGCAGACTCGCATGCTTCTATGCGAGATGACTTTGAAATCACAGTAGCGCCCATCGATCAGCTGGTGGCGCTCATTAAAAGCGCGGTGGGCGAGGCCGGTGGCGTGCGCATGACCGGCGGGGGCTTTGGCGGTTGTGTCGTCGCGCTGGTACCCAAGCACCTGGTGCAAGCTGTCGTTACACAGGTCACTCAAGGCTATTTCGCGGCGACAGGTCTGCAGGCAGATATTCATATTTGCCGCGCGGTCGCAGGCGCTGGTCTGGTAATCAACCAGACCTGAGAGGATCGGTAGCTGGCGGTAAAACAGCGCGTTCCACAGAGGTTGGGGTCTGTCGAAGACGGGCTTTTCAAGACCCCAGACCGAAGCTTCTAGACCAAAGCTTCTAGACCAAAGCTTCTAGACCAAAGCTTCTAGACCAAAGACCCTAGATACTGTATTGCCGAGTAAATCGCTGGAGTCGGTTTGTGCGAATCATGGACTGAATTTCGTTCACATACATCAAACCACGCTCTGAATAGCGCAATAATCCAGGGGCCAGCTGCTCGCCGCCAAAGGGCTGGTTGTTATTGCGTGCAGCCGCACGAATCTGCCGAAGCTGAACATAGGCGGCATGGCTGTTAATGGTTCTAAGGTAGTAACGCACACTTTCCTCCACGGTATCGAACATCGCGACTTCATGGCGACGGCCGGCATCACGGCGTTCAGGCGTCATGCCACAGCCTGGGTAAAAGCACCAGATGCCAAAAAAGTTGTTGCCTTCTCGAGCAAATCGCGAAGATCCCCAACCAGATTCTTTTGCGGCCTGAGCGAGCACCAGAGACGCGGGTACCACATCAACCCGCAGCAGCAGTTGCTGAATCTGGGCGTCTAGCCCGTCAAAATTACGCGTATCGACTGCAAGGTTATACCGTTTGCCCAGACGCGCCAGCGCGGTCAGCTCTTCCGTGTCAAAGCTGGCATCGACGCGTTGAGAGGCTTCATGAGTCGCCCCTGCAGTTGAGTCTGGCTTCTGTGGTTTTTTCGACTGCAGCCTGCGGCTATGTTCGATGCGGTTTTTAAAGTTCAACAGCCATTGCCGCTCTCGCGTAATTTCTCGATTCGCCTGGTCTATTTTTGGTATCAAATAGGCATAAAATGCCTGTTTCTTTTCGACTATATCTCGATCCTGAGCAAAGTCGGGTGGCCTGTAATCGCTCCCGCGGCCCAAGAGAACGGGTCTCGGGTGATAGGGCGTGACCACAGGTAGCGCTTCGAGCGTTAAGCGGGCGGGAGGATTTTCAATCGAGTGTCGAGAGGCAGACTCAGGAATGGCGTTTGGCGTTTGAGCGGCCGGCAGAATACCGAAGATAAGAGTGGCTAAACAAATGACGGAACACACGAGCAGTGGTTTGGGCGACATAGGCTTTTCCCCTGAGCCAGTTTGCAGTGAGCTCGAGGCAGCTTAACTGAAAAGTGAAGGTTTCTCCATTGTTCCGACGAGCGGTCAGGTCGACGCTCGAATTAACTGGATTAAAGTCAATCAATACAAGGGTATAGTCTAGCGAATAGGGCGCGAGCGGTGAGAGACATCACCGCCAGTGAAGGCTCGGCCTGGCTCACGCTGATGGGTGTTCAGTACGACAACCGGTGCGCTGGCCTGCGGTCTGGGTTATTCTGGCGCGTGGTTGCAACGGCGAGATGAAGGAGCAAGGTATGGGCAAGCTGGTGGGTAGAACGGCATTGATCACAGGCGGCAGCCGCGGCATAGGCCGGGCTATAGCCCTTAGGTTTGCCGCTGAAGGCGCAAACGTCGCCATCAATTATGCGACCAGCCATGCTGCGGCTGAAGAGGTGGCAAATCTGGTCCGCGAGGCTGGCGGTAAAGCGGCGATTTATCAGGCAGATGTTGCCGACCAAAGCGCTTGCGAGGCGATGTGTGCCGCGGCGATTGAGGAGTTTGGCCAAATCGATATTCTGGTGAATAACGCCGGCATCGGCTCGTCAGCCGTGAATCGACCGACAGTGGTGGATGCCAGCATCGCCCAATGGCAACTGCTAATCGGCGCCAATCTGTGGGGGCCTGTCTATATGTCACGGGCCCTGATTCCGCATATGCGCTTAGCAGAACGTGGTGATGTCATCATGATTTCTTCCATCGCTGCACAGAGTATGGGCGCCAACATGGGTCTCTACAGTGTGGGTAAGGCGGGGTTGGAAGCGCTGGCCCATACCTTGGCGAAAGAAGAAAAGGTACACGGCATCAGGGTCAATATTGTTGCCCCCGGGCTGGTGGATACCGACATGGGTCGTAAGCTGGTGAGCCTGTTACCAGGGCCTGACGACATGCGCCAGCTGGATGCTAACATGCCGTTCGGTTTTGTCTGCACCCCTGAAGATATCGCGGCGACGGTCGCGCATTTGTGCTCAGCGGATGGTCGCTATATCACTGACCAGAGAATTACCGTCAGTGGTGGAGCCTAAAACCCCAGCGACAGGATTCTTAACTTAAAATACCAAATTAGATTCTCGTAGGAGATTCTCAATCAAAAGTCAGGTGTGAAACCATGAAGCTATATCATTGTAAAGACGCACGATCGTTACGTGCCCTGTGGGCTCTGGAGGAGATGGGGCTGGATTATGAGCTGGTGAATATGCAATTCCCGCCACGTTTAACCTATCCCGGCTATCTGGACATCAATCCGATGGGTACTGTGCCGACGCTGGTAGACGGCGACGTCACCCTGACTGAGTCGTCAGCCATGTGCCAATACTTGGCTGAAAAGTATGGCCCGACTGAGCTAGCCCTTGATGTCTCTCATCCGCAATATGGTGAGTATCTGAATTGGTTATATCGAAGTGACGCCACCTTAACCTTTCCTCAAACGCTGGTATTGCGCTATACCCGCCTGGAACCTCAAGAACGGCGAATACCACAGGTTGTTGCGGATTATACCCAGTGGTATTACTCGCGCCTGCGGTCCGTAGAAATGGCCCTGGAAGGACGTGATTATCTGCTTGGTGAGCGCTTTACTGTGGCAGATATTGCGGTGGGCTATGCGGTATTTCTCGGTATTTCGTTGGGTCTGGATGAAAAGTACAAACCCAACACGCAAGCCTATCTGGCCCGTCTGATGGCGCGTCCGGCATTTCAACGCGCGCAAAGTCTATAAAGCCGATAAGGAGACACGCCATGTCCTACTCGACCCTGCAATATGTCGTCGAAGACCATATTTTAACGCTCACATTGAATCGCCCGACAGTACTGAACGCGTTCAGTGTGACGATGGTTGAAGAACTGGTGCAGGCGTTCAACGCCGCCAGTGACGATGATGAGGTGCGGGCTATCGTGGTCACAGGTGCCGGTAGGGCCTTTTGCGCAGGCATGGATTTGCAGCCCGGCGGTAATGTCTTTGGGCTGGATGAGTCGCAGCGGCCCGATCTGGATGGCGCGGGTGTGGTGCGGGACACGGGTGGCGTGGTGACCCTGGCCATGTTCAACTGCAAGAAGCCCATCATTGGCGCGATTAATGGTGTGGG
>Ga0181560_10000952_pt1 | contig 27041 bp, 26 predicted proteins | sample 011ome_20_FD_133751 | JGI IMG/M metagenome (GOLD analysis project Ga0181560, IMG submission 133751) | Coastal salt marsh microbial communities from the Groves Creek Marsh, Skidaway Island, Georgia - 011509CT metaG (megahit assembly) | ecosystem: Environmental > Aquatic > Marine > Intertidal...
AGAAACAGAAACAGAAACAGAAACAGAAAAAAACGAAGCCGAAGCCGCAGCCGCGCCGGCACGAGAAGGTGTACGCCGGCGAGCTCGGGCACATGCCGCTGTCGACGCGGCCGGACGTCGCGCCCGGCGGCGCCTGGGGCGGCGGGCCGGAGACGCGGCCGACGTCCTCGGTCTGGGTCCACCAATCAGAGAATGACATGTCATCATCTTCAACCGCGCTCGTCGCGGTCGGTTCGCCGATGACGATCGAAGACGACGACGGCGTCCTCGTCGGCAGCATGCGCAGGGAGCTCGTGAACCGGGCGCACTGGGCGGAGGCGCGGAGAGGATTCGCCGGGTTCGACGCCGTCGCCGCGACGGCGGCGGAGTACGACGCCGCCGCGCGCGCGTCCTCCTCCGCGATGGATCTGGATCTGGATCTGGATCTCTCGCGCCCGCTCGCGCCGGAACCGACGGAGTGTTGGGGGGGGGTCGTCCCGGGTGGTGCCGACGTGGGTGCCGACGTGGGTGCCGACGTGGGTGCCGACGTGGGTGCCGACGCCTCCGGCGGGCGCGAGCCGAAGCGCGCGTCGTCGCCGTCGCCGCGGCGATTCAAAAAAGGAAAGTTCGCGATCGACGACGAGCTCGAGGAGACGCTGGACCATCAGAGAGACGATCTGACGTTGTACCCGCGCGAGGTGACGTTCAAGCCGCCGCCGCGGCGGGGGGTCGAGGAGGAGGAGGAAGAGGAAGAGGAGGAGGAGGACTCTGGGGATGAATTCGCGAACGAACTCTTCGCGGACAGAACGGAGAAGAAGAAGATGAAGACGACGAAGAGGAAGAAGACGACGAAGAAAAACCACGATAATGCGCCCCTCGCGGCTTCGGTGAACGACAAGGAGATGCGCGCGCTGTTCCGCGCGCTCGATAAGTCCGGGGACGGGTTCGTCACGATCCGCGAGCTCATCATCGCGCTTCGGAAGCGCCCGGATCTCGCCGCCGCGTTGAGACTGCCGTCGTCCGTGAGCCAAGAGGATGGCTCCAGGGACCGCGTGGAGGCGTGGTTTCAGAGTTTGGACGTGGACGCGGACCGGGAGCTATCGTACGCGGAGTTCTCGAAGCACGCGGGGCTTGCCAATGGAGAGACGACGCGTGGCGACGAGGACGGGTACGACAGCGACGATTGGCTGTCGAAGCCGGCGCCGAAGCGGTTGACGATCGCCCCCGCCGCGGCCGCGGCGACGACGACGGCGACGGCGACGACGACATCGAACGCCGCTTCGAGTGCCCCACACAGGGTCCCACCGAAACGGGAGAGCCCGCACCACGCGCGCGACGACGATTCGGATTCTGACGACGACGACGACGACTGGATATTCAGGAAGAAGTAATATATGTCACAGTGGCCGTCCCCCCGCGTCGGTCGCGGGTGGACGGAAAGAATGTGATTTCTAGTAGCAAGCACAGCAAAAAACAACGACGGGCGACGACGAATCGTATCGAATCGAATCGAATCGAATCGTCGCCCGCACCCAACACCCCCCCACCCGCGACCCAGGGTCCCTCCCTCGATCACGCGGCTCGATCACCCGCGCATGACCGCGTTCGACGACCCTTTAATCCCCTCGTGCTTCATCCCCAGCTCCGGTCCGAACGACACCGTGGACGCGGTTCGTCCGCTCCCCCAGCCGCTGTTTCGCACGTACTCGAACACCTTCTTCGGGACGATCCCCTTCTTCGCGAGCGCCTCTCGTTTGATCTCCGCCTCTTTGCGCAGCCACCCCTCCACGGTCGAGAGCAACGCCCCGGGCTCGCGGTCTCTGAGCCCGTCGATCTTCTCGATCGGCTCACAAAATCGCAACTCCCCGCCGGCGACGAACGCGACGTGACTCGCGAACTGCTCCAACCCGTCGAATATGTGTGTCGCGTACACGATCGTGACGCTCCTCTCCACACACTCCTGCCTCAGGAACGCCATCAGATCCGCGCGCCCCAGGACGTCCAGATCCACGGTGATCTCGTCGAGGAGCAGCACCGAGTACGGAATCATGAGCCCGTACGCCAGCTGGACGCGACGCCGCTGGCCGTCCGACACTTGATGCATCCGCCACGTCGGATCGATGTCCAGCACCTCGATGATTTTCTTCCGCCGCGCCTCGTCCACGCCCGGGATGGAGTTGAGCATCTTCGACGCGGGGAAATCGCCCGCGAGGGTGACGCCGTACCCGGCGAAGGCGACGTCTCGCTGCCAGTCGCCGCCGATGTAACTCAGTTGGCCGCTCGTCGTGAGTCCGGTGTCGTAGAACGCCTCCCTGCCGTGGATCAAGACTTTCTCCTTCGGGACCATGTGCTTCCCGCCGAGAATCTTCAGCAGCGTCGTCTTCCCCGCGCCGTTCGCGCCGAGGAGGAGGCAGCACGACCCGGGCGCGAGCTTCAGGTTGAAGTTTTTGATGAGCGGCGGTTGCCCCGCGACGGGCTGGCCGTCGATGCCGGGGTAGGACCAGTCGAGGTCGTTCACCGCAACGCCCCACCGCGGCGCCGCGCCCGGGGCCGTGGACGCGGGGGACGCGCTCGGGAGCGGCGACGACGGCTTCGCCACGGCGTTCGCGACCGCGGGCGCGATGGAGACGTCGCACTCCGCGGCGGCGGACGCGTCGTCGTCCTCGGTCGTCTTCGCCCTCTTCTGCTGCGCGGCGAGCGCGGCGAACGGGCCCGCGGTCTCCATGACCGTGGGCGCGGCGTCCACGCCGCCGCCGGCGTCGGACTTCCACCCGCTGACCGCGACGGGGACGGGCATGATGGCGTCGGCGAGCGGCGTGCGGTGCGTTCCGTGCGGTCGAAGCGCGCGGAGTGGGATGCGACGGCGACGTCGCGCGCTTTACCGTCGACGTGGCGCCGAATCGGACGCTCACGCGGCTCGAGCCCTCTCGAGCGTACGAGAATCAGTCTGAAGTGAGTACGCGAATTTCGTAGTACGCGGAAATCGGCACTTTCGGCATTATTCTCGCGCGCCCCCTCCCCTGCCCATTCTCCGGCGGCACTTCCCCTCGCGCGCGCGCGATGCTGCGCCGCGCGTGCCGCGAGGCCGCGCGCCGGACGCGCTGGCTCAGCACGTCCGCCGCCAAGGACGCGCCGCCCGCGACGCCGTACAAGCCTCCGCGAAAGGACGACGGCGCGAGGCAAGCGGAGGCGATGACCCCGGAGCAGATCGAGGAGCTCAGCGTGTTCAACGCCGCGGGGGGGCTGACCGCGGCGATCGCGGGCGGGCTCGTCGTGTTCGTCATCGGCGCGGGCGCGACGTTGAGCGTCGCGTCCGGCGCGGCGTCGCTGCTGGGTGCGTCGTCGTCGCGCGTCCCGCCGGCCCCGTTCCGAGTGTTGAATCCGATCGTTCGATCGTTCCATCGATCGATCGCGTCCGATTATTAAATTATTTCATCGCGTCGTCGCTGACTCGCCACCCCCCGTCGCCGCCGCAGGTCACACGATGAAATCGAAGAACGTGCCGTCGAGCGGGCCGACGCGCGAGGATCTCGAGGCGCAGCTCTCGACGCTGCGAAGGAGACCCGCGGGGTACTTACCCTGGACGAACGCGCACGCGGAAAAGGCGAGCGTGAAGCGAAAGCTCCGCGAGTTTTCGTGATGAGACGTCGATCCCGCGGCTGCGGCGGACGCGGATCGCGTCGCGACGCTATGCTACCGTGTAATATCAATCACATCGCTAATATATATGATAGTGTGCTCGCGCGCTGTGCGCATCAACTATTCGCCGCGCGCGTCTCCGCCGCCGTCGGAAGATGAAACGTCAACAGACGCGAGCGCCGCGGCGAGCGACGGCGCGACGGCGGCGGCGGACGCGTCGGGCCCCGGACCGTCCCCGCCGTTCACCAAGCTCGCGAGCGTCTCCGTCAACAGCGCGCCGTCCGCGCGCAACGTCGCCGTTCTTCGCCGCGCGTCGCCGCCGTTCGCCCTCGCCGCCCTCGCCCTGTGCGCCTCCGCGAGCCGCGCGTCGAACAGCCGGACGATCGCGTCGAAGACGTCGACGCGGTCGTCGAGGGCGAGGACGCCGACGACGATCCGTCGCATCACGCCGACTTCTTTGCTCAAGTCGGTCGCGAACGCGCTCGCGCTCGCGCCGTCGCCGTCGCCGTCGCCGCCGCCGCCGCCGCCGCCCTCGCCGTCTTCTTCGAGCCGCCGGAGATGCGAGCTCAGCCGCTCGCGCATGATCGACACGAGCTTCGCGTGAATCTCGCGCTTGTGAAGCGTCAGATCCGCGACGACCCTGGAGAGTTCGATCCTCGACATCGCGCGCCGCGTCGCGTCCGACGACGACGACGACGACGACGACGCGGACTCGGCGCCGCCCGCCGCCGCCGCCGCCGCCGCCGCCGCGTCGTCCCCCGCGGTGGCGTCGAGCGCGTCGAACGCCGCGGGCGTCGCGCGGAGCAGCAAACAAATCGACTGTTGCGCCGTCGCGAGGTGCTTCGCGGCGATGGACTTTAAACCTCCGGCTCTGATGCGTTTTATGCGTCGGGGGGTTTCATCGAAGGGTCAGCAGTCGAAGGGCAGCGGGCGCGATCGTGCGCGACATCGAAACCCGGGCGGATGAAACGCGCGAACGCGATGTCCTCAAGGAACGGCGTTCACATCGCGAACGGGGTCGTACGGGGACCAGTCAGGTGTGATGAAAATAGGCGGACGCGCCTGACGCTCTCCGCGCCCAACACGAGGGAACACGCGCGGGCGTTGAACACCTTCACGAGCTCGCACGCGCGGTGGAGCGCGTCCTGGCGCAGCGACGGCATCGCGCGAACGATGTTGACGTACTCGCCGAGCAGAGAGAGCGCCAGGAGCGACGCCGCGCCGGGGGCGCATCGCGCGGGCGCGGAGATCCCCGGGCCCCCCCCCGGGAGGAGGAGCGTCGTCGGGTCCGTCGTCGACGACGACGACGTTCCGCTTCCGCTCCCGTCCTCCTCCTGCCCCTCCTCCTCCTCCTCCTCCTCCTCCTCCTCCTCATCCTCGACGACGACTGGCGTCGGTATCTCGACGCGCGGATCCGGATCCCTCCCCGCGTCCGCGAGCGCGTTCAAGACCGCCTGGTATCGCCGCGCCGCGCGCTTCGGCGCCCACGTCTCCGCGTCGAGCGCGGCGCCGAGCGACGCGACGAATCGCGCGTGCGCGGCGGCCAAAAACGCTCGCCTCTGCGCCGTCGCGGAAGCCCTCAGGCTCAGACATCGCCGCCCGCTCAGACCCTCCGCGAGCGCGAGGAACCGATCCACCGCGCGCGACGTCGAGACAAACGCCCCGAGCTCGAGGCGCGCGTGGACCGCGTCGCGGGCGCCCACGAGCTTCGAGACGCGTCCCTGCGCGGCGTCCGCGACGAGGAGCAAAGCGTCCGCCGCCGCCGCCGCCGCGGTGACGCGCTCGGTCGCGGGCAGCGCCGCTGCCGCCGCGGACGCGATCGTCTCCATCGCTTTGACCTGCTCCGGGATTTCCGGAACCGACGTCGCCGCCGCGAGAGAATCAGGGCCGTTCTATACGAGCGAATGTCGGGGTGGAGTTCATAGGCGTCAGTTGGCGTTGAAAGGCGTCGAGGGCGGGGATTGAAAGCGAGGGACCCTGGGCGGAGAGACGCGCCGGGCAAAGTCCTTAAGGATCGGCGTTCACCACGCCGACGCGGTCGTATGGGGACTAGTGTATAGAACGCGCCTCAGGATCCGCACCGACGCCGACGCGCAGCGCCCGCCGCGCGGACGCCGCCACCGCCGCCGCGCGCGTGAAATGCGGCGTCAACGCGACCCTTATCGCGTCGATCGTCGCGTCGAACGCGGCGGCGCGCATCCCGCGGCAAGCCTCCGCGATCGCGGCGTCGTCCGCGCCACCATTGACGCTGAAGCGAGTCAGGGTCGAAGACGGCGCGCTCGCCGCCGCCGCGCGGGCGCAGCACGCCGCCGCCGCGCGACGCGTCGCGTCGACGACGTCGGAAGCCGCGGCGGCGCCCCACGCCCGCAACGCGCCGGCGAGGCGAGCGCCGCCGCCGTCGCCTCTCAGTAACCCGCACGCGTGCGGGAGCATCGCCTCGACCGCGTCCGCGTCTGCGCTCGAGAGGCTCGCGGCGTCGATCGGCGGCGCCGCCGCCGCCGCCGTCGCGGTCTTCGCCTCCGACGCCGCCGACGCCGCTTCCACCGACGCCAACGCCGCCTCCGGCACCCCCCCGGTCGAGTCGCTCCCGCTCCCGCCGCCGCCGTGAAGCCCCTCCCTCGCGGCGAGCGCCAAGTCGCTCGTCATGACGTCGTTGCACGTCGTCGCGATCGCGCGCAACCGCGCGGGCGTCGCGCGCAGACACCGCAACCCGATCAGCGACGGCGACGACACGAGCTTCGCGCACTCGTCGACGACGTCCAGCGCCGCGGCGTAATCGCACGACTCCACGAGCACGCTCAGATCCTCTCGCATCTCCGCGACGCTGGATAACGCCTCGAACGTTTCCGTTAACTTAATCAAGTTCTCGCGCTTCGCGTGTAGGCGCTTCACGCGCGTCGAGCCGTCGAGCATCGCGTCTCTCAACCCCCGCACGACGCGGCGGAGTCGAACGATCGACGCCCACGCGTCCTCCGCTGAGGGTCGAGGGTCCACGCGAAGAAGCGACGTCGGGGTGAGGTTCAAAGGCGTCAGACGGAGTTGACAGGCGTCGCGTGGGTGTGTCGGGATTGGAAGCGAGGGGCGGGCAGAGAGACGCGCGCGCGGGCAAAGTAACGGCATTCACCACGCCGACGCGGTCGCGCGGGGACCGGTGTAATAAGGAATACGCACCCGAGGCGCTCAGCGCGCGCACCTCGTCCGACGCCGCGAAGAACGCGTCCGAGCGCCGCCCGATCTCCCTCACGAGCGCGACCTCCACGACGTCGAGGTGGTGCGACAGGCGCTCTTGCGCCACCATCGACGTCGCCGCGAGCGACGACGACGACGTCTCCGGACTACACGCCGCGTCGAAGTGCTCGTGTCGCGCGAGGTCGAAGTCCTCGCGGAAGTATATCGACGGGACGCGCCGGAACGCGCGGTCGATCTCGCCGGCGTCTCCGTCTTCTCTCCTCTCTCCGATCGCGCCGCCGCCGCCGCCTCCGCGCGCCGCGGCGGCGTCGCGCGCGGCGACGAACCTCGCGCGCGGCGCCTCGATGCGCGCCAGGTATCCGTCGAAGTCCGCGCGCTCCACCTCGGGCAGCACCCCGGGGAGCAGCGGCGGCGGCGTCTCCGCGACGCGCGCGGCGGCGGGCCCCACGCCGAGGATGGGCCCGAGGCCTAGGTACGTCGTCCAGCTGTCGTCGGAGGAGGCGAGGGCCCCGGGATCCGACGACGTCGCGGCGAGTCTAGCGCGCTCCGTCGATCGATCCGACGGGTCGTTCGTCACCGACGCGAGGTACATCGTCGCGAGCTTCAGCGCCTCCGGGTCCGCGGGGGTCTCGTCATGCGTCGGCGGCGTCGGCGCGGGTCGCGCGCCGCCTCGCGACGTCATCGCGACCGCGCGACCGCCCGCCCGCGCGGCCGGGAGTGCACTACTAGCTACTAGGCACCGCGAGTAGATTTCGTCGCGTCGGGTCGCGCGCGACGAGCTGCGAACTGAACGAGAAACTTCGCGGCGCGCGCTCGCGCGCGAAATATTAGGGCGGCGCGGGCGCGCGATCGCGGCACACCCCCGGACGCGCCGCACGCGACCGAGACCCGCGAACATGGTGCGCGCGTCCTCCGCGTCCCCCGCCGCGTCGTTCGTGTCGTCGACCCGCGCGCCTCGACGCCGTCCCGCGCGCCGCGATCGCTCGCCGCCTCAGATCTCGCGCCGTCCACACGATTCCGCCCCAAAAGCTTCCGTTCGCTGACCTCCCCGCCCCCCTCCCCCGCCGCCCGCGATCGTCGTCGCGCCTCCAGGCCGCGCGCCTCCTCCAGGACCCCGACGCGGACGGATGGGAGCGCACGGACTTCCCCGTCGTGTGCGAGGACTGCCTGGGACCGAACCCGTACATCCGAATGCAGAAGCAAGACTACGCGGCGGAGTGCGCGATCTCGTCGCGCCCGTTCACCGTCTTCAGATGGCGCCCGGGGAACGAGGCGAGGTATAAGAAGACCGTCGTCTGCCGCGAGATCGCGCTCGCGAAGAACGTGTGCCAGGTGTGTCTGCTCGACCTGGACTACGGCATCCCCGTGCAGGCGCGCGACGCGGTGTTAGGGAGGGAGCGAGAGACGGTGGCGAAATCGGACGTGAACATCGAGTTTCACACGAACGAGATCGCGAAGCGCATCGAAAACGGCGAGGACGTCCAAGCCACCGCGCGCGCGGAGATGAACTCCATGATCCAGAAGCTCGCGCGGAAGAAGCCGTACTACCAGAAGAACAAGGCGCCGATATGCACGTTCTGGCTGCGGAACGCGTGCAATCGCCCCGACTGCCCGTACCGACCGTGCAACGGAGACACGAACATGCCGGAGCTGACGTCGGCGCCGGAGCTGCGCACGCAGAACATCAAGGACCGCTACTACGGCATCAACGACCCGGTCGCGGAGAAGATGTTGAAGCGCGCGAGCGAGAAGGGGGTCGCGTGCGTGCCGCCGGAGGATAAGAGCATCACGACGCTGTTCATCGGCGGCATGGACGAGAGAGTCACGGAGGGGGATCTTAAGGATACATTTTACGCGTACGGAGAGATCAAGAGCATACGGTGCGTGCACGCGAAGAACTGCGGGTTCGTGACGTTCACGGACCGCGCGGGCGCGGAGAAGGCTGCGGAGGCGCTGAGCGGGGATCTGGTCATCAACAACCTGCGGTTGAAGTTGATGTGGGGCAAGCCGAGGAAACCGCGAGAGGATGGCGGCGGCGGCGGCGGCGGCGGCGACGGCCGGGCGGCGGCGGCGGCCGGGCAGCCCGCGGCGATGCCGATGCTCGCGGTGCCGCCGCCGGCGGCCGCGGAGGGGACGATGATGATGCAGCCGATGATGATGCCCGCGCCGTACGCGCCGCCGACCATCGGAGGCAAGCGCGGCGCGGTGCTTTACCCTTCGATGGACCCGTCCGCGATGGGGACGGTGTATCGGAAACAGAGAGACGAGGAGGAGAAGGTGGAGAAAGAGGCGGGGAAGAACAAGAGGGCAAGAAAGGGGCCCGCGGGCGAGTCGTCGGGGGCGGAGTAAATATGAGGTTACTATGTAGGGCCCCGCGCGAGAAGACAAAAATAAAAGAAAGCCCTTCTCTGCGCCGTCACATATGATAAAGTCACGTCGCGTCGCGTCGCGGCCCGGCCCGCTCGCGCCGATCACTCCGCCGCCCTCAGCTCCTGCGAGAGCGCCGCCCACTTTCTCAACGTCTCTCCGCCCTTCCCCGCCGCGTGCGCCTCCTTGCACATCGCCACGCCCTCCGCCACGGACTCCGCCTGCGCTGCGGCGGCCATCGCGACGCCGGCGTTCAAGATCAAACAGTCCGCCACCGGCCCCTTCTCGCCGCCGAGCGCGTCCGTGAGCATCCGCGCGTTGAGCGCGGCGTCGCCGCCGGCGAGGTCGCTCAGCTCGCACGGCGGAATCCCGACGTCCTTCGGGTCGAACGAATACGTCTTCACCCCGCCCTGCGTCACCTCCATCACGGACGTCGGCCCGCACGGCGTCATCTCGTCAAGCGACAGCTTCCCGACGGTGCTGCACACGACGAGCGCCTTCTTCATCCCGAGCTTCATCAGCGAGTTGGCCATGAGGGGCTGAAGTGAGGGCCATTCCATAAAAAAGTAGTTAATCGGTCAGTTGAAAGGGGACGCGATCAAGTGTTGAAACCGGGCGATGGGTGAAACATGTTCGTATAGAACGCACCTGAAGTTCCGGGGTGTACACGCCGACGAGCGCGTATTTGCTGTCCGCGGGGTTCAGCATCGGGCCCAACAGGTTAAACGCGGTGCGAACCTTCAGAGCTTTCCGCACGGGCGCGACGGCTTTCATGCTCGGGTGATACCTCGGCGCGAACATGAACCCCATGCCGACGTCCTCGACGCATCGCGCCACGCCGTCGGGGCCCAGGTCCACGGCGACGCCCAACGCCTCGAGGACATCCGCGCTGCCGCACATGGAGGACACGGAGCGGTTGCCGTGCTGTCGTGGTTTGATTGGTGGGTGATGTGGCGGGAAGTGATGTGTTTGGTTAGTTGTTTGATGACGTGGACGTTTCATTGGAGAACGACAGAGAGCGACGGAGAGAAGTCGGACGCGCCTTGGCCACCTTGGCGCCCGCCGCGGCGGCGAGGACGCACGACCCGGTGCTGATGTTGACCGTGCCCGCGTCGTCGCCGCCGGTGCCGACGATGTCTAGGACGTCGTCGCCGGCGTCTACCGCGACCGCGCGGCCTTTCATCGCGCGCGCCATGCCGGCCATCTCCGCGGGGGTCTCGCCCTTGGCGCGGAGGAGGACGAGGAAGGCGGCGATCTGCGCGGGATCCGCGTCGAGAAGCGCGTCCAGGGACGCCTCCGTCTCTTCCTCGGTGAGGTCCTCGCGGTCGCACAGGCGCTCGATGATGTTGCGCAGGTCCACGGCCGCGGCCGCCGCGCGCGTCGCGACGGAGCCGCCGCGCGCGCCGAGGGGTGGGAAGGAGGATCGTCGTCGTCGCGAGGGCGACCGAGACGACGACGACGACGATTGCGGTCTCGCGATGGACGGGGACGACGCGCGGGCGCGCGTCGTTCGCGCGGCGGACGCGCGCGGCGCGACGCCCGCGCGGGAGATCGCGAAGGAAGACGCCATCGTGAGCCGATTCGCGGCGATCGTAGACGCGCGCGCGGAGCTCGCGACGGGGTGAGTGCGCGACGGTGACATCGCGGAGACCTTACCCTATCGACTCGAGTGGATCTGATGAGTTCCGTTCCTGTCATCGGTTTAGTTGAAAGGGGACGCGATCAAATGTTGAAACCGAGGGGTGGGTGAAAAACGTTTTGTTTACCTGTAGAACGAACGCAGCGACGGCGATTTCTCGCCAGCTGGGTCGTTTTTCAAGTCGTCTCCCCGACCCGAGGCCGCGGGGGACGTCACTGCGACGGACGCGACGCGACGTAGACGACGCGCGGCAGCGACGAGAAGCGTCGAACGAGTCGCGGGGGCGACTCGCAGAGCGGGAAGGCCGAACCCGCGCCGGCGTTCGGAGGCGGCGACGTCGCGGATCGAGGGATCGCGCGCGCGAAGAATTCATCAGCCGTGATACTACTACAGTAATCGCTCGCGTCGCCCGCACTTCTCGCCCTCGATGGCCTTCTCCGGCGGCTTCGGCGTGACGGCCGCGCAGGGCGCGACGAACCCGAACAACGACTTCCAGGTCGCGAACCCCCCGAGCGACGGCATCTCGTCGCTCTCGTGGTCCCCCACCGCGAACTTCTTGGTGTCGACGTCGTGGGACTGCGAGGTGTACTGCTACGACGTCCAAGCGAACGGGCAGGCGGTCCCCAAGGCGTCCATCAAGCACGACAAGCCCGCGCTGTGCAGCGCGTGGATGCACGACGGCAGCGCGGTGTTCAGCGGCGGGTGCGATAACATGGTGAAGAAGTGGGACCTCGCGACGAACACGCCGACGCAGATCGCGGCGCACGACTTGCCGATCCGCCATCTCGCGTGGATCCCCGAGGTGCGTCTGCGTTCAGTTCTTTTTTCGCGCTCTTTTCTTTTCGATCCGATCCGATCCGATCCGAATCGTTCCGAATCGATCGGTCGATCGTCCCGGCCGTCCCCGATCGATCCCGTCGCCGCGAACGTAACTAAACCCCTCTTTCTCACCCTGACCATCGTCATCCGTCCGCGCGAACCACAGGTTGGCCTGCTCGTGACCGGGTCGTGGGATAAGACGCTCAAATACTGGGACGCGCGACAGCCGACGCCGACGCTGCAGGTGCAACTCCCCGAGCGGTGTTACGCGCTCTCGTGCACGCACCCGCTGCTCGTCGTCGGGTGCGCGGAGCGGCACCTGCAGATCTTCAACTTGTCCAACCCGCAGACGCCGTACCGCAGCATTCAGAGCCCGCTGAAGTACCAGACGCGGTGCGTCGCGACGTTCCCGGATAAGAGCGGATACCTCATCGGGTCGATCGAGGGGCGGGTGGCGGTGAATCACGTCGAGGACTCGCTCGCGTCGAAGAACTTCACGTTCAAGTGCCACCGCGAACAGGCGGACATCTACGCGGTGAACAGCATCTCGTTTCACCCGAGGCACGGGACGTTCGTGACGACCGGGTCGGACGGCGTGTTTAACTTTTGGGATAAAGACAGCAAGCAACGGTTGAAGCAGATGCAGAAGTGTAACGCGCCGATTCCGTGCGGCGCGTTTAACCGCGACGGGAGCATCTTCGCGTACGCGGTTTCGTACGACTGGAGCAAGGGCGGGCAGGACCCGATGGCGTCCGCACAGGGGGGGAATAACATCTTCTTGCACGCGACGGAGGAGACGGAGGTGAAGCCGCGGCCGCCGGCGAACCGCGTGGGGGGGAGACGGTGAGACGAGGTCTTTTCGTTCGATCGCGTGAAATATAAAAGAATTTGTAGTTTTTTTCCCGGCAGCTTTCGTTCGCGCGTTCGCGTTTCCATTCGTCAATCCGTCCGTCGTCTGTTTTTACAAAAGAATGAATGCCCACTACGATATAAACTGTACCGCGCGCGCGACTCGACTCAGTTCGCGCGCTAAACCCACCCGGGTCGGTCGCCGTCGAGCCACGCGTCGAGATATCTCTCTCCGCCGCCTCCGCCGACGTGATCCTCCGCGTCTCTCCTCGTCACGAGCTCGAACCCGTCCGCCTCCGCCTCCGCGTCTCGAAGCGCGGCGCCGAACGCGGCAGCCTCCACGACGAGGTACCTCAACGCGTCCAACGGCATCCGCACGATGTCGATGTCGCCGTTCATCGCCGCGCGTTGCACCGCGCGCATTCGCGCATCCGGCGACCGCGACCGCCGCGCGTCGGGCGGCGAGAGCTCCGCGTCGAGCGCCGCGGCGAGGCGCGCGGAGAGGACGTCCGCGGGACCGAACAGCGCGTCGACGTGCAACGCCAAGACGTCGACGGACTCCGTCGCCGCGAGCCTCGCGCTCGACGCCCTCAGCGCCGGCGTCATCGCCTCGACGAACATCTGCAGCGGCACGCGGCCAGCCTCCTCTCGCTCCTCGGCGCTCTGCTCCGCGAGCGCTTCCTCAATCAGGTGCTTCTCGAACCCGACAGCCTGATCCGCCGCGATCACGGAGCTGTCTCCCCACACGGACTCCGTCTCCGTGCTCCTCTCGCGCGTTTTCCCGGCGGCGACGGCGAGGTGTCGCCGGCGTTCGAAAAACGCCGATTCCTGCACGGCGCACTCCTCGTCGTCCTCGCTGACCCAATCGCCGATGGGGCCGCACTCGGGCGCGTCCCACAGCGTCGACGAGTCCACCGCGTCGCCCGCGACCGCCGCGCTCGCGGACGACGACGACCCGGACGACCCGTGGGCCCCCGCGCCGTTTGAATATCTTTTTTTCGAATCTTCCAAATCTTCCGAATCTTCGCCGTCGCCGTCGCCGCCCAGGGCGCGCTCCAACGCAAGGCGCTCGGACGCCACGGAGAGAAAGTACCCGAACCGCGCGGACGCGCCGTAGACGCTCGCGAGCGTCAGCGCGGGCAACCCCGCGGCGCCGACGCGCCCGCTCGCCCTCGGGTCGTCCGCGACGACGAGAATCTCGCGGACGAAGTCTTCCAACGGCGCCTCCGCGCCGTCGGGAAGGATCTCGCGCAGCAGCCGCCGCACCTTCTCTCTGTGCCGCCGCGGGTCCGGCGACGCGCGCAGGCCTCTGCCGCGGTAGTGGCTCGCGTCCGGCGCGAGCGGGACGCCGACGGCGTTGAACGCGTGCGCGATGGAGAGGTACATCACGTCTTGGATTTCCAACCGGCGCTGCGTTTTGGCGCCGTCGGCGACGGCGAGCGAGAGCTCGCGCATGAGCGTCTCGTCCGCTAGCGTCTGCTCCTCGTCGGGTGACGCCGTTTCGCCGTTTGGCGTTACGCTTTGGGTTATTCCCTCCATGCGGTCGTACTCCGCGTTCGAGGACGACGATCGCGGCGGCGCCCCGCGCCCGCTCGCCCGGGAACCGCGGGAGCGCGAAGAAAAAGAATGACGCCGACCCCCCGCCGACCGCGACGGAAGCGCGCGCCACCCCGCGCGAAGCGACCGCGCCGCCGAGGCGTCCGCGGACGCGCTGCTCGACGCCTCCCCTGACGCGCTCGCGCCGTGGACGAACGGTCTCAGCGCGCCGCTTCGCCCGCCGGGGAAGGACGGGTGCAGGAGCTCGCTCGCGAGCGCTCGGAGCTGCGTGCGGTGCGACGGGGGAGGGAGAGGGGGCGGAGGGGAGCGGGTCGTGAGAACTCGAGGCGAGTTTTCCCCTTCTCGTCGTTTCCGATGTCACGCCGCGTGGGTCGGGGGGGCGCGACGCGACGGGCGCGGGGCGCGGCGACCGCGCGCGCACCTGGTCTCTGAGCGCGCGCTCGAACAGCACCGGGTCCGTCTTCATCAGCGACGAGAGCTCTAGGCCGAGCTGGGTCGTGACGTCGCGCGGCGCGAGCTTCGCCGCGCTCGCCGCGGCGGCGCGCGACGTCGGCCGAGGCGCCGCATGAGGGGGCGTCGCGTCGTCGTCAGCACTACTTCGCCCGTCGTCTTCTTCGCGGCGGGACGACGCGCGAACGGCGACGGCGACGCGGCGCGCGCGAGCGCGCGCGCGAGACGCGCGCGGAAGCGCCGCGTCGTCGCGTCGCGAAGATCCCGCGCGCGCGAGCGAGGGCGCGAACGCGCGCGACGCGTCCAGCGCGGTCGCGACGCCGGTCATCCCTCGGAAGCGGCGCGTTACTCCGCCCGCGGGTCGGAAAACAGGAAAAAGCGCGCTCGGGTTCCGGCGCGGACGTCGCGGCGTCGCGAGCGCGCGGCGGGTCGCGCGCGCGCGGAAACGCGGGGGACGCGCGCGCGTGTGGTCGCGAGACGCGACCGCGCTCGCGAGGACGGGAACCGGACGTCGACGCGCGTGCGACGCGCGCGCGCGAGTTGACCCCGGAACCCCCGATGCCGGCAGTCCTCCGTGCACTTTATTTCCGTTCGGGGTATGCGAGTTCTCTTCGCCCCCTCTCCGCGGCGATTCCCCGGTTTCGATTTAGTCGGTTTTATCCACATTTTCACCCGAGATCTCTCTCTCTGATCGGTCGGGTTCATCGGTCGTTCTCGCGGGTTCGTCGAGACGGAGACAGCACGCTTCCGCGCGCGGCCGGATCGATCGAGCGATCGACCGCAGAACCATGCGCACCGCCGCGAGCGCCGCCGCGGCGGCGACGATATTCGTCTCGTCGCCGCCCGCGCGTCGACATCGACGTCGCGCCGTCGTCGTTCCCTCCGCGGCGCGACGCGCGCCGCCGCCGACGACCGACGACGACGACGCGCGCCCGCGATCCCCCGTCTCATCAGCAGTCTCCGTCGCCGTCTCGCGTCGCGCGGCGGGCGCCTCCCTCGGCCTCGCCGCGGTGAGCTCGATCGCGCTCGCGACCGCGACGACCGGCGTCGTCTCCCCCGCGCCCGCGCGCGCGGACGCCGCTCTCTCGCTCGACGGCGTGATCGAGCTCACGCCCGAGAACTTCGCGCGCGTCGTCGAGGCGCCCTCCTCGGGGAACGTCTTCGTGGAGTTTTACGCGCCGTGGTGCCCGTTCTGCCAGCGCCTGGAGCCGATATGGAGCGAGCTGCCGGAGAAGCTGCGAGACGCGGGCGTGCCCACGACGATCGCGCGCATGAACGTCGACACGTATACCGAGTACGGCGAGGCGTTCGACGTGAGCGGCTTCCCGACGCTCATCTTGTTCAAGGACGGCGTGCCGATCGGGCAAAAGACGGGGCTCGTGGACGTGCAAACCGCGATGCGATACGCGGGCGTCCGCGACGACGGCGTCGTCGCGAAGCTCAGCGAGAAGATCCCTGGGGGGAGGGTTCCGCCGCAGATGAACTTGGTCGTGACGTCGCCGCAGATCGACGCCGCGCGGGAGGAGCTCGGGGCGCTGAGGAAGGTGGTCGAGGGGTTGCCAGACGAGCGCGAGAGAGCGGAGGCGGTGGCGCGCGTGAAGAACCTGGAGGGTTTGTTCGCGAAACGCTCGTTATGAAGGAAGGCGTTATGAAGGGCGAAGACTTTGCCTAATACCTCTCCTCTCTATCGATATGATACCCACTAGCCGCCGTTCCGTTCGTTCGTGTCTCTCGTCGCGCTGCTCTCTACGTCGGGTCTGACGCGCGCACTCCTTCCACCGCGCCGCCGCCGCCGCCGCCGCCGCGACGCTTGTCTTCCCATTTCGCGCTCCTCGCGTGCCGTATCAAACTCACCAACGCCGCGGGGGTGACCCCGGAGATCCTCGCCGCGGCCGCGATGTTCGCTGGCTTCGCCTCGTTCAGCTTCTCGACATCCTCCGCGGAGAGGCTCCCTATGCTCGCGTAGTCCAACTCCGCGGGTATCGTCGTCGCCTCCTCGGATTTCAAATCTTCGACGTCGCGTCGCTGCTTCGCGAGATAGGGCGCGTAGTAACACTCCGTCGCCGCGGACTCGAGCGCGCTGGGGTCGTTCGAGAGGACCCTTTGAAGCGTCGCGGAGGCGTCGCTCAACGCGGTGAACGTCGCGTCAGTAACGGACGCGTCAGAAGCATTACAAACCTCCGACGCTTCGGCGCGTAACTCCTCGACGCGTCCGCGCCGGCGATTGGATATCGCGTCGACGACGTCTCGCGCGTCGACGCCCGCGTTCACGAGCAAATCGAACGCGGTCATCGCCCGTCCGTGCCTGCTCAACGGCGCTTCTTTTACGCCCATCGAGCGCCACAGCGTGGGCGACATCTTCGCGCTTTGTAACGCTTCTAACGCGTCGGTTACCAACGCCGCGCGCGTCGCCGCCGCCCTCCCGCGCGCCTCCCCGACGAGCCCGCACCTCACCCCCGCGCTCGTCAGACGCAGGTCCGCGTTATCCGGCCGGATCGACAGCCGGTGCTCGACCCTGCTGCTGAACATCCGGTACGGCTCGGACGTTCCGCGGCGCGTGAGGTCGTCCACGAGCACGCCGAGGTACGACCCGCCTCTGGAGGTTATCTCGTTCGGGATCGCGCCTAAGTCCTCGCGCGCGGCGCCCGCGGCGTTGGCGCCCGCGAGCAAACCCTGCGCGGCGGCTTCTTCGTACCCCGTGGTGCCGTTGATCTGCCCGGCGAGGAAGAGCCCACTAACGCGGCGCGTTTCCAGCGTCGCGCGGAGCTCTCTGGGGTCGACGTAGTCGTACTCCACGCCGTACCCCGGCCTCAGCATCTTGACGTTTTCCAACCCCGGGATCGTTCGCAGCATCTCCACCTGGTCGCTCGGCTCTAACGAGTTGCTCAGACCGTTCGGGTACACGACGTCCGTGTCTAACCCTTCCGGTTCGAGCCACACGAGGTGCGTCCGGTTCGGAAAGCGCGTGAACTTCGACTCGAGCGAGGGGCAGTACCGCGGCGCGGCGCCGACGCCGGGCGCGCCGGCTTCGCGCTTCGACCGCGGCTTCGACGCGACGAAAGCCTCCGTGTCCGCGGTCGTCCGCGTCGCGTAGCAGCTGACTTGCCGCAGCGTCGGTCGCCACGGCACGACGGACGCGAGCGATCCGTTATGGAACGCGAACGGTCGCGGCGGTTCATCCCCCGGCTGCTCCTCTAAGCCGCCCCAATCGATCGACGCGCCGTCCAGTCGCGGCGGCGTCCCGGTCTTCATCCGACCCATCTTAAATCCCATCCCGTAGAGACGGTCCGCGAGCAGGTTCGCCCCCGCGCTCGCGCTCTTGTCCGGACCCTCCGTCACCGCGGTCGGCAAGCGCCCCGCGGGGATCGTCTCCGAGCCGACGTGAAGCACGCCCTTGAGGAACGTCCCCGTGGCGACGACGACCGCCGCCGATCGTATTCTCGTCGACGCGCCGCCGCCGCCGCGGTCCAGGATCACGCCGAGCGCGCGCGGCGCCGGCGTCCGCGTCCGCGTCGCGGCGTCGGGGGCGCCGGCGCCGGCGCCGGCACCGGCGCCGACGGCGGCGTGGTCGTCCTCGCCGACGATGAGGTCCGCGACGGCGGCGTCCACGATCGTCACCCCTCCAACGTTCCCGAGGAGGCTCTGGATCTCGTTCTTGTACGCCGTTCGATCCATCTGCGCTCGCGGCCCTCGAACCGCGGGCCCTTTGCTCGCGTTGAGGACCCTGAACTGGATCCCCGCCGCGTCCGCGGCGACGCCCATGAGACCGTCCAGGGCGTCGATCTCTCGGACGAGCGTCCCCTTCGCGAGGCCGCCGATGGACGGGTTGCACGACATCTCTCCGATCGTCTTCGCGGGCGACGGCGTGATGAGCGCGACGGACGCGCCGCGCCGCGCGGCGGCCGCCGCGGCCTCCGTGCCCGCGTGCCCGCCGCCGATGACGACGACGTCGTAGTCCACCTCGCGTCGCGTCGACGTCGTCGTCGTCGCCGCGAGCGAGGAGAGCGCGCGCGCGCTGAGCGGCGGCGGCGACGGCGACGACGACGACGACGACGCGCCGACGACGAAGAGGAAGCGACGCGTCGCGACGTCGGCGACGCGGCGGCGACGCGCCGCGGCGACGAACATGACGCCGACGCGACGACGGACTCGACGACTGGCGGCTGACCTTCTCGCGCGGGCGACGCTCGAGACGACGCGCGCGGGGCGGGGCGGGACGCGCCACCCCACGCCGTGCGACGCGTTGTGTGGTGAGTGAGATCCGGGGAAAATAAATATTTTGGCGAGGCGAGGCGGCGGGGAGAGCTCCTCTCGCGCCGCGCGCGTTCGCCTCTTTACGAATAGAATGAATCGACGTTATCGCTACGTAGCAACACCCTCGCTCGTGTAATATCCTTCACCACGCGAGGCATAGCCCTCACAACTCGGCGACGCGCGGACGTCCCGCGTCGCGCTCCTCTCTTCCTTCCTTTTCCTCACAGTACCCGCGCCAGCTGCGTTAAAAACAAATTACTTGGGCGCTTTGGACGCCTTGATGCCCGCGATGGCGGCGGCGTAGTCCGGCGAGTTGAACACCGCGGACCCCGCGACGAGCGCGTTCGCGCCGGCTTCGATCACCTTGTACGCGTTCGCGGGGGTGACGCCGCCGTCGACCTCGATCCACGGGTTCACGCCCTTGGCGTCGCACATGGCCTTGATCTTCGCGATCTTCTCAACCTGCGCGTCGAGGGAGGATCCGCGCGAAGCGACCGACGTCGGGGCGGAGTCGAAAGGCGTCAGATGGAGGAGTTGAAAGGCGTCGCGGCGCGTCGGGATCGAAAGCGAGGGGTGGGCGGGGAGAAACGACGGAAAAGTCCTTAAGGAACGGCGTTCACATCGCGAACGCGGTCGTATGGGGACCAGTGTGTGATGACGTAGGACGCGCCTGAGACTCGATGAACGACTGCCCGCCGAACCCAGGGTTGACGGACATGACCAGGATGAGGTCGACGCAGTCGAGGACGTACTCGAGGCACTCCGGCGGCGTCCCCGGGTTGAGGACCACGCCAGCCTTGCATCCGAGGTCCTTGATCTGGTTCACCGTGCGGTGGAGGTGGATCGTGGACGTGCCGGGGTCGGCGTGGACGGAGATGATGTCCGCGCCAGCCTTGGCGAAGTCGGCGACGCGGAGCTCCGGCTCGACGATCATGAGGTGGCAGTCGAGGACCTGAGGGGTTCGGGGTGGGGGTTAGGGTTAGGGTTAGGGTTAGGGTTGAGGATCAGACGACGCGGCGCGACGCGCGCGCCCCGGGGCGGAGCGGGCCGCGCGCGGAGGAGGAGGAGGAGGAGGAGGAGGAGGAAAAACGAGAGAGACGACGACGACGCGCGACGACGGATCTTCGCACCTTGTCCGTGACCGGGCGAAGCGCGTCGACGACGAGGGGACCGATCGTGATGTTCGGCACGAAGCGGCCGTCCATGACGTCGATGTGGATCCACTCCGCGCCGGCCTCGTCGACGGCCTTGACCTGCGCGCGCGGGGGGGGGAGCGCGGGAGGAGGGCGCGAGGGACGGTCAGCGACGGCGCGCGCTCGGAACATTCTATCCGATCGCGGAGGGTGCGAGGCGTTCCGGCACGTGGGGGCGATCGAGGGATCGACGCGCGCGCTTCCATGAACGCGTCGCTCGATCGATCGCGCGAGGGGGGAACCGAAAGAAAGACGCGCGAGCGACGCGATGGAGGACGAGGAGAGAGAGGAGGGAGACTCGCGCGGCGGGCGCGCACCTCCGCACCCAGCGTCGCGAAGTTCGCGCTGAGGATGGACGGGGACACGATGACGGAGTTTTTATCGCACGCGTCAACCTTCGCGTTCGCGCTGACCGCGAACGTCTTGACGTTCTTCGCGGCGACGCGCTTGGAGGTGAGCGCGGAGCCGTTGAGCGCCTTGCGCGCGAAGACGGCGGGGGAAGCGGTGAAAGCGGACATCGTTCTTGAGGAAGAGAGCGAGGCGGCGACACTGTGCGGCGCGAAGTGAACGAACGATCTCGCGACGGGCGGCGCCGCGCGACGCGGCCGAGACCAAGTTCGTCACAGCCGAGCAGTCAGAATATCGGACCGGTCGCGTACTACGCACGAAAACTACTTTATCCCACGACCGACCGTCTTTCGCTCGTCGTCCAGCCAGTCTCTAAAATCGCCACGCCGCCCGTCACTGTCCGGGCGCAGCGCGCACGCACACCTCACGAACACCAGGTTCGAGATGGCGCTCACCGTGTCCATGTCCGCGATGCGTCTCGCCGCGCCGAGCTCCGTCAAGGTGCGAATCTCGACGCTCCCGTCCGCGCGCGTCCAAGTCCGTCGTCTCGCGCGCGTCGCGGGAAATTGAGGGTAGAGGGTTTGGTTTCATCGCGCGGCGGACGCGACGACGCGGCGTCGCGCGGGAGCGCGCGCGTCGAGCGCCGCGATCGTCCACGCGACGCGCTCGACCCCGCGCGACGACGTCACCGCGCCGTCCGCGGCGACGGAACCCTCGCGCGCGCCCTCGCGCCCTCGCGACGCCCCCGTCTCCGGCGCGAAGCGAAGACGCCGCAGGGCTTGTCGCTAAGGGCAAAGGCGCACGACGGACAGGACGACCCAGATTCTATCCATCAAATCAATCCTCCCCGCCCCCTCCCCGCGCTGACCTCCCTCCGTCCTCCCTCGCTCGCCCGCGCCCGCGATCCCTCTCGCTCGCCAGGCGTCCACCGCGCGCAAGTCCGTCGCGATGACCGGCGCGCCCGTCCGCGCCGCGAAGGCGTCCTCCTTGGCGCCGTCGTCCTCGCGGAGCGTTCGCGGCGCCGCGCTCCGCGTCTTCGCCGCCGACGGCGACGAGACGAAGGACGCGGCGAAGGACGACGCCTTCGCGGCGGTGAAGCCGACGAAAGCGGCGGACTTCAAGGGGATGAGCAACGAGGATCTGAACAAGGAGATCGTCGCCGCGAAGAAGATGCTGTTCGAGCTCAGAATGCGTCAGTCCACGAGGAAGGAGTACAAAGGGCATCACTTTGGCATCTTGAAGACGAAGATCGCGCAAATTCGGACGGTGAAGCGAGAGCGCGAAGTCGCGGAGGGGGTGAACAAGCGCGACTCGCGTAAGATGAAACGCGAGGAGCGGGCCGCGAACGTGTACCTTTGATCGCATATGGTGTGGTGTGTTTTTGCGGTCGATCGCTCGGTTTCGGTTGGTTCGCGACGCGGTGTTGGTATATAGTACATTCGTTCATTCGTTACAGCCGTCGCTATCGTCGTCACCGCGGCGCCGGGCACAGTCTGTCCACCGCCGCGAGCGCCTTCCCCGCCTCGTACTCCCTCCCGCTCGGGGACTTCAGCGCCTCCTTCCGCGCGATGAACGACTCGTACACCCCGCGCAACTTCCCGTTGCTCCCGTCGCACTGCAACTCCAGCCCTTCCATCGTCTTCGGATCCCGCTCCACCGCGGATGCGAACGCCCACGCGCAGACGCACCATCGCTCCCCTGGCTTCACCACGGAGGAGAGGTCGTTCGCGTCGCGCGTCGCGCTCGCGCTCAAGAATTTCGCGTCCATCTTGACGCACACCGCGTGGTACCCCGCGTCGTCGGGGTCCCACGCGCACGACCCGGAGCGATCGATCCCGGTCTGCGTCGCCTGCGTCGCGTCCGAGCACGGCCGCAGGGGGCCGCCGAGGAGGTTCTTCGATCCGCTCGATGCATCATCCTCGACGCCGAGGCGCGCCGCGGAGGCGGCGGAAAGCGCGACGACGCCCTCCCCGGCTCCGCGCGCGTGCGCGTTCGCGGTGTGGTGGTGCGTCGCGAGCGCGACGGCGCCGAGGACGAGCGTCAACGCGCGACCGACGGAGGAGGCGTGATGATGCGCGCGCGTCGTCGAGGCGACCGATGACGTCGACGATGGAGCAGACGACGACGACGACGACGCGCGGGCGAAGGTCGCGGCCGTCGGCGCGTCGCGCGCGGGCGCGGCGCCGTACGTCGTCGGGAGGTACTCGAACGACACGGAGCGCTTCGGCTTCGAGCCGCTGCGGAGGATGGAGCCGGACGCGGACATGGCGCGGCGCGCGGCGGAGTGGTGACCGCGGAGGTGGCCTCTCGACCGCAGCAGCTTTTGGGGAAAAACGTGAGAAAAACGTGCGAAACGCTCGTCGCCACAGAAAAGTCGCGCCTCGCGCGTTTTTTCATCGGAGCGTTTCAAAGGCGCGCGCGATCAACGTTGATCGGCATCGTCGAAATGCCGTGCGAGCAGTGCGGGTCTTTTTACCAAAAAAAGTCGTCTGAACGCCTCTACTACAGTACGTGCTAACTCACTTGTTGATGCTCTCGAACAAGTTCAGCGTGTCGCGCAGGATGAGAAACATCCCGGACCCCAACAGCAGCAACACCCCCGACGCGGTGATGCTCTGCTCCACGTTCGTCGGCAGCTTCTTCCCCCCTCTGAGCGCCTCTATCGCGATCAAAAATAAAAACCCGCCGTCCAACGCCGGCAGCGGGAGTATGTTCACCACCGCGAGGTTGATGTTGATCACGCTCGCGAACTGGTACAACCCGCTCAGGTCCGACGTCCGCATCACCTCCGCGCCGACGCCGACGATCGCGATCGGCCCGGAGACGTTCTCCTTCGCGGCGCTAAAGTTGGACACGAGAGAAAACAGAGATTTGCTCACGAGCGTGGTGAGCCGCGCGAACTCCTTCGACGCGAGCGCGAGTCCCTCTCCCGCGTTCTTCGCGATCCGCTTCTCGATCGTCGCGTTCGCCTCGAGCTGCACGCCGATACGTCCTTCCCCGGTCGGGGACGTGTTCGGCGTCACGTCGATCGTCATCGCTCGCATCTCGCCAGTCGCGGCGCCGCCCGCGGCGCCCGCGTTCTATACAAGCGAACGTCGGGGTGGAGTTGAAAGGCGTCAGTAGGAGTTCAAAGGCGTCGAGGACGGGGATTGAAAGCGAGGGGTGGGCGGAGAGACACGCCGGGCAAATTCCTTAAGGAACGGCGTTCACCACGCGAACGCGGTCGTATGGGGACCAGTGTATAGAACGCACCTCCGCGCGCCGCAAGACGTCGAAGCGGACGACGGACGCGCCCGACGCGCGCACGCGGTCGACGACGACGTTGACGCTCTTCCCGTCCGCGGGGAGGACCTCGCCGTTGACCGCGGTGATGACGTCGCCGACGCGGACGCCGTACTCTCTCGCCGCGGACGTGCTCAGCAGCTGCGACACCTTAACCCCGGGCTTGTAGTCTTGCACGCTGTAGGGAGAAGAGAAGGAAGCGAGGCGTCAGGCGGGCGTCGGGAAGAAACACGTAACGTCACGACGCACGACGCGCGCGAAGGAGTGTACTGTACGGGTCCTCGTCGTCTCGAAGTCTCGCTCCTCACCTGAACCCGACGGTGTTGACCTGCGTCGTGAGAATGGCGAGCGCGAAGGCGACGTTGGCGAGAACGCCCGCGGACACCACGATGGCCCTGTCTTTCATCGGTCGGTTCCTCAGCAAGTCTGGGTCGTCCTCCGGGAACGGGCAGTCCGGATCGTCGTCCGGGAACGCGACGAACCCGCCGAGCGGGATCGCGCGCAGGGAGTATTCCACCTCCGGACCTTGATACGACAGCAGGTTGGGGCCGAATCCGATGCTAAACTTCGAGACGTGAATGTCCTGGAGGCGCGCCGCGAAGAAGTGTCCGCACTCGTGCACGAAGATGATGGACGCGAGCACCGCGACCGCCTCGAGCGTGGACGCGGGGCCGTCGAGCTGGAAGTTGGTGCCGAAGACGCCCGCGCCGCCGAGAGTCGCGAGCCCGAGCTTCGGTAGCCAATCCCAGTCCGTGTCCGTCGTCGTCGTCGTCGTCGTCGTCGTCGTCGTCGGTCGCGCTCGCCGCGCGCGATCGTCCTCGTCGTCCGCCCGCGCCGCCGCCGTCTCCGCGATCGACCCCTCCTCTCCCTTTCGCGCGGCGCCGGCGCGTCCTCCGTCGCGCCGCCTCGCCGCGACTCCTCCGCGCGCGATCCGGGGGGTTCCGATCGCGCCGCGCGCGACGACGACGACGCGCGGCACGGCACTTTCGCGCGTCCGCGCCGCCCGCGCGTCGACGCGCCGCGGCGACGCGCGCGGCGCGCGGAGCGCGCGCGGCGTCGTCGCCGCGACGCCGACGCGCGTCGCAAGCGCCATGTTCCTCTCTTTTGAACGATGCTCTCCCCTCGCGTGCGACGTCCGTCCGCGCGAGCGCGTGTGAGGCGCGCGGAGTCGAGAGACGTGGACGGCCGATGAGGTGGCGCCTCGAGAAGCCTCGACGGCTCGTACGAGTACGCGCGAAAACTACGAGGCTGACTGGTCGCCAGTGCGTCATCTCGTGTTTGGCGCTTCCCGCGAGTTTACCTGGAGCTTACCCGTTTTTGAAGATCGCACGCCCGTTTGAAGGGGGGTCAGACCGCCGCGCGCATCCGCCTCCGGGCGACGACTCCACCCCGCGCGCGCTTCTAGAACCCGACGATCCGCGAGAGAGTGTTTCTTCGCGCCTTCGCTCCGACGCGGAGCCGCGTCGGGTTCGCGCGCGACGCGTGAAAAGCGCGCGAAGCGCGACCGCGGCGCGTCCCCATTCGAGTGAGTCAGCGCGCTTTCCCGCGGGAATATTCAGCGAAGCGTCGGAGGGGGAGGACGCGGGGAAGTCATGGCGACGCCGCCCCCTCCCGTCGAGGACGCGGTCCCGCGCTCCCCGTCCGTGATCCTCGAGGACGCGCCGTCGACGACGACGCGCACGATCGGCGGGTGCTGGGTGATCGACAAGCGCATCGGACGCGGGTCGTTCGCCACGGTGTGGCGCGCGCGGCATCTCACGTCCGAATCTCACGTCGTCGCGGTCAAAGAGATCTACCTCGAGAAGCTCTCGAAGAAGCTCCGACAGAGCCTCGAGTCCGAGATCGAAGTCTTGAGACAGAGCGACCACCCGAACATTATCAAGCTGTACGACATCATACGCGACCCGGGAGACAAGGTCGTGCACCTCGTGCTAGAGTACTGCGACGGCGGCGACGTCGGCGAGTACATCAAAAGAAACGGAAGCGTCGACGAGGCGACGGCGCGAGGAATGTTGACGCAGATGGCCGCGGGGCTCACCGCGATGCGCGAGAAGAACTTGATACACCGCGATCTGAAGCCGCAGAACTTGTTGCTGACGTCCGCGGGGGCGAGCGGGGACGGGGAGAAGATCTTGAAGATCGCGGACTTTGGATTCGCGAGGTACATGCACCCGACGGGTTTGGCGGAGACGTTGTGCGGTGCGTCCTCCAATCGTTCGCGTCCTCCGCGCGTGTGTTGTGTATTTCAAAAGCTCGATGACACCCATCCACCCGATGACGGGTTGACATGTCATCGTGACTGACCAATCAAATAATTTCATTCGATCCACAGGCTCGCCGCTGTACATGGCGCCGGAGATTCTTTCGTACCAAAAGTACGACGCCAAGGCGGACCTCTGGAGCGTCGGCTCCATCTTGTACGAGCTCCTCGTCGGCCGCACGCCGTTCACGGGGATGAACCCGATGCAGCTGTTACGGAACATCGAGCGACAGGACGCGAAGATACCGAGCAAGGTGGCGAACGCGCTCTCGCCGGAGTGCGTCTCGATGCTCCGAGCGTTGCTGCGGCGAAACCCGGCGGAACGCGCGACGTTTGAGGAGTTCTTCTCGCACCCGTTTTTGACGGGGGAGAAACTTCCGAATCCGCCGCCGGCGAGGACGTCGACGTCGACGTCGACGGCGGGGCGACCGATGAGCGACCGCGACCGCGCGACGGGGAGACCGATCGTCGGCGGCGACGGGGATGCGATGGATTGTCGTCGCGAGACGGCGACGGCGGAGCGCGACGGCGGCGGGAGCCGGTCGGACCACTCCCAATCTCAATCACAGTCCCACTCGGGGGGATCCAGATCCGGGTCCGACGGCTCGCGCGACTCGTCGCAGATGCCGTTTCCGTTCGAACACGACGCGCGACGCGGCGGCGGCGGCGTGAAACCTATTCGCGTCCCAGACCGCGGCGGCGGCGGCGGCGGCGGGCATCGCGCTCGCGCCGCCGCGTCGTCGAACGACCCGACGCGAGCGCACATGCCGCCGTCGAGCGTCGAAAAGGCGCGTCGCGGGGTCGGCGCGGTCGCCGCGTTCGCGCGCGACGCCGCGTCCGCGGCGGCGACGGCGGCGACGTCCACGACGCACTGGCTCTCGTCCTCCCCGCTCGCGCGGCGCGCGTCCGGCGGCGGCGGCGGCGGGTTCTCGCTCTCGCCGTCGCCGTCGCGCGGCGGCTGGGGCGGGTCGGGGTCGCGGTCGTGGTCGAGGAAGCCGCCGCTGAGCGCGTCGCCGTCGCCGACGAGCCGCCCGCGTCGATTCGCGGGGTTCAACGTCCACGCCAACGCCAACGCGGCGGCGGTTTCGACAGAAACGGACGCGGAGGGGTTCGTGATCGTCTCCGGGGAGTCAGGTGCGTTCTATACACTGGTTCCCATACGACCGCGTCGGCGTGGTGAACGCCGATCCTTAAGGACTTTGCCCGGCGCATCTCT
>Ga0181560_10000956_pt1 | contig 26967 bp, 25 predicted proteins | sample 011ome_20_FD_133751 | JGI IMG/M metagenome (GOLD analysis project Ga0181560, IMG submission 133751) | Coastal salt marsh microbial communities from the Groves Creek Marsh, Skidaway Island, Georgia - 011509CT metaG (megahit assembly) | ecosystem: Environmental > Aquatic > Marine > Intertidal...
GGTAAGCACAATCTTGATCAGCCTGCTGTCATCCTGTTTACCAGCGGCAGCGAGAAAGACCCTAAAGTAGTACAACTCACGCAGCGCAACCTGCTCTCCAATATCGAATCTTTTTCCGACATGATGGACGTGCGCAGCATGGATAACCTGTTGGCGGTCCTGCCCTTCTTTCATGTATTTGGATTGACCATTTGTTTATGGACACCGCTGTGCCTGGGTATGACTTCAATCGCCCATGCTAATCCACTCGACTTCAAGACCATTGTTAAAATAATCAAGGAGCATGAGCCTCAGCTTATCGTAGGCACACCGCTATTCCTGGAGGGCTATGCCAGGCAGTCACAGCCAGGAGATTTTGCCAGCGTCGAGCTAGCGGTCACCGGTGCCGACAAGTGCCCGGAGACCCTGCGACAACTGTATCGGGAAAAACATAACATCGAAATCTTCGAGGGCTATGGCACCACAGAAACGTCACCGGTGATCTCTGTTAATCCGAGAGATGGCAACCGCCCCGGCAGTATTGGCATTCCGATTCCCGGCACCGAAGTAAAGATTCAGAGTATTGATTCCGGTGCGCCCTGCGCTACGGGAGAGACAGGAAAAATCCTGGTGAAAGGCGATGGCGTCATGGCGGGTTATCTCAACAACGTGGAAGAATCCCATCTCCGCCTGCAATCTGGTTGGTATGATACCGGCGACCTGGGTTGCCTCGATGAGGATGGGTATATCTGGCACAAAGGCAGGCTCAAGCGCTTCGTGAAGATTGGCGGAGAAATGATTTCACTGGTGTCCGTTGAGGAAGCACTGAATAACCTGACTCCCGATGATGTGGAATGCTGCGCCGTAGAGCTGCCGGACTCCAGACGCGGTTCGCGCATCGTGGGTGTGACCAACAAGGTGATTGATGAGAAAGAGGTGGGCAAACAGCTTGCTGAAGAAATACCCAACCTCGCGTTGCCAAAGAAATACGTCGTAGTGGAAGAGTTTCCCTACATGGGTAGTGGCAAGACCGATTTCCGAACTCTGACCAATATTGTGCGAGATATGGAGTCTGACGAGTAGCGATCCGCTCGCTGCTCCCCCTGTTTTGCCCTAAACCCCTTCCGTGGCCGCCCTGGCCTCTATTTTAGTTGAAGGCGGGCCACAATTCGGAGTCGGCCTAATAATGCTGAGTGCTGGGCTTTTTCTGAACTACCTGTGTTTCGCAACAGTGACAGTTACGTGGACTAACAGTTACCTGAACAACTTCAGGCCCGGTATAGGCCGGGAACTCTCAGAAAACTAACCGGGAACTAGCTAAGAATAGAGATGACAAGCCACCAATCTATCGGCGTCTTCAAGCGCAATCAGCTCTGGCGTGGTGTTACGACATACGTCCATGGCTTTGGGACAACGATTGGCAAAGCGACAGCCCGCCGGCACATTGACCGGGGAAGGAATTTCACCTTGAATGGCAGTTGACGGCCTGCTTCTCTCCAGGTTTGGATCCGGCTCAGGGTTGGATCCGACGAGTATTTCTGTGTACGGATGCTGGGGATCGAAATACACTTCATCAGCTTTACCAAGTTCCACTAGCGATCCCAGATACATGACAGCCATGCGGTCACTGACGTAGCGCACCATGGAAAGATCATGGGCGATGAACAGCAGCGTGAGACCCATGCGCTCCTTTAGCTCCCCAAGCAGATTAATCACCTGGGCCTGCACCGACACATCAAGCGCCGAGATTGGCTCATCACAAACCACGAACTCAGGCTCCAGTATCAGTGCTCGCGCGATACCAATGCGCTGTCTCTGCCCGCCGGAAAACTCATGGGGATAACGCGACATATGGTCGGGCTGTAGCCCAACTTTACGCAACCACTCGGCAACCTGTTCTTTTACGCTCTCGATGCTGGCAGCACTGTGCAGTCGCAAACCCTCTCCGATGATTTCGCCCACAGTCATTCGCGGATTCAGCGACGAGTATGGGTCCTGGAAAATCATCTGCATTTTCGCAGCGAGGCGCTGAAAATCCGCCGGGGAGTACTTGCTGGGGAGCACTTCACCACGGTAAACCACGTCTCCAGAGGTTTTGTCGTGTAATCCCAGCAGGGTTTTACCGAATGTGGATTTGCCCGAACCACTCTCGCCCACCAGCCCAACAATCTCTTTTTCACCAATCGTCAGGGAAACTTTCTCTACCGCATGCACACGCTGGTCGCGGCCCATGTCGAAGAACCGAGTGAGTTCCTTAGCTTCGACGAGAGTGCTCATGCCTTAGCATCCTTGAAGTAAATCGTCTCAGGCTTGATGGGTGCCTGCTCATGATGCAACCAGCAGCGTGAGAAATGGTGGTCATGCAAAAAATGATCTGAAGGAGGCTGCACGTCACAAACCTGCATGGCATGGGGGCAACGTGCGCAGTAACCACAGCCCCGTGGTGGTGCGAACAAATCCGGCGGGCTGCCTTCAATCGGTTTCAATTCATGTTGTAGCGCGGGGTCGTTGGTCGGCATGGCTTCCTTCAGTCCGACAGTATAAGGATGGGCAGAGCGATAGAATACATCGTCAGCACTGCCATGCTCGACGACTCGACCGGCATACATGACCGCGACTTCATCCGCCATTCGTGCAACGACTCCAAGATCGTGAGTAATTAGAATGATGGCCATACCCGTTTCTTTCTGCAGGGCCTGCATAAGATCGAGAATCTGCGCCTGAATGGTTACATCCAATGCCGTAGTGGGCTCATCGGCAATCAGGATAGAGGGTTTGCAGCTGATCGCCATGGCGATCATGGCGCGCTGCAGCATGCCGCCAGAAAACTCGAAGGGATACTGCCGGGCCCGCTTCGCGGCCTCCGGGATCTTACTCATCTCTAACAGGCGCACAGCTTCAGCGAAAGCATCTGTTGCTGAGTAGCCACGATGCACCTGCAGTGGCTCGGCGATTTGTGCACCTATACTCATGGTGGGATTCAGCGAGGTCATGGGATCCTGGAAAATCATGCCGATCTCCCTGCCCCGAATCTCCTTGCCATCAATCCGATTCCTGCCCAGCACCTCGTGACCGCGCAGTCGAGCCGAACCCGCCGTGATCCTGCCGGGCGGCATTGGAATCAAACCCATGATGCTCTGGACCGTGACTGATTTGCCGCAACCAGATTCGCCAACAATCGCCAGGGTCTGTCCCTGCTCAACCGTGATATCGACTCCTCTGACTGCTTCCACAGTGCCACCGTAAGTGTCGAATTCCACGTGCAGATTCTCAACTTCCAGAAGTGGCGCATCTGCATTCAATTTTTTCCCGTCAGCGCTCACTCAACATTCCTCATGCGCGCATCCAGCGCATCCCGCAATCCGTCCCCAAGCAAATTAAACGCCAGCACGGTGAAACTAATGAAGAGGGCCGGAAAAAACAGCTCATGGGGCGTTGTAAGCATAGTCTTTATGCCCTCATTGGACATCGAACCCCAGGAGGGTGTTGGTGGTGCCACGCCCATGCCAATAAAGGAGAGAAACGCCTCGGTGAAAATCGCGCTGGGAATTGCAAAGGTCACAGTCACCAGCACTACCCCCAAAGTATTGGGAATCATATGGCGCATGATTAGATAGGAGGTATTGGCGCCCAGCAATTGTGACGCACTGATGTAGCCCTGCTCACGGATCTGCAGAATTTGTCCGCGTACCAGTCTCGCCGTAGCTGGCCAGAGCAGCACCACCATAGCAACCAGCATGGGGAACACCCCACTCTCGCCCGGCCCAATGCCAAAAGCGATCTTGAACAGGATCATAAACAAAAGAAAAGGTAGCGCGACCACAAAATCTGCAAACCGCATCATCAGCTGATCAGCACGCCCTCCCATGAAACCAGCCGCAGAGCCGTACACGACACCAAATAACACGAATAGAAACGGCGCACCTATTCCGATAAATAGTGACACCCGCGCCCCAGCCATCAATCTGGCTAGCAAATCTCTGCCCAGATAATCGGTGCCGAGCGGATGCCAGGCGAGCTCAATTTCGTCTCCAATTTGAATATTGTCTGCTGTGTCAATGAGACCGCGTTCCAGCGCCTCCTGTAAGGTAGTAACCCGTTCGAGGTCGACGGTGAGTGATTGGTATTGATCAGTTATCTGGCCGCGCGCATCCAATGCCACCACCGAGTAATAAAAACGTCCGGGCTGCAGATCGAGACGGTCTTCAAAATACAGCGTGTCATTGTTAAGGAATTCCGCAAGAGGAATGCCATAGGCTAATTCGGACCCAACCGGAAACAGGTTGCGATAGACCCGATGTCCGTTGGCTCCCGGCAAAGCATCCCACTGCATTCGCACTGTCTGGCTATTGGCAGGCTCCGCCAGGCGTAAACCCGAACCGGGCAATCCCTGTGTGCCAAACCAGGGTTCATAATCGGGAACTATGGTGGCGCCGCGATCTGTGCCAGGGGGCTGGCTGATCTGCTCGATATCCTGAATCGCGGGATCGACTTGCCAGACCAGCGGGCCAGCAATAGTGAAGAGCAGCAGACCAATCACAATATACAGCGACACCAAAGCCCGCTTATTCGCCTTTAAGCGAATCCAGGCATCTTGCCAGTAAGACAGAGAGGGCCGGGAGATAACCTGGGTCTGTTGATGGGCCTCAATTGGCGCGAAGCTGGAGGCGGAGAGTTCGCTCACGTTTCCAACCTCACTCGCGGATCAATTAATCCATATACCACGTCTACGATGATCACCATGAAGACAAGGAAGGCTCCATAAAAAACGGTAGTCCCCATAATTACGGTGTAATCCAATTGCTGTACTGCCTCGACGAAATATCTTCCCAGGCCAGGGATGGCGAAAACCAACTCAACCACAAAACCGCCGGTAGTGATGGCGGCAATGGCTGGCCCCAGCACTGTGACCACGGGCAAAATGGCATTACGCAGCTGGTGCCGGGTAAAAATTCGCGTTGCAGGAACGCCCTTGGATTTGGCGGTGCGTACATAATCGGAGCTGGTTACTTCCAGCATCGACGAACGCATCAGGCGGGTCAGATAGGCCATGGTGCTCAAGCCCAACACCAAGGCTGGTACTAACATATGCAGTATGGTTCCCCAACCAGCCACCGGAAGCACTGTAAAACCAATCAGGTTATTGAACGTTACAAGACTCAGCTGACTTAAGGCCGCCACCACAAAACTCGGCACCGAGATGCCCATGATAACCAGAAACATGATCAGGTAATCAGGAAAGCGATTGCGGTAAAGCGCAGTCAGGGCACCAAACAGCACACCGCCGGTCGCGGCGAAGATGACTGCCAGCACACCCAGCATTGCCGACACCGGGAAATGCTCGCGAATGATGTCGTTCACTTCGCGGTTTTCCTGTACGAAGGAAATACCAAAATCACCTCGAGACAGATTCCGCAGAAAAATTAGGTACTGCGTGGTGATAGGCTGATCCAGCCCGTACTTGGCTTCCAGGTTGGCGCGGGTTGTATCGGTCATCGCCCGATCATTGGTTAGCGGGTCACCTGGCACATTGTGCATGGCAAAGAAGGTAGCCGTGGCAATAAACCAGACTGTAAGAATACCTTGTGCTAGGCGTTTTAGGACGTAAGAAAGCATATCAGACTACAACTCGGTACAGCTTTTCCCCAGGCCTAATCTGATGAACTATCAATATAGGCATAGTTGTAATCGACTTCCGGACCAACGGAGCGGCGCCTGAAATTTTGCAGGCGCGAATCGACGACAAACGAGAATCCACGTTCATACATGGGAAGAATGACTACATCTTCATAGAGTAGCCTTTGAATTTCACCAAACGCGTCCATGCGCTTCTGGGGGTCGAGCTCTGACTGCGCTATGCGAATCCAGGAGTCCATTTCGGGGCTGTCATAGCGTCCGCGATTCTGCAGATTCCACGATGAAAACAGATCACCGTAGGTCAAAACATCGTTGTAATCAGGCCCCCAACCGGAGAGGACAATATCGAACTCACCTTGGCGCATCTTCTCCAGTCTCTGCTTGAAGATCTGCACATCGATCCGAAATTCGAGCCCAAGATTCTTCCTGAAGAGCTGCTGATAGTATTCAGCAGACAATAGGGAAATCGGCGTATCGCCTGCCAGCATCATCAGCGGAGGGAATTCATCCAGGCCAAGCTCCTGACGCGCCAACTCCAAATGCTCGCGGGCTTTTTCCACATTCATCTGGTGCCGCACCGGCGGATATTCCTTTTGGAAGGACTCCGACACACCGCTCAACCAGGCGGGAAACAGGCTCACACCAGGCAAATAGCTCGGTTCTTTTAGAACTTTGTAAACCAGTTCATTGGAGTCTTGCGCCAGCTGTAAAGCACGGCGAAAGTTCTTGTTGCGAGTGATGCGGTCATCACGGTGATTAAATTCGAGGTAGAAAACCGACCCATCCATCGAGCGATCGATTGGCCAGCGTTGCTCCATGGCCGTGGGCAACATGGGTGACAGCAGATGGGTATCTACAATTTGCCCATCCTTGAACAGGTTCAGCTTCGCATTGATATCCTGTGTAATATACGCCGTGCGTATCTCATCCAGGAAGCCCTTGTTCTCGCGATTCCAATAGCTGGGATTCTTGACCCAGCGCATGGTGGAGCCATGCACCCACTCTGTCAGCAGGTAAGCGCCGTTATACAGCAGCATGTCAGCGTCGGCTCCATAGCGCCCTTCGGTGCTATTAAAGAAGTCTTCCCGCACCGGGAAATAGGTCAGGTAAGCAACCAGTTTGTCGAAATACGGCGTTGGACGCTCAAAATCCACTTCCAGCACGCGATCACTCACGGCCCTGACGCCCAGAGTTTCAACTGGTAATTCACCGCTGTTGATGGCTTCTGCATTCTTGATGGGATAGAGAATGAAAGCGTATTGAGACGCTGTCTCCGGATCGACTACACGCTTCCAGGAAAATACGAAGTCTTTCGCGGTGACCGGGACGCCATCACTCCAAAACGAGTCTTCCCGCAACCAGAAGGTGGCGCCATCTGCTCGAATCTCGTAACGCTCTGCGACACCTGGCACTAACTGCGCATCAATGTCATATCCAAGCAGACCTTCCATCACGTGGGCCAGCACGACCAAACTGGAGGCATCTGTTGCCCGATTGGCATCGAGTTGGGGGGGCTCTTCACGCAGAGCAATAGTTATGCTGTTGTTTTCGACATCAATGGCATTACCAGATGTGGTGCTGCCGGCCTCACCGGCGATGATCCAGAGCAGATAGATAAAGGCTGCCAGGCCTGCTATTGCAATACCGGCGAACTTGGCAAGCTGAATGCCCGCCGAATGTGTAAACCCTTGATCCGCCTCGATTACGACGGAACCTGTGTCTGACATAGATCCTTCCTCCTGTACTGAGAATACCGCAGCGTCTGGGTACTCACAAGAACTATAGTGAGCGACTTATTCAGCTTCAAACCTTATTAAAAACAGAGGTTTAGCGGATAGATCTTGGACAGGAGAACGCTAGCGGGGTTTGAGCCAACGCCCTACTCTCGCGAGTCCCAGATAGGCCCCCAGCAGCGACAGCAGCAGTCCACCGGCAAGCAGCAGCCAAACCACGACGTCCCAGGCTGGCCGATAGGGGTACAGGAAATTGAAATCCAGGCTATGCAGACCACGATAGAGCCAGCGTTCTGTGCGATTAGCGCGGTGACTGACAAACTCCAATTCACCCGTCTGCAGTGACAGGTAGTAGCGAGATCCGGCAACGTCATCGAAATCGACTCGCAGCACGGGCAAGGGAGGCGCCATTTGCACGCGCGAGTTCCTGCCATAATAGTAGCTGTCGTATTCAGTCAGAATCTCAGTGGCCCCCATATTTGCGGCCACTGCCGGTTCCAGCTGCGCCAGAATCTGCGCATCGGTAAACAAACCAAGTGGCTCCATGCTAGCCACTTCGCGAAATTCACGGCTAATGGCCCCGGCCGAGCCGTCGCCACCAATGCTGAGTTCATAAAATCCTTTACCTGCGAAGGCATGAAATTTTACTTCCTTCAGTGAACCTTCGATGACAGCGAGGTCTGCTACTGACGCTAAGCTCTCGAAGGCGCTCATACCAGCCCGAGAGCGATAGTAGGTCGCCACGTCAATTCCTATTCCGCTAGCGCGATTCCATGAGTAGGGCTCCATGGAAAGCAAGCCGCTGAAAACCCAGGTCAGCACGCACCAGCCGAATCCGACACCGAGCATGTAGTGCCACTTCATCAGGCCACGGTAGGGAATTGCTCTTGCCAGTTTCGGCCAGTGCCGCCAGCGCAATTGCGTGAACATCAACACAAGCCCTAACGCTACAAACACGACTCCAACAGAAGCCAGAGTGACTACCGTGGTGGACCACAAAGCCCTGTCAGCTCGCAACGGCAGAAAATAAAGCCAATGGGGTATCGCGCCGAGCCAGGCTAGCAATCGGTCCCAGGACGTGGTGTACAGAACTACTCGCCCGCGGCTGGGCGAGACATAAATTTCGCTGCCTTGGCCATCACCCGATCTGTACTTCTGTAAGGGCAATTCCGAACTCAGCTCGAGCGTCCATTGATCCGCACGCTCAATCAGGCCAACTCGGTCAAGGGCATCTGGTGGCGCGCCAAGGAAGTCTGCCGCGATCTGCCTTGAGCTGATCATGTCTGAGGTGAGCAGTTCGCCGTTGTCAGCGAATAGCACCTGCACGGGATTGCGGGTAAACACGTAAGCCGGGCGACCCAGGCGGGTCGTCAGGGTAGGAAATTCTGTTCGCCTTACAGCAGCGCGTGCTGCTTGTGGGGAAAGCTTAACGGCGCCCAGGTTTAATACAGGCAGGCGCGCTAGCCGCTCAGCTTCGCTAAGCTGCGGCATCCCACCTGTATAAATAATCACAAACCCGGAGGCAAACCACAGACAAAGAAGCAGGCAAAGTGCGATACCAAGGTAGCGGTGACTAAGTATCAAAAAACGCTGCCAGTGGCGCACACTCATAACTGAACGCTCAGTTCAGATCATTTTTACAGACCCAAACCATTGCCCGTTTTCTGAATCAAAGAAGGGTTTGCACTACTGCGACCAATCCACCGATCAATAGAAACGCGGTCGCTAAGAAACCGGGGAGAAATCCCCTGCCGCGTTTGGCTGGATCTGCGACATAAGCCTGTAAATAAACAAGTCTGGAAATCGGAAATACCAGACCCACTCCAGCGGCTATTATCGGATTGCCAAAGTAGCTATAAATCGAAATGGCAGGGAGGAAAACCAAAAGTTGCTCAGAGGTATTGATATGAACCCGGTAGTAGCGCTCAAAAACTGGATCTCCAGAGGTCGCCGGCGCAGGGCAATTGTATTTACCCCGCGCCATGCCCACCAGAATTCCGAACGCAAGATATTCAATAAGCGTAATAATAATGACAATCGCAACGTATTCCATGCTGTTCCCCTATTGGTGTAATCTACAAGTTTATTGAGCCCGTGATTCACTGCGGGCTTGATTTGTTGATCCTGCACCCAAGTTTATTTTCAGCGATGTACGGCTGTTATTTTTGCTGCAGAGAATCGCTCAGAGAATTCAGATAATTCTGGGAATTAGTCATTACAATTTCCGGAAACTTGATGTTCGGATGCAACTCGCGCATCCGAACATTGAGCAAACCATGCGCGGAAAAGATAAGCGAATCCATGATGATGTTGTCTGAGTCACACCCCCGGGCCAGCCTGATCAGGCGATCAAAACCTACAACGAAATTCTCCGAATGGCTCCTTCGGATCTCGGTGCCATAAAGCAGATCATCAAAATCGACATCTGCAGATGGCCCCATACTCAAAAACATTCGTGACCAGACCTCAGAGTCACCCTGGGCAAACTGTTGCCAGATCTCCCGAATCTGATCTGCGCTGTAATTTCCATTGCCCACCGGCCCTTGAGAAGAAATGAACAGCAGACCGGTAATGGCTCCCAACTGCCTGTGGGTAGCCTCGGAAATCTTGAAGAATGTCTCCTGGCGCGCATTCATTTCGGTGGCGGCGATGGCCTGGGTCTGCTTTTCTGAATGCAGGTTGTTGCGGCGTAGCTCTTCGTTATTTTCTGCCAGCACGGATTGCTGAATGAAGAGCCCGATGACCAACCAGAGAAATGCCAGAAACGCGAAGGCGCCTTCCAGAAATGCCCCCATCTCATCAATGGGCAAATCCATGAAAGATGCCCAGCCAACATTACGTGCGATATAGACGGCAAGGAATACAAACCAAAGCAAGGAGACGACCAGTGCAATCTGGATGCGCCAGTCCTGCGGCCAATAGGAATGCATCGTCCCAGCAGAGTCTGCCTGTGGCTCGGGTGCCCGGATTGTTTGTGCAGATTCTTGCAACATAGGGCTGCTAGAGTAAAGCGCTAACCCGGCAGGGTCAATTACCGACCAATTTCAGTGGGCTTGATGCTGAATCATTAAGGCAAAGCAGAATTCTTTTCTATTTTCATTACTGACAACGATTTGCGTAGGACAATCATGGGATTGCCTGCTTTACCAGACTCTTAAAGCCTACCCGGAGAATCAGTGAATGGAGGAATTTTGTCCGCGGGAATGACATCAAATTGCTGCCCCTTCGCGTATAATTCCTCTGGTGTTCTGAAGATCAGCTGCGGGTAGCAGCCTAGACGGAAAAGTAATATGTCAGCCAAAAAGCAAGCAGACTTCGATTTTGAAGCTGCACTGGAACAACTCGAGGAACTCGTTGCCTCCATGGAGGACGGCGAGCTCAGCCTGGAAGATTCACTCAAGGCCTTCGAAAAAGGCATAAAGTTGACTCGCGAATGCCAAACAGCGCTGAAAAACGCGGAACAGAAGGTTCAGGTACTGCTCGATGAAAGCGGCGAGCCTGAAGATTTTGAATTGGCAGGCGACGACTGACCTCCCCGCCATGGAAGTAACAATGACTCCCCGGCTAGAAGAATTCCTGCAGACTTGCCAGCGCCGCATTGAAGCCGTGCTGGAGCATGAGCTCAAGCGTGAATCCCCCAGCGATGAGCTTCAAGAGGCTATGCATTATGCCTGCCTCGGTGGCGGCAAGCGCATTCGGCCAGTTTTGGTTTATGGCGCCAATCTGGCACTAGGGGGTGATCTCTCCAATGCAGATGCGGCGGCTGCTGCTGTAGAGTTAATGCACAGCTATTCGCTGGTGCATGACGATCTCCCCGCTATGGACGACGACGACCTCCGGCGGGGCAAAGCCAGTGTCCACAAAGCCTACAGTGAAGCCACGGCGATCCTGGTAGGCGATGCTCTTCAAAGCCTGGCATTCACCATGCTGAGTAGATCTACGCCAAAACTGGCAGCGTATGCCCAGTTACAGCAGGTGCAGGAGTTGGCAAGGGCTGTCGGTAATGACGGCATGGTCGCCGGTCAGGCGCTGGATTTTGCTGCCACTGGGGTTGAAACGTCTCTCGATGACCTGCAAACACTGCATGGCCTCAAGACTGGTGCCCTGATACGAGCCAGTGTCACGCTAGGTGCACTCAGCGTTGACAACTGCGACACCGAACGCCTGCAGCAATTGCAGTCTTTTGCGGACTGTATCGGACTGGCGTTCCAGGTCAGAGATGACATCCTGGACGTCACATCCGACACCGAGCAACTGGGCAAACCCCAGGGCTCAGATCAGCTGAATGGAAAGACAACCTATGTTTCGCTGCTGGGCCTGGAACGCGCCCAATCCAAAGCATCAGAGCTCACTGAGGGGGCGCTACAGGCGCTGCAGGGACTCTCCTCTGAAGCTGACATGCTGAGGGACATCGCCCACTATATTGTTGCCAGAAACCACTGATTGACCCGACAGAGGGCCTGCATTAAGTTACGCGGCTGCTTGCAATGCATCACGGAATTGGTTGAAAACTGGCGCCACTAGCGTTGAAATACCTGAATGCTTGAAGAAATACCCCTAACAAGACCCGAAACACCGCTGCTGGACAGTATCGATAGCCCGGCGGATCTTAAGTCACTTGACGTGGCGGAACTGGATTCCCTGGCCCGCGAGCTGCGGCTGTTCCTGCTGTACTCGGTCGGGCAAACCGGTGGCCATTTCGGCGCTGGACTCGGGGTTGTGGAACTCACAATCGCACTCCACTATGTCTTCAACACACCAGAAGATCGGCTGGTGTGGGACGTTGGGCACCAGGCCTACCCTCACAAGATCCTCACTGGTCGCAGGGAACGCATGCTTACAATGCGCCAGGCGGGTGGCCTGGCGGCGTTTCCAAGCCGCAACGAAAGCGAGTACGACACATTCGGTGTCGGCCATTCCAGCACCTCAATCAGTGCGGCCCTGGGCATGATGGTCGCCAGCCGCATGCAGGACCAAGGCCACCACAACATCGCCGTCATTGGCGATGGCGCCATGACCGCCGGTATGGCTTTCGAAGCCCTCAACCATGCGGGTCATATCGACGACAATGTGCTGGTCATTCTCAACGACAACAATATGTCGATCTCTAACAACGTCGGAGGCTTATCCAGTTACTTCGCTCGCATGTGGGCGAGCAAGCCCTACAATTTCGTGCGCACGGGCGGCAAGCGCGTGCTGTCCAAAATCCCGCCAGCATTAAAGGCCGCCCATCGTGCCGAAGAATACCTCAAGGGAATGGTTTCACCTGGTACGTTGTTTGAAGAAATCGGTTTCAATTATATTGGCCTGATCGACGGGCACGACATAAACCGATTGGTTGAAATCCTAGGCAACATGAAAACCTTGCGTGGCCCCAAACTGCTCCACATCGTCACGCAGAAGGGCAAGGGCTATTCAGAATCTGAGAACGATCCTTTTGGTATGCATGCCTTAAGCAAGATAGCCCCAACACAAACTGACCAAACCGAGGAGCAACTAAAGCAGGAGCCCAGCAAACCGGAACCGGCTCTAAGCTATTCCCAGGTCTTTGGTAATTGGTTATGCGATGCAGCTAGCGCTGACCAAAGCATTGTTGGTATTACCCCAGCCATGGGTGAAGGCTCAGGTATGCGTGAGTTCGCAGAACAGTTTCCCGAACGCTTCCATGACGTGGCTATTGCCGAGCAACATGCCGTCACCTTTGCTGCCGGCATGGCATGTGAAGAGGTGAAGCCTGTCGTCGCCATCTACTCAACATTTTTACAGCGCGCCTATGATCAACTCATTCACGATGTCGCGCTTCAGGATCTGGATGTGCTGTTTGCTATCGATCGCGCTGGCTTGGTTGGAGAAGATGGTCCAACACATGCTGGCAGCTATGATCTCACCTATTTACGATGCATCCCCAATATGATCGTCATGGCACCTAGCGATGAGGATGAAACGCACAAGCTGCTGTCCACGGGCTATCACCATACGGGGCCAGCGGCGGTGCGGTATCCCAGGGGGAAGGGTCCCGGTACCGAAATCGAACGCAATCTGGACCCCGTGCCTATAGGTCGTGCCATCAGTCGCCGCAAGGGTCATTCAGTGGCAATTCTCGCCTTTGGGAGTATGGTAAAACCCGCGCTTGAAGCCGCCGAGGTGATAGATGCCACCGTGGCAGATATGCGCTTTGTAAAACCCCTGGATCAGGAACTGATTGGTGATTTGGCTACCAGTCACCAGTTAATCGTAACCCTGGAAGAAAACACCGTGATGGGTGGCGCTGGATCCGCGGTTAACGAATATCTGGTACAGGAAAACTACAGCATCCCAATCCTCAACCTGGGGCTGCCCGACAGGTTTCTCGAGCACGGCAAGGTGCCCGATATGCTGGCGGAAGTTGGTCTGAACAGTGATGCTATTGCAACTGCCATTAAGCAGAAGCTAAAGGCCTGCAAGATTCAATCTGAGGCGGTGTAGTCGCGCTTAATTCACAATACACGCCTTTAATAACACCTCAATCCAAGCTCTCTGTCGGTCCTGACGCTGGCCAAATTGACTCACTCTGGCAACGGGGCTAGACTGCGCCCCTTCCTAAGACAGGAAATTTTCGATGCAGGTGAGCCTTCTCAATGAGAAGTGCTCCGAAATGGGAAGCTGGTCAGAATCCAGTACTGCCCCCGCAACGGTAGGTCAGTAAGCGCCGCTTGAACTGATAAGTCCGATACCAGCCTGATCGATCGCTAGAACCGATGCAGCGGCGGGCTTCATCAGTAGCAGAGTTCCAGGGTTTCTATCCGACTCTTGTCTACCTGTCCCCCTCCCACTTGAATTCAGTCGGTACTGGTTGCCAGGCAATCTGTTTAGCAAGCTCCACGGCATTGCAATGGAGTCTCAGAATACTGGACGCATAATTGTTACTACACTTGCCTGCTGCGGACACAGCCTGTCTGCAACCAAGGGAATAAGTCAGTTAGGAGAAAATTATGGCCGACTCAACAGAACGCAATGAGCGACATAAGCGCGCCATGCAGCGGAAAAAAGAACACATCGATGGACGCATAGCAGAAGCAACTATTGATAAAGGGCTTCTGGTGATCTTGACCGGCAACGGCAAAGGCAAGAGCTCCTCAGCGTTTGGTATGCTGGCGCGTAGTGTTGGCCACGGCCTCAAATGTGGTGTGGTGCAGTTCATCAAGGGCAAATGGGACTGCGGCGAACAGAAGTTGTTCCAGGATAATCCGCTGGTTGATTTCCATGTGATGGCCACTGGCTTTACCTGGGAAACGCAGGATCGAGAGGCTGACATCGCAGCGGCCCGGGCAACCTGGAAACATGCCGCTGAGCTGCTGTCGGATCCAGCATTCGATGTGGTCGTTCTGGATGAACTGACTTATATGCTGACATACGGTTATCTCGACAAGGAAATGGTCTTACAGGCTTTAGAGTCCCGACCATCCTCCCAGCACGTGATTGTGACAGGCCGCAACGCGTCCAAGGAATTGATTGAGATAGCCGACACCGTCAGCGAGGTAGGAGAGACCAAACATGCTTTCTATGATGGTGTTAAAGTACAAAAAGGCATCGACTATTGAGCATGAAGAAACAACTGGGTTTTTTACTTTGCACTTTAGTCATTGGCGCAATCGTTCAGACTAAAATCAGCGCACAGGCGATCAATCCAGCTGCAATTGAAGTCATTGATGATGAAGGCTCGGTCATCACCCTCAATCAGCCCGCTGAACGACTCATCAGTCTTGCCCCTTCCTTGACCGAGATTATTTATGCAGCGGGTGCCGGCAACAAACTGGTAGGCGTCGTGGAATTCAGTGACTATCCGACCGCCGCGACCCAACTGCCAATCGTTGGCCGTCATGATCTGCTGGATCTGGAAACCATCCTGTCACTGGCACCAGACCTCATCATCGCCTGGCAGACAGGCAATCCGCGTGCCTCGATAAATCGGCTCCGTGACTTAGGCATTACTGTCTATGTGGCGGAACCCAAAGATCTTGGAACGGTAGCTGACCACCTGGACAATGTGGGTGTGCTCACAGGCACTTCGCCCGTTGCTGCCGCGGCCAGTGAAGCGTTCAGGCGGGCGTTACGCACACTTAATGAAACTTATGCTCGGCGGACACCAGTGGCGACTTTCTATCAGGTCTGGGACCAACCCTTGATCTCCGCCGGCGGTAACGAACTGATCAACGACATCATTACTCTATGCGGGGGTCGCAACGTCTTCGCCGACATTTCCGTGGTGGCACCCAAGGTCTCGGTGGAGGCAGTGCTCGCGCGGAATCCTGATGTGATTATTGCCAGCGGTATGGACGCAGAACGTCCGGAGTGGCTCGATCGCTGGCGCAATTGGCCCAGCTTGACAGCGGTGACAAACGACAGTCTGTACTTCATCCCGCCGGATTTGCTGCAGCGTCATACCCCAAGGGCCCTGCTAGGCGCCCGCCAACTGTGCGAGTTTATTGACTCCGCGCGCACAAGGCCTTAGCTCGACGATCGGACTGCGACAAACCTTAGATCGAAAACTATAAATTGTTACTAGCCTGGCTTAGCTTTGCTCACTGTCGCCACCGCCTGCATATTCAGCACCATTGTGAAACAGCAAACTGGCGGAGAACCTGTCCTCCTCCCACTCCACAACAATCCGGCTCAGGCAGGCAAAGGGAATATGCAGGGGAAAGCTGCGGTTAAGCGGCATGCCCAATACGGTCGGTAAAATAACCCGCATAACCCCACCGTGAGTGACGATCAGGATGTGTGTGCTTTCCTTCAGATTACTTAGTCCCTGCCAGGCGTCGAGTATGCGGGTTTTGAAGCTCATGAAGTCCTCCCCGTTGGGAGGCGCCAGCGCAGTAATGTCTTTACGAAATGCCCGAAACTGGTCAGCGGCTACCTGGCGCCATTCATCGATAGGCATGCCGTCCCAGTCCCCATAGTCTATCTCCTGCCACTGTTCATCAATCTCCAGAGGAATGTTAGCGTCAGTAGCGGTGCGCTCGGCAAACTCGCGACAACGCCGCAATGGTGAGGAGATTATGAGATCCCAATTCGGTGTGTGCTCCGTAGACTGGTGATGCACATCTAATGCGGCAGCCCCGCGCATCTGTCTCCAGCCAAGTTCAGTAAGCTGGGGATTTACGCGACCGCGGAGAATGTCTCCTCCTTCCGGTTCACCATGGCGAAGAAAGTCTACAGTGAGAGTGTGTGAGGAAGACAAGACGGGTACCTGATAACTGGGTCCAATGGCTGGAGGTTAAGGGCTTCTGAACAATGCTTGGGTTCGCCGCTACTTCATGTGCCCCAGCTTATTCACTTTAACAGCAAGGTAACCTTCATTGTGCGGGTTGGTTTCCGTATGCAACGACACCACTTCGCTAACGTCAATGCCCATCTCCTGCAGCGCATTCACCTTACGGGGATTGTTGGTAAGCAACCTCAAGGTATCGACCTGCAAATGATCCAACATGGGTTTGCAGATTTCGTATTCCCGACCATCAGGTTTGAAACCCAGCTGCACATTGGCCTCAACAGTATCTGCGCCAGAATCTTGCAGCGCATAAGCCTTAATCTTGTTCAACAGTCCTATGCCGCGCCCTTCCTGGCGCAAATAGAGAATGAGCCCAGCACCTGCTTCAGCAATCTGCTGCATCGCTGCCTGCAGTTGCGGTCCACAATCACAGCGCAGACTGAACAGGCAGTCACCGGTGAGGCACTCTGAGTGTAAGCGACACAAAATGGGCTCACCAGGTTTGAGTTCGCCCATGGTTAGAGCCACATGCTCTTTGCCGGTGGTCGATTCTTCGAAACCATGGATCTTAAACTGTCCCCACTGGGTGGGAAGAGCTGCTGAAGCTACATATGAAATTGACACAGTTTCTCTCTAGTTTCTCTGGTTTCTCTGGTTTCTCTCTGGTATCGCTCTGGCGTACTTAGGATTAATCTTTGTGCTCGCGGTAAAACCTGGCCTGAAGCACAGATACTCTTATCGGCTACAACCGCAGCAGGCTGGCCCCATGTAAGCACAGGGAAGCTATTATACCTGCTAAAACATCATCAAGCATGATGCCGAGGCCACCCTCGACGCGCTTATCGGCCCATTTAATAGGCCAGGGCTTCAAAATATCCAACAGTCTGAACAGCACAAATCCTGATACAACGCCATACCAACCTCCGGGCACAGCAATAAGGGTAATCCAGAGGCCGACAAACTCATCCCAAACAATTCCGCCGGGGTCATGTATCCCGAGTTGCACGGCGGTACGGCCACATATCCAGATACCGGCGAAGAACGCCACCAGCACCACTCCGCAGTAAATCAGCAAAGGCAGCTGGGCCATTGGCAGATAGAGAATAAGGGCCGCAAGCGTGCCAAAGGTGCCGGGTGCTTTTGGCGCAAAGCCACTGCCAAAACCATAGGCCAACCAATGCAGGGGGTTAGCCTTGTTAAAGCCAGCGGGTATGATCATTTTTCTGCGCCCCTGAAATGGTCAAAGCCATGATTTCCTTCCGTGCTTACAATGTTGCCATCATCGAGCACAGTCACGCCAGTGCCCGCTGCGACCTCACCAATACAGGTAATCACGACTTCTGATTCTGCGGCAATTACCTCAAGAGCGGGCGCGCTATCGACTGCGGCCGTAAAGCAGATTTCGTAGTCATCGCCGCCAAAAAGAGCTGCGCTTTGTCGCTGCGCTGAATCAGTGAGGGCGACCACGGCTTCCGCGAACGGCAGCGCCCCGGCATCAACGTGCATAGCCTGCCCCGACGCTCTGGCGAGATGACCCAAGTCAGCGTAGAGGCCGTCGGACAGGTCAATCGCACTATTAATATATTGACGGGCTGCTGCCGCGAAAGTCAGACGCGGTTCCGGCTGATAAAAGCACCGATAAAGGAAGTCTTTGTGAATAGGGGCCATATCACTTACTTTAATATCTTTGAAACCTTTGATAGCTTCGATTCCATCAATATTTTCGCCTGTTTTGCCAAGACCCAAAGCCTCAAGTGCGATTCTTCCTTTACCCAGGTTGCCGGTCACGAAGACACTGTCCCCTTCTCTGGCCCCGCTGCGGCGCAGCGCTTCACCCACAGGCACTTCACCATACACCGTAATCGCAATATTTAATGGGCCTCTAGTGGTATCGCCGCCAACCAGGGGACAGTCAAACCGGCTGGCCGCCGCCAATAAGCCCGCGGCGAAACGTGACAACCACTCTTCATCCGCAGCGGGTAAGGTCAGGCCCAGAGTAAAACAAACTGGAGTGGCTCCCATGGCGGCGAGATCACTAAGGTTAACTCGCAGGGCACGTTGTGCAATATCAGAGGGATCAGCAGCCGCTGGGAAATGAACATCCGCGACCAACACATCGGTGCAGATACACCCTTGTTGCCCGGCTCTGGGAGAAATCACAGCGGCATCATCACCGATTCCCAGACTGATGCCCGGGCTCAGGCCCTGCGAAAACACAGAGTTGAAATAACGATCGATCAGCTCAAATTCTGACAGTGACATGATTGCGGTTGTAGCGCTTGCCCCCACAGTGGATGGACAGCTCAAGTTGAATCAGGATCTGCGCCCATATTCTGCAGCGCGCAACTCCGGGGCCAACTTGTCCAGAACACCATTTATATATTTATGGCTCTCTGTCGCTCCGAACATCTTGGCGAGTTCAACACACTCGTTGATAACAACTCGGTAAGGTACATCGATACGATTGGCCAGCTCATAGGTACCCAGGTAAAGCAGCGCTTTTTCAATGGGATCTAATGCCTCAAGTTTGCGGTCAAGCAGGGGGTGGAGATGTTTATCGAGAGTCTCTACCGACTTCAGGACACCAGGCAATACCTCATCGAAAAATTCCCAGTCGATCTTGCCCTGATTCTGCTCATGGAACTGTTTGCTGATGTCCGTCAGCTCAGAGCCGGTGAGCAGCCATTGATATAAGGCCTGCAGAATGAGCTGCCGCGCTTTTCGGCGTCGTGCTAGTGGGGGTTTCTTACGCACCGACTTTCCTGATTATGGAAGTTTGCAGAGAATGGGAGAGCGGGATCAGGCTTTAAGTTGTCGAGACAAGCTGACCATCTCGATTGCTGTCATGGCCGCTTCTGCGCCCTTATTGCCAGCCTTGGTGCCAGCTCTTTCGATAGCTTGCTCAATGGAGTCCACGGTGAGAACACCGAAAGTGACGGGGAGTCCAGAATCCAGGCCTACCTGGCTCAAACCTTTGACACATTCGCCAGCGACATAATCAAAATGAGGCGTACCACCCCTGATCACTGCCCCCAACGCAATAATGCCGTCGTACTCGCCGGCACTAACCATCATCTTGGTGGCAAGCGGGAGCTCATAGGCGCCAGGTACCTTTACTATAGTAATGTCGCGATCCATCACACCGTGCTTTTGCAGCGCGTCAAGGGCACCTTCCAGTAGTCGATCGACGATGAAGCTATTGAAGCGAGCCACCGCAATGCCGTAACGGGCGCTAGCATTTTGATAGTCGCCTTCGATAGTTTTAATAGTACTCATTGCACAAACCTGTCTAGTTATTTCTTGTTTGCGTCGCCGGATTCAAGGCAACGCCTGCTGCGTATTAGCGCTGGTTTATTTTGTAAAACCAACAAATTCCACCACTTCCAGATCAAACCCGGAAATAGCGTTAAATCGAGCCGGAAAACCCAACAGCCGCATCTTGCCCACCCCAAGATCTCGAAGTATCTGTGAGCCAGTGCCAATGGTCAGATCACTGCCAGCGCGATTCAACTGCGCGGTTTCGCTGCCCTCGGCCATGGCAGATGCCAGCGTTTGCTCCAGATTCTGCCCGTAGTCTTCGCTCGATAATAGCACAGCCACGCCCTTGCCCTCCTGACTAATCCGCGCCAGCGCGCTGCTAAATGACCAGCTAGTGCGCTCGGCATTGAATACTTCGCAGGCATCTCTCAGCGTATTGGGAATATGCACGCGGGTTAACGTGGGCTCATTAGCATCCAACTCGCCTTTCACAAAGGCCAGGTGTAGACTGCCGCTGATGGAATCCACGAACTTGTGCACAGTGAAAGGTCCATGAGCGGTCTCCATCTCATAAGTATCGGTGCGCGTTACCGTGTGCTCATTGGCAATACGGTAGTGAATCAGATCGACGATGGTGCCGATCTTGAGATCATGCTTCTCCGCGAACTTCTCCAGATCTTCCCTGCGCGCCATTGAACCATCTTCATTCATGATCTCAACAATCGCCGCTGCAGGCTGATATCCAGCCAGACGGGCCAGGTCGCAACCAGCCTCGGTATGACCAGCACGACGCAAAACGCCTCCGGGTTGCGCCATGATGGGGAAAATATGGCCGGGCTGAACGATATCTTCTGGCTGGGAGTCTCTGCCAACCGCAGCCTGAATCGTGCGCGCACGATCGGCTGCAGAAATACCGGTAGTCACGCCAGTAGCCGCTTCTATCGAGACGGTGAAGTTGGTGTTGTAAGGCGTGTTGTTCTCGTTCACCATCAGCGGCAGCTTCAAATGCCGACATCGCTCGTGGGTGAGTGTCAGGCAAATCAATCCTCGCGCATTCTTTGCCATGAAGTTTATATCTTCGGTTTGGACGCGCTCGGCGGCAATGATCAGGTCACCTTCATTCTCGCGATCTTCATCATCCATCAATATCACCATCTTGCCGAGGCGGATATCGTCGATAATTTCTTCAATTGAATTAAGCTTCATGGGGAATTCTGCGTGGCTTTACTTGAAGCCGTGCTGCTCCAGTAGTTGTTTACTGACACCGTGACCGTCTGCGTGCTTGCCATCACTGCCAGAGAACAGTTTCTCCAGGTAGCGCGCGATGAGGTCAACTTCGAGATTTACTTTTTGCCCAGGTTGATACGCGCCACTCACAGTCTCTTCCTGTGTATGTGGAATGATATTGATTGCGAATTGCCTGCCTTCAACTTCATTGACAGTCAGGCTGGTACCGTCGATACAAATTGATCCTTTGGCTGCAATGTACTTCGTCAGGTTCTCGGGAACAGCGAACACCAGCTTGATGCTCTTGCCTTCGTTGGCGGAAGAGATCAACTCCCCAACCCCATCTACGTGACCACTTACTATGTGACCACCAAAACGGTCCGATGCCAGCATGGCTTTTTCCAGATTAACACGACTACCCGGCTTAAATTCCCCTAGCGTTGTACATCGCAGCGTTTCATTGGAAACGTCCGCAGAGAAACCAGTGTTGCTGAGCTCAACCACTGTGAGGCAACAACCGCTCACTGCAATACTGTCACCTAACTTGACATCGCTCAGATCCAGATCTCCCGCGGCAAGCGACAGACGCCACTCATCCTGAATACGCTCCAGGCTTTCAACCTTTCCTATGCTCTCAACGATTCCTGTAAACACTGACCTTTGTCTCTTCTGTTTGCCTACTCAGTAAATCCGGGATTTGCCAGGGGTTTCAAGACCAGCTTAACGTCATTGTCCAATTGCTGTGTCTCAATAATTTGAAATTCTGGCGCTGCTGACATTTGCGTAATGCCAACGAGATCCAGCAGAGGTTTGGCGTCACTACCCAGCAGTTTGGGCGCAATGTAAATCACTAGTTCATCAACCAGCTTGCTTTGGAAAAAAGCACCACAAAGTGTGGGACCTGCCTCTATCAAAACATCGTTACATTGGTAGTCTGCGGCGAGGGATTCTAGCACAGTTTGAAGGTCTACCCTGTCCCCAGACCCTGCTAGTCTGAGGTCAACGTTCTCGCTGTCCAGCAACTCAGAATTCTCGGCACTGGCAGTGGAATAGACCACGACCTGCCCATCCAAACCAAGCAGCTTTGCGGTAGGGGGCATGCGACGCCTGCTATCAAGGACAATACGCAGCGGGGGCTCCTGCAGATTCAATTCATTACTCAGCAGCTGTGCTTCACTGAGCTCCAACTCATCTCTGCGGACGTTGAGGGAAGGGTCGTCCGCCAGCACTGTGCCGACCCCCGTTAAAACGGCGCTACTGGCTGCGCGCAGTCGCTGCACATCTGACCGTGAAGCGGCATCCGTAATCCATTTACTGGCGCCACTGGCGAGGGCCGTGCGTCCGTCGAGGCTCATCGCGAGCTTCATGCGAACCAATGGCCGCCCCTGTTCAATGCGATGAAAGAACCCAGGATTCAGACGACGGGCTGCTGTCTCAAAATCAGGGAGCATAATGACTTCGATGCCAGCTTCTTCCATCTTGGCAATGCCTTTGCCGGCAACTTCCGGGTTGGGATCCTGCATCGGAATAACAACCCGAGCGATACCGGCCGCAATCAGGGCATCACTGCAGGGGCCGGTTTTCCCGTGATGGGCACAGGGTTCAAGACTGACAAATGCGGTGGCGCCACGCGGCTCTCGCCCGGCATTAGTCAGTGCCATGACTTCCGCGTGGTCAGCACCAGCTGCACTGTGCCAACCCTCGGATATAACCTGGCCGTCATGCACAAGCACACAGCCGACTCTCGGGTTCGGCGCAGCAGTTAACACAGAATCTGCTAGATCCAGTGCCCGCTGCATATGGACTGGCCAGTCAAGAAACGCCGCGTCCAGCTCTGTATTGTGTTTGTGTTGCATGAGTTCCGACAACCGCATCCCTTGGCGGCTAATCACTGCAGCGACTCGATGGCACGGCGGCAATGACAATAGTTGAAAAGGAGCGGGATTCTAGCAGAATAGACAGCAGATTTGGACTCAGTCCTGGGCTGAGAACAGCGCGCTGCAGAGACTCAGGGGCTGTCTTTTGACAGTTTGTCGATTTCAGCCCTGAATTCAGCCAGGTCCTTGAAGCTACGATAGACCGAGGCGAAGCGGACAAACGCCACCTCGTCCAGCTCCCGCAGCTCCTTCATTACCTGCTCACCCACGGCGCGGGACTGAATCTCCCGCTCACCGGTAGAGCGCAGATTCGCCTTTATATGGTTCACAGCTTCCTCGACGCGCTCGATGCTGACCGGCCGCTTTTCCAGTGCCTTGTTCAAGCCCGCGAAGAGCTTGTCTTCGTTGAATGGCTCGCGAACGCCATTTTGTTTAATGATGCGGGGCATCACCAGTTCAGCTGATTCATAGGTAGTGAAGCGTTCTTCACAAGTAATGCACTCACGCCGTCGGCGCACATGATTGCCTTCCGAAACTAATCTGGAATCAATGACTTTGGTATCGATGGCGCCGCAAAAGGGACAGTGCATGGTTTAACTCACTACTCAGGCTTGCTGGTAAACAGGATACCTGGCGCACAGAGCCAGAACCTTTTGCTTGACCTCGGAGATGACGGCCTTGTTATCAAGGTCATCGAGCACGTCACACATCCAGCCGGTTAGCTCCGCACAATCGCTTTCAACGAAGCCACGGGTGGTTATCGCTGGCGTGCCGATGCGCAGACCGCTGGTCACAAACGGTGGGTTCGGGTCGTTGGGTACTGCGTTCTTATTGACCGTAATATTGGCTTCGTCCAGAGCCGCGTCTGCATCCTTGCCGGTAATGCCTTGACGGATCAGGCTCAACAGAAACAGGTGGTCATCAGTGCCGTTTGAAACGATGTCGTAGCCGCGATCCATAAAACCCTGGGCCATGACCCTGGCGTTCTTGACCACTTGCTCCTGATATACCTTAAATTCGGGGCTCATGGCTTCCTTGAAGCAGACTGCCTTGGCCGCAATCACGTGCATCAAGGGTCCACCCTGACTCTCGGGGAAGACGGAAAAATTCAGCTTCTTTTCCAGCTCAGGATTAGCGCGCGCCAAAATGATACCGCCGCGAGGACCGCGCAAGGTCTTATGGGTTGTCGACGTGGTGACATCCGCAATATTGACCGGGCTCGGATAAACGCCCGCTGCAACCAGCCCAGAAACATGCGCCATGTCCACTACCAAATAGGCGCCAACGCTGTCCGCAATGTCACGAAATTTCTGCCAGTCTACGATCCGTGAATAGGCTGAAAACCCACCCATAAGAATCCGGGGCTTATGCTCCTCGGCGAGCCTGGCTATCTGATCGTAATCGATCTCGCCAGTGTCATTATTGAGGCCATACTGAACCGCATTGTAGATGCGCCCAGAGAAGCTGACGGTCGCACCGTGCGTGAGGTGGCCGCCATCGGCAAGGCTCATCCCCAAAACCGTGTCACCGGGCTTGGCCAATGCCATATATACTGCAGCATTGGCCTGAGAGCCGGAATGTGGCTGCACATTGGCATAATCGGCGCCGAACAACTCCTTGGCGCGGGCAATGGCTAATTCTTCGACAGTGTCCACGAATTCGCAGCCGCCATAGTAGCGCTTGCGAGGGTAACCTTCCGCGTACTTGTTGGTGAGTACTGAGCCCTGCGCTTCCATGATGAAGGGGCTGGTGTGGTTTTCCGAGGCAATGAGTTCGATGTGCTGTTCCTGGCGGGATTTCTCAGCTTCGATAGCCGCACTGATTTCCGGATCAAATTCTGCGAGGCTGATATCGGTTCTAAACATCTATTCTCCGTGTATTGCAGGGGTAAATCAGGCCCAAATTTTGAAGGCAATATTCTAACCGAAGGCAGCCGCCAGAGCATCAAGATATTGGGTACGCCCTGTCAATATATCGGGTTTTTGGCAGCAACCGCAGCGGCGGCGATAAGGCAGCGTTGCTGGATAGGCTGTGCCATAATAGCGCGCTTTTAATCGACCAGCTGCAGCTCCTCTGTTCTCGCCTCAGGGCAAGCTGCGGTAACCAACTCCGGAAGTATTAGCATGGCCCAATTTGTATACACTATGAATTGAGTACCACAATATCTATCAATATCAATCACTTAAGTCCTTTCAAAACCTGTACAAAACCTGTACAATAAACAGCATATCAATTACTTACATCCCCTACCTGTACAACACCTGTACAAAATCCATGGGTTGATATGTCTCAAAAACAAAGAACGATTGAAGAAATCATCCCGAAACGACTGTCACTGGTTGAACGAACTTGGGTAACAAAAAAGAACGGTGAAGAAACGACTTCATATCGTATCCGTGTCTACTCTCCCAAAACCCAGAAATACAGTTATATAACCCTAGAATCCATCACACTGAAAAAAGCTAGACAGGAAGCTGTCACGAAATATGGTGAATTGGTTGGAGATTTAGATAAAGGGAAACCCGTTGCACGAGACAAGAGGAAACTTGCGACTTACATTGATCGTTTCATGAATTACATGGAGATCAGGAGAAAAAACGGATATTGCACTCAACATCGGGTTGTTTGCATAAGACAATTACTCGTTTCTCTGGAAAACTTCGCAAAATACAAGAAGAATCCAGACATCAAGACTCTCGTGGGTTCATATGAGAAAGACTATGCAAACTGGAGAGATGAACAACTTGCACGGGTTACTGGTAAGAAACTGACTGCACGATCTCGGAACAATGAGTACCAAGTCCACCAACAATTCTTCAACTACCTGAAGAACCAACTAAATGCGATTGATTATGTTCCTCGTTATCTCAAAATGAGAGTGGAACAGACAAATCACCCATTTCCCCAGGATAAATACAACGCATTACTGAAAGCATCTAGGGATGCAATCAACGACTGTGTGAACTACAAGACGAAATGGAACTGGATGGTGATGAGAACGGTGATTCTTCTCATGCACGGTACAGGATGCAGGGTGACAGAAGCAAAGAATCTTCGTTGGAAGGATATCAAGTTCAATAAGGGTAAGAATCTGTCAGAAATCTACTTTCACGGAAAAAACAAAGAACGAACGATTACAGTGTCAAATAGAGTCTATGGGTATCTCATGGATCTCTTGGAGTTTAAACAAGAATATGGAAATGAGTGGGGGTTCAATGAGATTGACTACCCAGTAGTCTTTTCTTCGTGGAAGATGAAGGAGATGGTAAATCAGTTCAATTCTTGGGGGAGACGAGATTGGTATAAGAAGATCGGATTGAATCCTGAAGAATTCCCTCTCGTGTGTTTCCGTCACAAGTTCATAACCGATGCACTGCGACAGGGAACTCATGCACTTCAAATTGCGTGGTACACAGGAACTTCCGTAACAATGATTCAACGAACCTATGGAAGCATCACACCTCCCGAATTATTCAAACAAGTCTTCTCAAATGCACCAGAGGAAGCACTGGAGAGAGCATCAAGGACAAAGTGGTTTGACGAACAGTTGAAACAGAATCGGGAACGAAAAGAGATCAAGTAACTTTAGGAGAACTCATGAAGATTTCAGCAGTCAATGAAAGTGTGTCACTCATAGCAAATATTGGTGTGATTGGTTCAATCATATTTCTGGGTTTGGAGATGCAACAGAATACAGAGATGATGCAATCACAGACTCGGAATTCTATCGTTGAAAATCAGCTTTCCCTGCTTGAGAGGGCGATTGACAACAACGATTTCGCAAAGATTGCATTCGAATTAAGAGAGGATGCAGATGCATATCCAGAAGATACGGTAGAGTTTTTTCAGTTTCGCCTTTTTGCAATTTCACAATTACGGATTTGGGAAAATGAATTTTATCAGTATCAGACAGGTCTTTTTGAGGCTAGTGAGTTTGAAGCAAGGGAAAAAACTTGGAGAGCGAACATTATAATTGGTTCGATACACAAAGTATGGGCAACTCGTA
>Ga0181560_10000957_pt1 | contig 26952 bp, 20 predicted proteins | sample 011ome_20_FD_133751 | JGI IMG/M metagenome (GOLD analysis project Ga0181560, IMG submission 133751) | Coastal salt marsh microbial communities from the Groves Creek Marsh, Skidaway Island, Georgia - 011509CT metaG (megahit assembly) | ecosystem: Environmental > Aquatic > Marine > Intertidal...
CGTTTCACTACCTGCCCCTGCTTGACGGGTCTGAGGAGTAATTGTTCGACGAAATCTTCGATTTTCTGTACCGGCTGGCGCTGGCGAGTTTTCCTGGTCTCAACCTGAAAGTCAGCGACAGACAACAATCGGCCTGATGGCAGGTTGCCAGCGTAAACCAACACTTCTGAGAGAATCACCACATCTACAGGTATGTAGGTAGACCATTGTGGATCGTCGCACTCGGCCAGGATGGTCTTATGGTTTGAGTAAGGCAGGCTTACTCGAAAGCCAAGGGGGCAATTGGGTACCAGTATCCGTGAGTCAATAGCGCCAACCGAGATACTCTCGGGAGCCAAATCAAATTGCTGCGCCATGTAATCGACGATACGAGCGTCAAGTAATTGACGACGATCTAGCGTCTCAGGTGTCGCAAACACGACAGTGGTAGCCAGCAGCAGCAAGCAAAGTCCAGAAAAGTGCCAAATTTTTAACATGCGGAAAGTATGAATCAGGAAGGTGAGTTGCGCAACGCGGCAGTCATTTGGCCACTAAAGCGGCAAAAGGCTGCCTGTTTTGGCGAAATTTAGCCACATTTCATGGTCGGATTCGGGATTTTTCACCGAAAAAGCCGCTTTTGTCGGTCTGGGTAAAAAATTAAACGACCAAAGTAAGAAAAACGTTCGAAAATAAAAAGTTGGCATCTAAATTGCTTTAATCAGGTTGTGCGGTTTGAAATGGCTTTTGACGCAGGACTGAATCGCGAAATGATTCTAACGCACTACGAAGGTAATCGGCAGCAAAAAGCCTAGCTTTAACTGAAAAGAGAAAAAAAATGAGCATGATCGATTCAGTATTTGGCATTCATGAGAAAGCGTTGAGTATGCGCAACGAGCGTTTGACGGTGTTGGCGAAGAATATTGCGAACGCGGAGACACCGAATTTCAAGGCGAGAGACTATGAGTTTACTGATGTACTGAAGAAAGAGCTCGGACTAGGCAGTCTCACTCAGACCAGCCAGGGTCACTTAAATGCAGCGAGTGCCAGCGGTAACGGCAAATTGACATTTGAGGTGCCACTGAATCCCTCGGCAGACGGCAATACGGTAGAGATGAGCGTGCAGCAGGCAAAGTTCGGCCGCGCGGCTGGTGAATATCAAGCGACATTGACCATCCTGGAAGGTCGAATTAGCGGGCTTCGAAAGGCCCTGAGAGGAGAGTAATACCATGGCAATTAATAACATCTTCAATATCGCCGGCAGCGGCATGAATGCGCAGATGGTGAGGCTCAATACGACAGCCTCAAACCTGGCGAACGCCGGCGTTGTAGCCGGATCAGAAAAGGATGCGTTTAGACCTAAGCGCGCGGTATTTGAAACTTTGGTCAACGCTAACCTGCAGGGTTATTCAAAGGAATTTATTGGTGGAGTGAAAGTAGCCGAGATCGTTTCTGATGACAGTCAAGCCAAACAGATTCACGACCCTAATAATGCGCTGGCTGATGAAAATGGATTCGTGTATGGCTCAAGCGTTTCTGAAGTCACTGAGATGGTGGAAATGATGACCGCCGCACGAAGCTATGAAAATAACGTCAAGGTGATGACGACTGCAAGGCAATTGATGTTACGAACGCTAGAGATTAGCAAAGCCTGATTTAACGGAGTAATAACAAAATGGTATCGAGCGTTAATAGTACCCTGCTGACGACCAAGCAATACGAAGATCAGCAGATATTAGCCAACACAGCGTCTGATGACCTGGGCCGAGATGCATTTTTGCAGCTATTCACCACCCAGCTTAAAAATCAGAACCCGTTGGACCCGATGGGTAACGAGGCTTTTGTAGCCCAGTTAGCGCAGTTTTCTTCTCTGGAATCAATGAAGTCCATGGAATCGACCATGAACGAGGTTGCGAATCTTATTAGAGATGAAAAGTTTGTCGGAGGAGCCAATCTGTTAGGCAAAAAAATCTCTTTGCAAAATGGCCAAATTGTTGGCGGTAATGGCAAGAGCGCTACGGGCGAAATTCAGCTGGATCGTGGTGCCGAGTCAGTTATCGTCAGTATCTATGAACAGAAAACTGGCAACCTGGTATCCAGACAAACGCTGGGTAACCAGTCTAAAGGTGTCTTGCCGATTACTTGGGATGGTCTGGCAACCAACGGCGATGCCGCCCCATACGGAAGCTATGTCATGTCAGCCTCGGTAGTAAATGGTACTCAAATGAATACGGCAGCTGTGAAAACCTCAGCAACTGTGCGGGCTGTCACCTGGGATGCTTCAGCACAAGACTTGCTTGTCGAGCTGGACAGCGGCTTGAAGCTGTCTATGGCTGAAATAGATCGATTAGAAATATAACACTGTTACGGAGCTAAAATAACATGTCATTTTATACGTCTTTGACCGGATTGAACGCGGCAACAACTGAGCTTGCTGTAACATCTAACAATATCGCTAACTCTGGTACTTCGGGCTTTAAGCGCTCTGAAGCAGATTTCGGTGACATCTTTGCGACCTCGCCTTTACAGAAAGCGTCCAGTGTCATTGGTGCTGGTGTGTCTCTCAAATCTGTGAGTCAGGAATTTAGTCAGGGAAACATCGAGTTCTCGGCCAATTCCCTCGATTTGGCTATTACTGGCGATGGATTTTTTGCTCTTGAGTCGCCGGATGGTACTAAGATATATACCCGTAATGGCGGCTTTATGCTGAACGAGCAAAATCAGATGGTCAACTCTGCGGGTCAGGCCCTGATGGCGTTACCGGTAGACTCGACCAATAAGGCGGACTTCAGTGAGCCACTGAGTGCCCTGGCAATTCCACGGCAGACAGTGGCTGAATTTGCAGCAACGACCGAAGTGGAGCTGGGATTAAACCTGCCTTCTGATAGCGTACCGATCCTAGAGGATTTTAATCCTGCCAAAGAGGAGACTTACCACAAGACGACTTCGTTTACAGTCTATGGTGCATCGGGCTCCAGTCATCTTGCGACGATATATTATGTAAAAACGGCTGCTGCAACTGCAGATTCGCCCTTCAATAAGTGGCAGACCTACGTGTCTATCGATGGCACTGAAGTGGACCCTCAACTAATACAGGCTGCCGATAAAGGCGGTGATTCTTATTTTGTTAACAAGTATGGCGAAATAAAAACACGATCTGAATTACTGGAATTGCAAAGGACAAGCGCCGATAGTGCTAAGTACTTGATCACGACTGGTACAGAGTACAAGAAGTATTCGTTCGACAATCTGTCGACGCCGACTGAGTCTCTTCCGGCTACTGTGTCTATGCCTGTGTCTGCTGCCAGTGCCTATGTTGATAACCTGAACCTGACCAATAATCAGGATGGCGTTGATATAGCCAGCTTTGCTTATTCAGATCTGAAGAATATGTTCCAGATCTCGATAGATCAATCAGACTTTGTAGACATAGGTCTTGAGCATCTTGTGGATCAAGACCTGAAGTTGTCAGGAACAGAGATCGCCTTTGAATTGCAAAATGTGCTCAATGCACGGTTTGGTGATGAGAAGCTGTTTGACTTTAGTCAAACAAGTAATGGTAATCTGACACTGTGGAGAGGAGAGTCCAGCTACTCGAATGGTGCCTGGTCAACGCCTGAGTCCATTAATATCAACATCAGAGCCTTAATGACCAATGCCGGCTATGATCCAGCGGTGGATCAGCTCAGTAGCGATCAGTTGGTCTACTTGATGAATCAAGAGCTGCGCGGTTCAGCCGATTTTTCCGATGTAGTTGTGGACTACGATATCGCTAACCAGGGTCTGAAAATCACGCAGACCGATCAAAATAATGTAGGCGCCATGTACCTTAGCAGCAGCGACGGTGATTTGGATGGCGTGTTCAAGGTTAGTGGCGTAAACCCTTCTACCGATCCAGACGTGCCGCCGACCTTTGGCACTGAATTTACTCAAATCGCAGGTGACTCTGACGTTTTGATGCTAAGCAACCTCTCTGCGAACGGCGATGTACAGCGTGTCTCCAGAGATCAGCGCTACGGCATTCAAGTCAGTTATACCGATGGCAAGTTCTCCATAAGCTCAGGCTCTACTGGTGATGAATCCAGTATCGAGGTCAGGCTCAATTTCGACGTCTCTGGAGCCCCAACAAGCGCTTCGGCCTTGGCCGCTGAACTGCTAGGTATCTCGCCAGCAGGTTTTGTTGTCGATCCACAAACCTCCCAAATCGATAATTTGCCAACGGTGCGTGGCCAAGCGTCATCGCCGGCGGTGGTTCGCGGCTCTACCATGGGTGTGGATCCGCGAAAGTCATTCACTGTGAATGATGCTAATAAAGATATGACTGTGATTATTGACGGTATATCGGCGCAGTTTTCTCTGACTCCGGGTCAGTATTCCATCGGTACCTTCACCGAACATATGCAGTCCAAAATCAATCAAATGGGCGATAGCCTTGGGCGTACTGTATCTGGTGTCAAGGTAGACTTTAACGATGTGACTGAATCCCTGATTATTACTGGTTCCACAACATCAGCCGAGTCGTTTATACAAATCGCCGGTTCTGCCGACTGGGGTCTTGAAGACATTGAAGCCGCATTCGGTCAAACGTCGACCTACATTCGATTAGAAAACGATTTAGAAGGTAATTCTGCGGTTTATGTCTCACAGTCAAAAGACGGTGAGTGGATCGAGACTACAGACAAAGGCGACTTCGATGACGGCAATATTCCTTACTGGTCGCCAATATTTTTAGATAAGGGAGAGCTGACCTTTGACACCAGTGGTTCGATTGTTTCCCCATTAGGCGGCGCAACATTGAGTAGTGAGGCTATCACCGGTACAGCCATTTCGATTGGTTATAATCGTAGTACCCAATTCAACGCTCCCTTTGCCGTACTAAGCCAAAGCCAAAACGGAGCTGCTGAAGGTAATCTGGTGGGCGTTAATATTGGCGATGATGGGTTAGTCGTGGCAAGTTATTCTAACGGCTCTCAAAAGTCGTTAGGCAAGATCATTATGGCCAACTTTGCAACGCCAAAAGGTTTGCGACAGATTGGTGAGGCCAGTTATTACGAGACTTCAGAGTCTGGTGCCGCGTCTTATGGTGAGGCGGGTTCTGCTGGCTTTGGTACCCTCAGAGCTGGTGCTCGAGAAAGGTCTAATGTGGATTTGACCGCCGAACTGGTCGATTTGATTACGGCCCAGCGAAACTTTCAGGCGAATGCCAAGGCGATTGAAACCAGTTCGTCATTGACGCAAACCATCATCAATATACGTGGCTAACAGTAGCAGGCAACGAGTAGGAGGACCAAGGTGGACAGACTAGCATATACAGCATTATCGGCGACAATCAGCTCCGCCAAGCAACGGGTGCAGTTGGCTAATAATCTAGCGAACTTGAACACCATAGGCTTCAAGATGACCGGTGATATTCAGCATACGGCGGACAAGATTGATGGCTTGGGTTTTGCGACTCGATATCAGCCGATAGTTGCTGGTCAGGAGAAAACCAGTGCTGTGGATTTGTCAGCTGGTGCGTACATGAGTACCGGTAATGATATGGATATTACCATGACCGGTGCTACGGTACTTGGTGTCCAGTCAAAAGTTGATCAGACGCTGGGGTTCACTCGCCGTGGGGATTTGCATGTATCTGCTGCAGGACTGCTTGAGACCGGTGATGGACATTTGGTGATGGGTGAGTCAGGTCCCGTGACAGTGCCACTGGGTCAATTGATTACCTTTGGAAAAGATGGGTCAATTTACGCTCAGGAGCCAGGAAGCCAGGCGGGCGTCCAGACTAAAGTCGGCGAGCTCTTGCTGCGTGATGCCAGTCAAACGGTTTTAAACAGGCGTGAAGACGGTCTGTTTAAGCCAGCTGGAACGGTGGGCAACGGCGCTGATTTTGCGAGCGGCCCAGTGCCAACAGGAATTCAGCCGGGGTCTCTTGAGGGTAGTAACGTAAACCCAATCGTTTCGTTAGTAAAAATGATGGATTTTTCCAGATCTTTTGAAATGCAAATCAAGATGATATCTGAAATTAACAATTTGGATGAAAAGGGTAGTGAGCTGATCGCATAGTCATCGTACATGCCTTAGACAGCAGTCAATCAGAAATATAAAGAACGGAGGTAGAAATAATGGATGCATCGATGTGGGTAGCGAAAACGGGCTTAACAGCTCAGTCGACTCGCCTTTCCGTAATTTCTAACAATTTAGCAAACGTCAGCACCGTTGGCTTCAAGAAGGATCGCGCGATATTCGAAGACTTGATTTATCAGAATATCACTCAGCCGGGTGGCCAAACGGATGCAACCTCCGAGGCACCTACAGGCCTGATGTTGGGTACTGGAACCCGAGTCGTCGGCACAGAAAAGCTGCACATGCAGGGTAGTATGATGTCGACAGAAAACGCGCTGGATGTCGCAATTGCTGGCGACGGCTATTTCGCGATCGAGCAGGGTGACGGCAGTACGGCATACACACGAGATGGATCCTTCAAGTTGTCTGCGGACGGCCAAATGGTTACCTCAGGTGGTCAGGTTCTGATTCCCGCTATCTTGATTCCAGCGGATGCATCCAGTGTGACAATTGGACGAGACGGTACTGTCACAGCTGAACTACAACCGGGTGCCGGCGCTGTTCAGGTTGGGCAGTTGGAAGTCAGTCGTTTTGTCAATAACTCCGGCCTGCAGCCTATCGGGCGAAACCTGTATAAGACTACAACAGCCAGCGGAGAAGCGGTTGTTGGCATACCTGGCGAGGCCGGTGTTGGTAGTCTCATGCAAGGTACGCTGGAAGCATCAAACGTGAATGTTGTGGAAGAGATGGTCAACATGATCGAAGCGCAGCGTGCTTACGAGATCAATTCAAAAGCAATATCAGCTGCAGATGGCATGCTGAGATTTTTGAACAACAATCTATAAGGATTAGGATCATGAGGTTTTCCTCGATCGTATTAATACCCATGTTTTTGACCGGCTGCGCCTCAGTCGCACCAACGCCCTTTGAGCGGACTGAGTACCCGAGCCAGGATGTGCCTGTCGAGACAAATATGGTGCGAACTGGCTCGATATTTGACAATGGCAATCGGCTCTATCCGACTCGCCGTGCCTATCAGTCCGGCGACATCAAGATTGGTCACCTGATCACGGTGGTGCTTGATGAAACCACGCAAGCCTCTCGCTCTGGCAGCGTCTCGACTTCTCGAGTCTCTTCTAATGATGTTTTGGGTGCCAATCAAGTGGGCGCTATGGTGCCTGGCAGCAGTTTCTTTCAAGATCTGACTCTTGGCGGTGCAAATATCACCAGCGATGGAAGTGGCTCGGCAGGTCAAGCGAACTCTTTGACCGGATCTATTGCGGCGGTGGTCGTGCAAATATTTCCCAACGGAAACCTGCTGATCGAGGGTGACAAAAAGCTCACGCTCACCGAGGGAAGCGAGTATATCAAGTTGAGCGGAGTCATCAGAGCCGTTGATGTTCAGCCCGATAATACAATTCTGTCTCGACGAATTGCCAATGCCCAGATCTCTTATAGTGGCACAGGCGATCTTGTTGCGGCATCAAAGCCTGGTTGGTTGTCCAGAGCCTTGTATGAAGTGTGGCCATTCTAATGAAAAAACTACATCAATTAGTTGTCCTTATGCTTTGCAGCTTTTCAGTCGCAGTATCGGCTGACAGAGTAAAAGATTTGACAGATGTTGGCGGCGTGCGGTCAAACCAACTTGTCGGTTACGGTCTGGTCGTAGGGCTTGGTGGTACCGGTGACGGTAAGGATCTGGCTTTTACTGGTCAGAGTCTGAAGTCGTTTCTCTCTGGCCTCGGTGTAAGTGTCGACGGACCTGTTTCCGAGTATGACTTGGGCGAAAGTCTGCGGGATCTAGCGGGGCAGAATGCCAAAAAAGATATGAAGCTGGAAAATGTAGCGGCAGTGATGGTGACGGCAGAGTTGCCGCCTTTCATCAAACCCGGTCAGCGAATTGACGTCAATGTGTCTGCGATTGGTGTCGCAAGTAGTCTGCGTGGCGGTAATCTCATTATGGCAGAACTTAAAGGTGTTGATGGCCAAATTTACGCTTTGGCGCAGGGTCCGTTGACTGTGACTGGCGTCTCAGTCAACGCCGCAGGATCTAGTGTTGAAATTGGAGTGCCTACCTCTGGACGAATTCCCAATGGGGCGATTGTTGAACGCATGGTGGAAACCCCGTTCGGTGCCAGTACCCATGTCGTTTTAAATGTTCGTGATGCCGACTTCTCTACCAGCAATGCGATCGCGAATATGATCAATGAAACTTTTGGCTGGGGTACAGCGGAAGCATTAGATAGTGTTTCGGTGGTCCTGGCTGTGCCCGCGGATGGCCGGCAAAGGGTTGCTTTTATGAGTGCGGTCGAAAATCTGGATGTGATACCTGGTGAGCCAACTGCGCGAGTGATTGTGAACTCCAGAACAGGTACTGCGGTGATTAATCGCAGTGTACGAGTCACTGCTGCAGCTGTTTCGCATGGCGCGATCACCGTTCGAATTAATACAGTGAATGACGTAGTACAACCTAACGCCTTTGGTGAAGGTGAGACAGCGGAAGTTGCTAATGCTGAGGTGGCTGTATCTGAAGGTGGCGCCGGCAACATGTTTATGTTTGAAACTGGCGTCGAACTGCGGGATATAGTCGATGCTGTAAATCGAATTGGTGCCACGCCCTCATCCTTGATTGCGATCCTGGAGGCATTGAAGCGTTCTGGCAGTCTGCGGGCCGAGTTGGTGGTGATATAGATGGAAATTTCAACGGGTTACTATGACATTACAGGGCTGGCAAAGCTGCGAGTCGAAGCAATAAATGACGAGAGCGTGGCCGCAAAAAAAGTCGGAACACAGTTTGAGGCCATGTTTTTACAAGACATGCTCAAGTCAATGCGAGCGGCGATTGAGCCTCTGAAGGATGAAATGTCAGAGTCTAGCGAATTAGATACGTTTCAGGAGATGTTTGATAAAGAGGTTTCAATCTCCATGGCGGACAGGGGTTCGCTGGGCGTAGCTGACTGGCTCGTCAGGCACTCAAATATGATTGCTGGTAAACAAGAATCAAACGTGAAGTCAGTGAACGCCTATCAGGCTAACTTGGATAAAGTTGAAAAGCGTTAAGACTTGAGTAGTTAAAGCGTTTCAATAGTAGGAAAAATAGGGCTGCTCATTTACGGCTTAATTGCCAAACAGCTCAAGTGAAATTATTTACCGTGAAACTATTATGACTGATTTATTGTCAATAGGTACCTCAGCAACGCAGCTCTATCGTCAGGCTCTGACGACGGTGAGTAATAATATTGCGAATATGAATACCGATGGCTATTCTCGGCAAGAGATCGTCAGTGTTGAAAACACGCCGACTTTGCAAGGTGTTTATTACTTGGGCAATGGTGCTTCAGTGGAGACTGTAACCCGGGCCTACGACGCCTTCGCTGAAGAAAATTTGCGGAACAGCAATAGTGAGCTAGGATTTCAGCAACCAACCATCAACTATGCGAACAAGATTGTTGATGTTATGGGATCTGATGCTGCAGGTTTGTCTGGGGCCATGGATAAATTTTTTGCCAAAGCCAACGAGCTGACGACTAACCCTTCCTCGACAATTATGCGTAGTTCGTTCCTTTCGGCTGCTGACTTTCTGGCGACGAGAATATCGTCTATTTCTGGCCAGTTGGATTCAGTCGGGTTAGAGGCGAGTGCCGACATAGATGCGGGCATTAAGCAAGTCAACGGTATTACCGAACAGCTGGCGCTGCTTAACCGCAAAATGCAGCCTAATCTTACTGAGGCGAGTCAGCCAGCTGCACTGCTAGATAATCGTGATCGACTCCTTCGAGAACTTTCCGGGTTAGTCAAAATAGATGTCAAGCTAGCGTCCTCGGGTCAGGTCGATGTTCGATTAGCGGGTACGGGTAGCTCAGCGGGATTGGTTCGCGGCCTGGCATCTAGCACGTTAAATGTCACCCATGGTGCCAGTAGCATAGATCGATCGGTGATATCCCTTGACGTCATAGGTGCGCAACAGACTGGCAAGGGCCAGCAACTAGCGTTGAGTGGTCTGCAGGGTGGGTCCCTGGGTGGCGTGCTGGACTTCAAGAATAACTTGCTACAAAGGACAGTCGCTGATATCGATTTTTTTACGAAAACTCTAGTGACCGAGGTCAATGACCTGCACCATGCCGGTGTCGACCTGAATGGCAATTTGGGTGGAGATCTGTTTCGAATTGACCCGGTCGTTGAGGTGAAGGCGCTGGGTGCTGGCGCGTTGGCAAAACTCGATATCAGTATTGAAAATGCTCAGCAGCTGGTCAGCGGTCAATTGATGCTGACCTGGGATCAAAAGAATAACGGTTTTCTGGTGAACCATGAGGGTGAGGATGCGTTTGTCGCCCTTGACAGTGCCGGCGAAGCGCATATTCACGGCCTCGACTTAAAGTTCGCCAGTAGCCTTGAGAATGGCACCAGCTTGACCGTGATGGTGGTTGATCGACCCGCCAAAACGATCGCGATGGTGATTCGAGATGAGCATGAGGTCGCCGCCGCCAGCCGTTTAACGGCGACTTCCTTCGCTGGCAATCGTTCAGTAGCGCTGCCGTCCATTGAATACTCAAATGCTCCCTCAGTGATATATCCAGTGCCTGCCGGGATTGTTGATTTATCCTCGACAACCGTTCGAGAGTTTGATGCCAGTGTCACTTTTAACAGTGCTAAACCATGGGCGCAGATCGCAGCCGGGACCAAGAATTTCAGCGTTGAATTAACACCTGACGTAGGTAGCTCGGTGCAGCTGCAGCTGATGACGGCCAACGGCATGCAGCTCTTCGGTGGCAATCCGAGTGACCCAGATGCGCTCATGAGAAACGATTTTTTCGATTCTTCTGCGGTTTATTCAGATGCCGCCATGCAAAGCCAGACCAGTGCCAGTTACCGTGATCTGGATTTCGTTTATGGGTTTCAAGCGCAGGCTATCGCTGGTGCGCAAAACGCTTCAGTGACGGTGACTTCAAGTTCCATTCCAGCCCAGGTGAATAATACAGGACTGAATAAGACCATCATTGAAGGCGGCGATCTGCACCTCAACGGTGTTGCGCTTAACGATCTGATTCTACCCACCAATGGAACGCTTTCAGCGACCGCGGTCGCGGCTTGGTTAAATCAGCAAACAGATGCCACCGGCGTTGCAGCGCAAGCCACCAATCTGCTTAAAGTTGAATCCTCGCGATTATCTCTTGGTTCCAGTCTGGAGCTAAACAATGTAGCTGTTCCTGGTGCTGAGACAGTCTCGAGCGCGCAGGCCCTTGTTGCCGTGATCAATCAGGCCAGTATGCAAACAAATGTAGAGGCTTACCTGGATAGTGAAGGCCATATCACTCTTGCTAACAGTCCGGGACACCAGGGTGAGCCGATACTGGTGACCAGTGCGGATGTCGATGGCCAGAATACCCTGGGCATAGATGCCAAGTCCTATTCAGGTCAGCTAGTGCTGACAGGTGCCGGCAGCATTCAGTTTGATTTGATCACCTCAGCCGGTCACTCAGGCAAGCCGGCGCTATTGTCTGCGCTAGGCTTACAGACTGGTTTGTATTTTTCAGGCACCTTGCCAGAAGACATGGTGGTGATGGTAGCGGCGGCGGAAACCGGCGCTACCCATATCACCGCAAAATCAGGCGGGCTGATTGACGCCACCAATGCGCCGAGGACGATGGAGCCGGCTTTTAGTGTTGCCTTTTCCGCTGATGGCACCTACACCCTGACAGAGATTGAATCAGGATCCGTGCTTGCCAAGCGTACCTATGATCACTCAGTGGGCATTCAACAGGGCGACCTGACGATTACATTCGACCAGGTACCCAGTGCCGGAGATCAATTTTTAATACAGCCGAGGGACGCAGACTCGGGCAACAACGATATGATCGTCGCTTTAGCCGAGCTTCAAAATGCATCTGTATTTGTTGGTGGCAATACATTCTCTTCCGGCTATCTCAAAATCCTTAATGAGGTGGGGTCTAATAGTTTTTCTGCCACGATAGCCAGTGATGCCTTAGAGGTGGTTTATCAGCAGGCAGTTGAGAAGCGAGACTCAAAAGTAGGTGTGAGTCTTGATCAGGAGGCGGCTTCGTTGATTCGGTTTCAGCAAGCGTTTCAGGCGGCGGCGCAAATCATCCAAACATCCTCTAAGTTGTTCGATACAATTCTCGGTGCGAGCCGATAGGGCGGGCCCTACAGATGAAAATATCTACCAATCAAATGTTCAATAACGCCACTAACCAGATGGTGACGACCCAATCCAAGATTGCTGAGATGCAAGCCCAGCTATCGACCGGCACAAAGCTTTTAAAAGCCAGTGATGAGCCTCAGAGTGCCGCGATAATTTTGCGGCTCGAATCGACCCTCGCGCAACACGACACTTTTCAGCGTAATTTGACCCTGGTTGATGAGCGCCTTGCCAGTGAAGAGTCTATTGTCCAGTCAGTAGACGCTATTCTCATGCGGGTTAAGGAGCTTGCGCTAACTGACAGCAACCGCAGTCTTGTGGGCCAGGAAGTGGAGGGTTTGCGCGGCGCCCTGTTGGGTCTGGCTAATGCTCAGGATACGGAAGGTCGATATATATTCGCCGGCAGCCTGTCCGGTCAACCGCCCTTTCAAGCAGATGCAGCGGGTGAGGTCGCTTATGTAGGCAACTTCGATCGGCTCCAGGTTGATATCGCGGTTGGCCGCTCTATCGATTTGAACAAGCCGGGTACAGATGTCTTTGGATCAGTCACAACGGTCGATGCTGACGGTGAGCCTGTAACCCGTGGTTTTTTTAGCGTCTTAGATGACCTGATTGCGGGTTTGGATAGCGGTGACAGTGAGGCTTGGGAGCAGGGTCTAGCGACATTGGACACAATCCAGAACCAAGCGAGAAAAGCCATGGTGGCGATCGGGATTGATCGTTCGACCATCGAGGCAGAGCAGGACTTGCATGAGGAATCAAAGATAGTCTTGACCGCAGTTTTGTCGAAGGAAAGAGACGTTGATTACTCAGAGCTGATCACAGATCTGTCGGCTCAGATGATCGCCCTGGAGTCAGTGCAGGGTAGCTTCGCTAAAATTGCGCAGATGAGTCTGTTTGATTATCTTCGCTAAGTATTTAACGTTCGAGTGAGAAGACGGCTACTACTGTCTCAGCCTCTGGTTGAGGACGATCAGTGGGCCGCAGCAGAACGTCAAGCCTCCATTCGCCTGACTTTTCATCAACAAGCTTTTCATCAACAAGCTTTTCATCAACAAGCTTCTAATCAATAGGCTGCTCAGCGCTAAACTATTGATCCCTTTCGGTTATCCTCAAGCATCGGTTCAGGCGTTGGTGCTGCAGGTCGTTGAGTAGCCCAAAAGAGCAAGCCTGCCCTTGAGTGTTAGTCAGGTCTTCAATTGCTCGCCGGCAATCGAGTCGCTTTGCTTGCCGGCGCTCTGCAAGGCAAGCCGCGAGGAGTGTGGCAGTCTGGCAAAGCTTTTAGTGGGCTTCTAGCAAGGCGGCTTTTATTAGGGCTTTTTATCAGGGCTTTTTACTAGGGCTTTTTATTAGGGCTTTTAGCCCGGTAGTCCGGCTATTAACGGGCCTCTTAGTATGGCTGTTAGCAGGGCTGTCAGCAAATGTGCAAATGATCGACCTGGGCCTGAGATTTCTCAGTCGAAGAGTCACTCCACTGAGCCAGTGATCCCGAAACCTGTCAGATTCTTGGCAGGCCGACTGTTTGAATTGTGACATATTCCGGGAAAACAGGTGTCGAGAGTCGTATTGCAGAAAAAGTCGCCGTGAGAAATCGGCAAACGAGTGCCGGTAAAGCGGCAAAATGCAGCCTTTCTTCGATCCAGGCGTGCCACCTTCATCTTATTGCTCGGCAGTTAAGGGTTAAAAGTGGGTATAAAGCGGGTGTAAAGCCGATTTTCAATAGAAAGCTAAGGTTATTCTAATATCTGGCACGAATAATGCTTTATATCTAGCGTGTCCGCATTGGCAAGCAATTAACCAAAGACGAAGCTACTCGAAGACGAAGCTACTAGAAAAGGTTTCACCTCATGCAACTGAGGAATCGACAGATGCAGACAAAGCTTTAGAAAAAAGAAAAAAAGATGGAAGAGTTCGGTTGAGATTGCAGAGCGATTCGCCGGTCCTGAAGTACCTTTAAAGATGGCAGCGGGTTAATAGCGTCAGGTATAAAACTCGTGTGTTTAGTGTTAACCAATTGAATCGAATCGATCAGGAGTAGGAAGAATGTCAGTCATTAACTCGAATATTGTCGCGGGATTGGCACAAAACGCCCTCGTGAAAAATGAGCGCGCCATGAACACGGCGATGGAGCAGTTGTCAACCGGCAAGCGCATCAACTCAGCAGCAGATGATGCTGCCGGCATGGCGATTTCCTCGAAGATGAGTAATCAGATTCGTGGGCTTGATCAGGCTGTGCGAAACACCATGGACGCAGTATCGATGATTCAAGTCGCGGATGGCGCTGCAGGATCCATTGAAAATATGTTGCAGAGAATGCGCGAATTAGCAGTTCAGGCAAGTTCTGATACGAACACTACAGACGATGTCGCGGCCATCAACGCCGAGTTTACGGGTTTGCGCACTGCTATCGACAACGTCGCCGATACGACTCAGTGGAACGGTGGCAATCTGATCGATGGAACTCAGAGCGCGGCAACGTTTCAGATCGGCGCGAATAACAGCCAATCCATGACCGTAGACTTAGGCAACTTAAAGCTTAATGCCTTTGCGGCCGGTACAGCAGGTACTGCAGTCATCACTACTAGCACCACCGAAATAGGAAATATGACCAGCGTCCAATTCGGCGCAGTCACGGTTAATAGTTCAGGGTTATTGGCAGCTACTGACACGACAACCTTGACTGCTGCTTTAAATGCTGATTCAGGTTTTGCTCAGCGCTACACGGCAGTCGCAACCAATGCGACGACTGTGACCGTGACTGAGAAGCCAGGTTTTGAGACTGCCGCTGGACCTGTTTTTAGTTCTCAGGGAACGACTGGTGCTACGACTAACGTGATAACCACAGGGGTTGTCTCCACGCTTGGCCTGGGAGCCAATCTTTCAGGTTTGGAAGTCACATCAGCAAGTGTTCTGACGACCCTGGATAATGCTCTGAGAGCAGTCAACATACAGCGCGGAGAATATGGCGCGGGGATTAACCGTCTGGAGTATACCGCCGACAATCTCGCCAATGCGTCAACCAACACGCAGTCGGCCCGTAGCCGAATCGAGGATGCGGATTACGCTAAGGCGACCACCGAGCTTGCGCGCACTCAAATTATCCAGCAGGCGGGAACAGCAATGTTGGCGCAGGCCAATCAGTCGGCGCAAGGCGTAATGGCCCTGCTGCAAGGTTAATGGTTAAGAGTAAAGGCTGTAGTGATAGCAGCTGCAAGGAAAGCAGCTGGCAAGTTAAAGCAGGGCTGGGTTGATGTCGCTGACGAAGGCCAGCTTGCGTCACATGTGGTGTTAGCGTTGCTTTAGCAATGGCAATAGGAGTCTTGGGTGAGCGAAATTACAGGTACTTCTACGATAGTGCAGAGTCTGAATGCAGGCTCTGGCATCGATATTAAAAACTTGGCGCAGGCCTTGGCAGATGCCGAAAATGCGCCGATGAAAGCGCGAATTAATGACAAGATAGAAGAAAAAACACTGTCGATCTCGGGTTATTCGATCGCGTACAACAGTGTCGCCGGGCTCAGGGATGTGATGGCCAGTATGGATGACAGGCGCGAGCTGCAAACGACCAGTGTCTTGTCTTCGGCACCAGGTTCAATTGTGGCGACGGCGAGCGCAGGCGAAGCAGTTCCGGGTACTTACGCGATCACGGTACAGCAGTTGGCGCAGCGGCAAAGTAACATGTCGAATTCGCAGTCGAGTGCCTCCGCGGTATTGAACGGCGGCACCGGATTCACCCTGACGGTCTCGTTGGGAGCGTCGAACCCGACCAGTCATCAGATCAACGTGACCACCGCGACGCCTCAAGGGGTCGTGGATGCGATCAATGCTGCTGACATGGGCGTCAATGCCATGTTGATTAATACCAGCGCCAGTGGCAATGACTGGCGTATAGTTTTAGATGGTCCTTCAGGTGCAGACAACAGCTACTCGGTCAGTTCTGCGGTCGATCTCGGCTTTACCGCTAATTCCTTGCGCACTGCTGCCGATGCGATCGTATCGATGAACGGCATCAGTAGTATCAGTCGCAGCAGTAACCGCATGAGCGATCTGGTGCCAGGTGTGACCCTCGACTTGCTGAAAGCGGATGTCAGTCAGCCGATCAGTATTATGGTGGCGGAAGATCAGGCGCCACTGCGAGCGGTGGTTGATGAATTGATCCTTGCCTACAATGAGTTCAGTGATGTGCTAGTCGAACTCGCCAGTATTGATTCAGAGGCGAGCGAATACAGTGGCGCGCTGGCTTCAGATTATTCGACGGTGAGATTGTTGCGTGATCGAGTGCGGACAGCATTGCTGGCCGATTCATCAACGCCTTCTGGCAACATGACCGCGCTGCGAGACATAGGCGTGCAACTAGACGCGAATGGTAGGCTCTATCTCGATGAAGACACCTATGAAACTGCAGTAGCCACCCAATTTGATGACGTGGTGGTGATGCTATCTGCAGGGACTAACGATCAGAGCGAGTATTCGGTAGCATCAAGGGGATTTGCAGCAGATGCGGTGACCACCCTGGATGAGTTGATTTCAAACACAGGGACTCTGAAAAATCGTCAGACTAACGCAGAGTCGTCTATCCAGGATTACGAAAAGCGTCTGGCAGTCATTGAGCTGCGCCTGACGGCGGCCTACGAGGGTTATCTGAAACAGTTTGCAGCAATGGACAGCTTGGTCGATCAAATGCAGGGGATCGGAACCTATCTCGAAGATCAGTTTAAAATGATGGTGAATAACACCAGCAAATAAGTCTTATTTGACTTCCAGTTTTTCCTTGGCCAGTTTGATGATCGCCAATGCATGTTCTTCGGTAATTTTGAATTCGTTACGCAGCAGCTCAATGGTATTGGCTTCTTCGCTAGAAATTTCACCATCATTCAGGGCGACATTCACCTCGGCCTCAAAGATTGCCTGTCGTCGCGCCATTTGGTTGGCAAAAGCCGAAGCGACAATACCTGTAAGTAGAGCGGCGGCGCAGATGCCTGAGATGGCGGTCAAGGCGCCAATGATCTGACCCAGGGGTGTTATGGGTGTCACATCTCCATAACCTACCGTTGTCAGTGTCACAACTGACCACCACATGGTTTGCGGAATTGAGCTGAATTTCTCCGGTTGTGCAGCATTCTCTGCCAGGTACATCAAAGCGCTGGCGAGAAACAGGGCAATAGACAGGATGTACATGGCAGCAAAAAATGATCGCCTTTCTTGATAAATCGCCGAAAACAGGTCCTCAAGAGCCGATGAGTAATGAGATAGCTTCAGCAGTCGTACCAGTCGCAGCGTTCTGAGCCAGCGCAGGTCCATGGTGGCGCCGAAGATAGCCAGCAGTGTGGGTAATATGGCGAGTAAATCAATCACGCCGGTAAAACTTCGTGCGTAGGAGAAGCGTTTTTGCGCGGCGCTCGTACCCTTGAGTTGAGGGTTTAAAGGACTTGACCAGAGCCGCAGACAGTATTCGATACCGAAGATGGTCACGGAAAAAATCTCCAGAAACTGCAGTGCATCAGCGTACTGCTGTTGAATAGACTGGACCGATTCAAGGCAAACGCCTAGCAGGTTGACGATGATCAGTGTCGCCAGAAATCGATCGCAAATTAAACTTGCTCGATCTGTTTCACTGCCCTTGTTCAGAATTTCCATGACGCGCTGTTGATTGAGCATCTTCTTGCAACCTCTTGAATATCGCGACAATGCTCTGTCGATGACAAGGCCTTAGCTCGACCAGTTGACTCGACTAAGCCTGGTGATAGTAGATCAAAAAAGTGCCGCTGGCGATGGCTTCATTGGCCAGCGCTCGGCGGCGCTGGCGCTATCAAAACCTTGTGGCCAGCAACTAAGTGCTGGCTGGCGTCTCGTCATTCGCTATTCTGACAATCATTGATTGACTGGCTGTGGCCAATAAGCGCCCAGTGTCGCTCCACATGTTAACTGTACCGTAGCCAAATCCATTGCCGATATACTCTATGTGGTTATCGCACAACACCCATTCGCTGTCAGTCAAGTCCGCGAATCGAATAGTATTATCGATACTCGTGCAATGGGTAATTCTGCCCATGGCATTGCCCAGCGCAGATGGCATATAGTCGGCGATGATTGCCAGTGCGCCCGCATCGTGCTTGACCTCCGGCATTCTCGCCCAGAGCCTGCTACAGGCATCTCCACTGGGTGTGCCAGTTCCAGAAAAGCCGAACATGCCCCGAGCCATGCGTATTTCGACGTGTTGGTGAAGCGAGTCAGTCTCGTGCCGATCACCCAGTGGTTCGCACTCACTCGGCGGTGGTACCTCAGGCATCTGTTGCCAAAGGCGTTTCACAGCATCGGGTCTTGAGCCGCAGGCGCCCAGAATGGTGATAATCTCTTTATTGTCCAGGTGTCCGACCACTCGTCCCTGAGTCACGTTTCGGCCGACAGCCGGCAACAGGACTTCCAGCTCAACCATCGCGGGCTGCTGAGTAATTGACAAATATTGCCCTGTTGCCCAGATAATAGGTTTGCCAGTGGCCTGCTCCAAAGCGACGACGCCGGCGGCAAGCCCGACACCGCCAAACAAAGAGCCGCGGCCACCGGTCGTTTTTGGCACCACAGGCAGACGCCACTGCAGGGTATCAACCGGGTGGCGCATCTCAAGGAATTCGGCACAGGTGATTTTTGTCGAAGCACTTGATGCAGTAACACTTGATGCGGTAACACTTGATGCGGTAACACTTGATGCGGTAACACTTGATGCAGTAACAGAGGACATGACATTCGCTCAAATTTTTGGACATGGCATTATACATAAGGGGAAGACACAAGGGGCATTCAGCTGTGGGAGTGTAAAGTTTCTGCGACCACTTTGGATACTGGTTCAGGTTATCTCAGGGCTGGGGATGCCCCCGACTGAATTCGGTTGCATCCCCAGGCTCAAATTCAGATCCTCAATAATGTACCCTGACAGGATCACGATGACCGGTGACTGCATGATGCCTTGGCTGTTGACCACGGCCCCCAGGTCCTTTGACCAGGCTGCCTGAGCAAGCCATTCACCACTGCGCCACAATCAAGCTGAGCGATACCGCAACCGGCTGAATAGCAAGTCGGATGTCAGGCGTACGACCAACGTTGATCATTGCTTATAGGCATGGTCTATGAAAACTTTGCCGCCTGCTGTCAGGGTTTGGCTCAGGTTCAAAAGCGAACCCTAAAAGGCGTCTCCAGGGACTCGAACCCAACCTTCCATCAATATGCGAGCACTGCGGCTCATACTGGCTTTGGTAACAACCCAGTCACCATCGACCTGGCTGGCGCTTGCGCCCACTCGAAGCGTGCCAGAGGGATGGCCAAAGCGCACCGCCTCACGATTGCCGCCGCCAGCGGCTAGATTTACCAGGGTGCCGGGAATAGCAGCGGCGGTACCAATGGCAACGGCAGCCGTACCCATCATGGCATGGTGCAGTTTGCCCATCGATAGAGCACGTACACGCAGGTCAATGTCGCTGGCCGTAACCGCCTTGCCGCTGGAGGCGACATAGGCCTGCGGGCCTGCAACGAAGGCCACTTTGGGCGTGTGCTGACGTTGGGCAGCCTGATCTATATGGTCGATCAGGCCCATACGCACCGCCCCGTAGGCTCGAATAGTTTCAAACATGGCCAGCGCCTTGTCATCGTTGTTGATATCTTCCTGCAACTCGCTGCCTGTGTAGCCTATCTCGCTGGCATTGACGAAGATGGTAGGAATACCCGCATTGATCAAGGTGGCTTTCAGTGTACCGAGGCCCGGGACTTCCAGATCGTCAACCACGTGACCGGTGGGAAACATGGAGCCGCCGGCGTCGTCGTCGGCCGGATTCATAAAGTCCAGAACGACTTCTGCCGCTGGAAAGGTCACGCCGTCGAGTTCAAAGTCACCAGTTTCCTGCACAGCACCTTGCGTCATAGGGACATAGGCTATGATCGTCTTGCTGATATTTGCTTGCCAGATTCGAACGATCGCGACGCCAGTGTCTGGCACGCGGCTGGCATCCACCAGACCACTGTTGATGGCAAAGGCACCGACCGCAGCCGAAAGATTGCCGCAGTTACCGCTCCAATCGACAAACGCCTTGTCGATAGCCACCTGGCCAAATAAATAGTCGACATCGTGATCTGGTTGCGTGCTTTTCGCCAGAATCACTGTCTTGCTGGTGCTGGAGGTGGCGCCGCCCATACCGTCAGTTTGTTTACCATAGGGATCGGGACTGCCGATGACGCGCAACAAAAGCGCGTCGCGGGCCGAACCAGGCACCTGGGTTGATGCTGGCATGTCTTGCAGGTTAAAGAACACGCCTTTGCTGGTGCCGCCGCGCATATAGGTTGCAGGAATCCTGATCTGTGGTACCTGTGGCATGACTTTCTCGTTCCTTAACTTCTGTGATTGGCGATGTACAAATTCCGGTACTGAGCTGACGACTATCAGATCCCTGATGACTCCAGGAAGTCCTGGGCAAAGCGTTGCAGTACGCCGCCAGCATCATAGATAGAAACCTCTTCTGCGGTATCCAGCCGACAGGTGACGGGAACCTTTACCTGCGAGCCATCTTTGCGGGTAATCACCAGCGTCAATGTTGCCCGCGGAGTTGGCGTGCCGATCACATCAAAGGTTTCGGTGCCGTCGATACCGTAGGTCGCGCGGCTCTCGTCGGCCTTGAACTCCAGGGGCAAGACGCCCATGCCAACGAGGTTAGTCCTGTGTATGCGTTCAAAGCCTTCAGCGACAATGGCTTCGACGCCTGCCAGACGTACGCCCTTGGCGGCCCAGTCACGGGAGGAGCCTTGACCATAGTCGGCGCCGGCGATGATGATCAAGGGCTGCTTGCGCGCCATATAGGTCTCTATGGCTTCCCACATGCGTGTCACTGTGCCTTCCGGCTCTAGTCGCGCGAGTGAACCTTGCTTGATTTTGCCATTTTCTCGAACCATTTCATTCAATAATTTCGGATTGGCAAATGTCGCTCGCTGTGCTGTTAGATGGTCGCCTCGATGAGTCGCGTAAGAATTGAAGTCCTCTTCCGGCAGACCCATCTTGTGCAGATATTCGCCGGCAGCACTGTCAAGCATAATCGCATTCGAAGGTGACAGGTGATCTGTGGTGATGTTGTCTCCCAATACCGCTAAGGGGCGCATGTTCTTCAGTGTTCGTTCGCCGGCGAGGGCGCCTTCCCAATAGGGTGGGCGTCGAATGTAGGTGCTCGTCGGGCGCCAGTCATAGAGTGGTTCGGTCTGCTCAGTGACATCTTTCAGGGTCACGAACATAGGCTCGTAAACTTGTCGAAACTGCTCTGGTTTGACGCTGCGCTTGACGATCGCATCAATCTCCTCGTCCTTTGGCCAGATATCCTTCAGGCGAATAGGATCACCGTTGGCGGCGTAGCCCAAAATATCTTTTTCAATATCAAAACGAATAGTGCCGGCGATGGCATAAGCAACGACCAGTGGTGGTGATGCTAAAAACGCCTGTTTGGCATAGGGATGAATACGCCCATCGAAGTTTCTGTTGCCTGACAAGACAGCTGTGGCGTAGAGGTCGCGTTCAATTACCTCCTGTTGTATGACCGGATCCAGAGCCCCGCTCATGCCATTACAGGTAGTACAGGCAAAGCCGACGATACCAAAGCCTAATTGCTCGAGTTCTGGTAGCAGGTTCGCATCCTCCAGATACAATTGAACCGCCTTAGAGCCTGGCGCGAGCGATGATTTCACCCAGGGTTTGCGGGTCAGGCCCAAGGCGTTAGCATTGCGTGCCAGTAATCCTGCGGCGATAACGTTGCGTGGATTGCTGGTGTTAGTACAGCTGGTGATGGCCGCGATAATGACAGCGCCGTCGGGCATTTTGCCGGCTTCATCTTCCACCACGCCGCTGATACCCAAGGCAGCCAGATCTGTTGTGGAAACTCGCCTGTGCGGATTAGAGGGGCCGGCAATATTGCGGCCCACTGAGGATAAATCAAAGGTCAAGACGCGTTCATACTCGGCACCTGTCAGACTGTCTGCCCAGAGACCGGTTGCTTTAGCGTAGGTTTCTACCAGCTTGATCTGTTCATCTTCTCGACCCGTAAGGCGCAGATAGTCTATGGTTTGTTGGTCGATATAGAACATGGCTGCCGTGGCACCGAACTCAGGCGTCATGTTGGAAATCGTAGCACGATCACCCAGTGTCAGGTGAGTAGAGCCCTCGCCATAAAATTCCAGGTAGCTGGAAACGACCTTGCTGTCGCGCAGAAATTCAGTGATGGCCAGCACTATGTCAGTGGCAGTAATGCCCGCCTGCGGCCGGCCGGTGAGTTCAACGCCAATGATGTCCGGTAGGCGCATGTAAGATGCGCGCCCGAGCATGACACTCTCTGCTTCAAGACCGCCCACGCCGACGGCGATAACGCCCAGGGCATCGACCATAGGCGTGTGACTATCGGTACCAACCAGTGTGTCGGGAAAGGCAACGCCATCACGAACCTGAATCACCGGGGACATTCTCTCCAGGTTTATTTGATGCATGATGCCATTCCCCGGCGGAATCACATCGACGTTTTTAAAGGCTTCTTTGGTCCAATTGATGAAGTGAAACCGGTCTTCGTTGCGCCGATCTTCGATCACGCGATTTTTCTCAAACGCTTGCTTGTCAAAGCCGGCGTGCTCGACAGCCAGGGAGTGGTCAACAATCAATTGGGTGGGAACCACCGGGTTCACCTGTGACGGATCACCCCCCTTGGCGGCGATGGCGTCCCGCAGTCCGGCAAGGTCGACCAGTGCCGTTTGTCCCAGAATGTCGTGACAGACTACGCGGGCAGGAAACCAGGGAAAGTCAAGATCGCGCTTACGCTCAATGATTTGCTTAAGAGAGTCGGTTAGCACCGCGGGGTCGCAACGACGCACCAGGTTTTCAGCAAGCACGCGAGACGTGTAGGGAAGGCCTGCAAAGGCACCCGGCTGGATCGCATCGACGGCGGCCTGAGTGTCAAAATACTCCAGATCGGTACCCGGCAACGATTTACGATATGTCTTGTTCATAGCTTTATCCATGAAGGTTCAATTTACAGGAGCGATATTGCGCAATGCAGACGCGACGCTTGTGCATCCCTGGTGTGTTTTAGCCGCCGAAGCCTTTACTGGCTAACGGTCAGATCACGATCGCAGCGTTGAATCGAAAAAAACTCGACGCACTGGTTCGACGAAAGACCGGCGGTATTGTTGCTCACCTGGACGAAGCGTTGCAATAGCCAGCCACTCGATCCGGTATTCGTCAGCGGCATTGCCGCTGCGCGACGATTATAGCTCAGGTGACGACTTGGATTCGACGACGTCCTGCAGGTGTTTGCATGGTTTTTTCGCAAAAAGCGTCTAGTTCAATAGGTGCCTTATCGGAATATATTAGATGCCAACTATTCCTTAAACATTTTTTTTAGAGCCTGCTAAAGTTCTTCCCAGTTGTAAGGCAATGTCGTTCATATTTAGCTAACTTGAGAGGATTTTTGATGATGGCTCTGCACCAGTCTGAAATAATGATGGACAATAGTTTCTTTGCCGAGATGACAGAACTCAAGCGTCGCCTGCCACAGATTGAGGTGGATGACTCCCTCTCTGAGTGGGAGCTGGCTCGTATGACCAGTAAAACCTGGTCGATGGAACAGGAATAAGGCTTTTTTCTCAGCCGGCGGGCTAGTTTCGCCGGCTGGTTTTTTTACGGCCGCCCTTTCCGAGTCTTCCGACCGCTTCTCATCGATCCGCTCATTCGAGCGCATGCCGGGGGATGACGGTCTTACTCATACCGCAAGGCCTACCCTCGACCCTCGACCCTCGACCCTGATCAAGTGATCAAGTGATCAAGTGATCAAGTGATCAATCGATTCGCTGCGCTGAAAGAAATACCAAGCTAGCACCAGCAAAACCACGCAGAAAAAGCCGATTACCTGGCAATTAGGTTATCGCAACCGCAAGCATCGTGATGCCCAGTTCATTGACAGAACTTCATGAGTCCCAAGTAGCCCTCTCGCGATAGACCCGTTTCAAGGCTATCCTGTGCCCTGGCGTCATGCTGTTAAGTTGAGCCCTAGGTGAGCCAGTCTGTCCAAGTCGGGCTGCTTTGACTCGTGCCATGTTATGAGTCCAGCAGCCTGGCCCTATAAGTAGTGTAGGAGTTGTTAATATTGAAATGGTCTATTTGGCGCTGGTGGGCACTGGTTTTACTCGTCGCCTGTGCGCCGGTCCAGGAGGAGCTGTCAATGCCGTATCATGAGATGGATATTCTGACCCTGCAGGCGAAAATGGCATCGGGCGAGCTCAGTGCTCAAACCTTGACGAGCTATTATCTGCAGCGCATAGACGCGCTGGATCGACAGGGTCCTCGCCTCAATGCTGTGATCGAACTCAATCCCGACGCCCTGGCGCTGGCGAACAGGTTGGATCAGGAACGTCGGGATGGGGCTGTTCGAGGTTTGTTGCATGGGATTCCGGTACTCTTAAAGGCGAACATCGATACGGCGGATACAATGGCAACCAGCGCCGGCTCTTTGGCGCTGCAGCACAACTACGCCAACCGGGACGCGTTTATTGTCACTCGTCTGCGGAATGCCGGCGCAATTATTTTGGGCAAGACCAACCTCAGTGAATGGGCCAACTTTCGATCTAACCACTCGACCAGTGGCTGGAGCAGCCTGGGTGGTCAGACCCGCAACGCCTATGATCCAGCCCGTAATCCCTGCGGTTCATCCAGTGGTTCTGCGGTCGCCGTCGCCGCCGGACTGGTCAGCGTGGCGGTCGGCACTGAAACTGATGGGTCCATCGTTTGTCCCGCAAGCAGCAATGGTATCGTGGGTATCAAACCGACGCTTGGCCTCGTTTCTCGCCAAGGCATCATTCCCATTGCCCATAGCCAGGATACGGCAGGTCCTATGGGCCGAACAGTGCAGGATGCGGCGATTCTCTATTCGGTGCTCATTGCCGCGGACAGCAATGATCTGACGGCGCCGGCATTTGTGTTGCCAGCCCCTGATGTGTTGACCGCGATTGAAGGCGCATCACTGAACGGCAAGCGAATAGGTGTATTAAGAAACTACTCAGGTGCCAATACCGACGCTCGAGTCGAGGCAATTTTGACTCAGAGTTTGGCCATCCTGCGCCGTGAAGGTGTGGATATCGTCGATCACATTCACATCGATACTGGCGGCTTAAGCAGCGCAGAATTTCAGGTGTTGCTTTATGAGTTCAAGGCGGATCTGAATAACTATCTGAAGAATGCCGACTCAGCAGCGCTCGATCTGGAAGCCATCATTGGCTTTAATCGACGTTATGCGAATAGGGTCATGCCGTACTTTGGTCAGGAAACGCTGGAGCTGGCGCAAACCAAGGGATCGCTGCTGGAGCCAACCTATCTGGCGGCTCTGAGTCTGAGCAAAACGCTGGCGCAGAAGGGAATCGATGGTGCGCTTCAGGCCGAGCGCCTTGATGCGCTCATAGCGCCCACTGGTGGGCCTGCCTGGCTGACGGATCTGGTCAATGGTGATCAATCTTCCGGCATCTCCAGTTCATCTCTGGCGGCAGTTGCCGGCTATCCCGCTATCACAGTACCGGCAGGCATGATTCAAGGGTTACCCATTGGCATAACCTTCTTTGGCGCAGCGGGTAGCGACGCACAGCTGGTGGCCTTAGCCCATGCTTTTGAACAGGTCAGTCGCGCTCGTATCGCGCCTGAGCTTTAGGTCTGGTAAGCCGCCGACCTATAGCCCGGGATAGCGATTGCAGATTCAGGGTGCTAGATTGTCGGCGGTGATAAACAGGAGTTTAGGATGAAACCGGTATGTTTGGTGATGGGCGCAGGTGCCGGAATTGGTGGCACAGTGGGTCGGCGTTTTGCACAGGCGGGCTATCACGTCGTACTGTGTCGCCGAAGTGATGATGAGGGTCTGCAACGCATGATTCGAGAGATCGAAGCGGACGGCGGCTCGGCCTCTGGCTATTTAATGAATGCTACACAAGACGATGTTATAGAGTCTCGAGTGGCAGCTATTGAGGCTGAGCTGGGTCCTATCGAGGTGGTGGTTTATAACCTGGGCGCTCAGATTGGAGACAGATCCCTGGCTGATACCAGCTACAAGGCGTTTGAAATGGGCTGGCGTCTGGGTACGTTTGGCCTGTTCCGGCTGGCAGCGGCAGCCTGTCCAAGCATGGTAACAAGGGGCAAGGGTACGATCCTGGTGACCTCATCGACAGCGGCGGTGCGTGGCAATGGGGGGCAGCATTCACATGCGGCAGCGATGGGTGGGCGACGCATGCTCTGTCAGTCATTGAATGCGGAGTTCGGCCCAAAGGGTATCCATGTGTGTCATATCATCATAGATGGCGCTGTGGATGCACCGGATACCTTAGGTAAGCTGTTGGGTGCCGAACGATTTGCAGCGCTTCGAGACGCTCGAGGTCGAGCACATGATGGTCTTATGCTACCAGTGAAAATTGCCGAGACCTATCTGCATCTGGCACAGCAGCACCGATCTACCTGGACTCATGAGATTGATATGCGTTCTTTTTCGGATCGACCCTGGTGGAATCATTGATCGCTAAGAAGGGCAAACCAGGTGTTGCACTGGACGAATCTCTGAACGATCTTTCTCACGGTTGCGAATGGCAGGCTGGAGGTTGACAAGATGTTGCTTGATTACAAAAAGATTGATCCGGAACTGTTACCGGTCCTTGAGCAGATGCCGCCGTTGGTTGTCAATCGAGCCAATGTGGCAAAAGTGCGGCAAGCGCTCGGC
>Ga0181560_10000958_pt1 | contig 26950 bp, 24 predicted proteins | sample 011ome_20_FD_133751 | JGI IMG/M metagenome (GOLD analysis project Ga0181560, IMG submission 133751) | Coastal salt marsh microbial communities from the Groves Creek Marsh, Skidaway Island, Georgia - 011509CT metaG (megahit assembly) | ecosystem: Environmental > Aquatic > Marine > Intertidal...
CGCCTTATTCGGAAAGTACACCGCGTACAGCGGGAGCGTCCCGGTCCCCGTCCTCGCGGCGGTCCCGGGCGTCGCGAGCGCGTTCGCAGCGCCGCCGCCGGCCGCCGCCGCCGCTTTCGACGCCTTCGACGCGCGCGCCGCCGCGGCGACCACCGCCGCGGACGTCGCCGGCAGCCACGAGTGATTCGCCGATCCCGCCGCGGGCCACCATCGAGACGCCTCGCTCGAAGGTTCGGCGGGTTCTTCCGAGGGGTTCGATGGGGTGCCGACGTCGACGTCGACGTCGACGCCTTCCTCGGGTGCCGAGGGTGCCGAGCGAGGGTGCCGAGCGCGCCGCCGCCGGCCGCGAACATCCCACGCGCCCTCGCCCATCATCCACGCGTGATCGACGTCGCGCTCTCGCCCGCTCCACTCGTCGCGCTCGTCGTCTGTCGCTGTCGTTTTTGAATTCAAACCGCCTTCGCCGCCGCGGTCTCTCGCCGCGTCCGACGCGGTGTCGCGGTTCCACGTCCACGGCGAGTTGAACCGCCGCACGATGTACCCCATCCTCGCGAGGTGCGCGAAGACGAGATACCGCGACGGCGTCAGCGGATTCGGAATCGAGAAGCGGGATCCTCCTCCTCCTCCTCCCATCGCGAGCGACCGCACCGCGTGCACGGACAGCGGCGTCGACGTCGCCCCCGGCGCGAGCAACGCCAAGCGCTCCGTCTCGACGAGAAACAGCGCCTCCTCCGCGTGCAGGAACGTCCGCGAGCCCGCGGCGTATCCAAACTTGACGAAGTGTTTCCCTCTCATTCTCACCAACTCCGCGACGCGCTCGCGCGGGCGCCACATCGCGACGGAGACGCCCCCCGGCGCGGCGCCGAGCTTGCACGCGTACGCCGCGCACAACGTGCGGAGCTTGGTCGCGAGTCGCGGGTGCCGCGACAGCGAGCCGTTCTCCTCGGCGGGCGCGCGCGCGTTCGCGTTCGCGTCGGCGTCGGCGTCGGCGGGAGCGTCGGCGTCGGCGTCGACGGTCGCCGCGTCCGCGCCGTCGACGCCGGGCGTCTGCTCCGCGCGCGTCGCCTTCGGGCCGCCGCGTCGGAACACGTCCTTCGCGTCGAAGTCCCTCCCTCGCTTCTTCGTCGTCGCGCGTTGGGACGACGACGCCGACGCGGGCGGCGGCGGCGGCGCGGCGGCGGCGAGATCGGCGCTCGCGCCTCCGTCCTCGGTCGCCGTCGCCGCGGTCGCCGTCGCCCCCGCGTCGCCGCGGCTCGACGTCGACGGCGCGCGCGCGCGCGCGTCGCCGTCCGCGTCGACGTCGCCGTCCGCTCCGTCGCCGCGCATTCGCGCCGTCCTCCTCGACGCCGTCGCCGCCGCACGGCGAGCGGCGCGCGCGATGAAATCGAGGTCTCAGCGTCGGGTCCGTCGCGATCGACCGACCCGATCGACCGACCGACCCGATCGGATCCATCGGACGGCCCACGAGCGCTCTAACGGTCCAGTCGCGCCACTCGGTCATGCGCGGCGGAGGCAGCCTGACGCAGCGCGGCGGCGCGTCCGGGGTCGCGGCGGACGCGGGCGCCGCGGACGCGCACTTCGCGCCGGACGACGCGATCGTCGACTTCTCTTTCGCGAACGGCGATCGCGACCGCGCGATGAGCGGCGACCGCGCCGCGTCGCAGCAGCCCGCCGCGTCACCGGGCGGGGCGCATCTTCAACTTCTGCACGTCGGCGGCGCGACGACCGGCGCGACGACGACGACGACGACGAGCGACCGCGGCGGCGGCGCGCCCGGGCACTCGAGGAAAAACAGCGCGCACTCCGCGACCGGCAGCGCCACCGGATGGGGGTACGTCGGCCGCGGAAGCACCGCGGGCGACTCGCACACGAGCGGCGGAGGATGCAGCGGCGATAGCAGCGGCGACGACGCGACGTCCTCGCGCAGCCTCTCCGCGGTGCCGCATCGCCTCAAGCCCGAGGGAGGCGGCGGCGGCGCGCTGAAGCGCGTCAACTCGCGCGATCACATCCACGACGCGATGCACACGATCCCGGGGCTGCACAAGCGAGGCTTGGAGCTGCCGATGAGCCGCAGGCTCGCGTTTCGAAAGGTGCGTTCTATACAACACTGGTCCCCATACGGCCGCGTCGGCGTGGTGAACGCCGTTCCTTAAGGACTTTGCCCGTCGTCTCTCTCCGCCCAGGGTCCCTCGCTTTCAATCCCGACACACCTCGACGCCTTTCAACTCCGCTTCTGACGCCTTTCAACTCCACCCCGACATCGCTTCGTATGGACCCTCGACCCTGAAAGTGTCGCGGGGTGGCGCGTTGCCGCGGGCCGTTCGGCCGGTGCCTCGGCGTGATCATCGCGATCGCGTTCGTGTGGATCGTCAGCGAGAGTTTCTTCGGCGCGCCGTCTCCCGCGCGCGTGGGGCGCGACAGCGGGCGGTGGATCAACAAGCGGACGTATCTGCATCGCCATCATCGCGCCGGCGGCGCGGCGGCGGAGACGCGCGCGCGAGCGGAGACGCCGTCGGCGGCGGCGGCGGGACGCGCGGGCGGCGTCGGCGTCGGCGTCGGCGACGCGACGTGGGAGCAGCGCGTGCACGGCGTCGACGGCGGCGGTGCGTCGACGTCGACGTCGACGTCGACTTCGGCGTCTCTGGGCGATTGCGGCGGCGGGGGGGGACGGATCGAGCGGCGGATCGGCGGGGAGGCGGAGGAGGAGGAGGCGACGGCGACGGCGGCGGCGGCGACGGCGGATTTCGACGGCGGCGGCGGCGGCGGCGGCGGCGGCGCGTCGACCGACGACGGGACGGAGACGACGTCTTCCGCGACGACGACGACGACGACGACGACCTCTGCGGAGCGCGCGCTGAGACGGCGCGCGGCGAGGACGGTTTAGACGGCGAGGAGCGATAGGCGAGACGCGCGTTGTAGAGAACGACGCTCGCCGCGATCGAACGACGCGACTCTTTCGAAGAAAAAACACCTCGAAACGACGCTCGACGACGCCGACAGCGCGGCTGGATGCGTCACGCTGCTTAGCGAGCACGACGCGAGAGGTTTCCGTTGTTCGCTCGAGAGCGAGAGGAAGAGACGCCACAGACGGCGACGCGAGCGAGCGAGCGTCACGCGCACGCCGGACTACCCCTCCGCGCACGCGTCGGACCCGCGCGCGCGCGTCGACGAGGCGGTCGCGTCTCGAGGGCGCGCGCGCTCGGGGCGCGACCGGGGCGACCGAAGGTGCGCGAAAAATGCATCCATCCCGCGGCTCGTCATTTTTTTCTTTTTCTCGCCGCGGCCGCGCGACGCCTCCGGCCGGAACGCCGCGCTCGCGCGCGACTCGACGTCGTTCGAGGCGCGGGTTCGCGACGACGACGTCATTCGCGCCGCCGACGTCTCGACGCCGCCGCGAAGACGCCGTCGCGCGGCGTCATCGCGCGTCGCCGCGGCGTCGATCCTCGCGCGTCTCGCGCGCCGTTCGACGACGACTTTTCAGACGATCTCCTCGCTCATCACGTCTCCACCCTCCCTCCTCCCTCCCCACCCCAGCGCGCGAAGCCCCGCCCCGCCGCGATGTCGTTCAAGCAGCAGGCGTCGTTCAAGAACCCGATGTTCGCCGGGCCGGACTCAGAGGACGACGACGACGCGGAGCGGTACGACTACGACGAGCGCGGCGGAAGAGGCGGGCAGAGCAGCGGCGACGATCGATTCGACGACGACGCGCCCCCGCCGCGGTTCGGGCTCGCGCCTCCCGCGGGCGGCTTCGTCGAGATGAACGCGCCCGCGCCGTCCGCGCCCGCGTTCCCGTCGAAGGGCGGCGGCGGAATGGGCGGCGGAATGGGCGGCGGCGCGGACGTCGCGGAGATGGAGGGCGGCGGCGAGGACCCCGCGGTGGCGCACGGCGTCGTCTCCGCGCTGTACGCAAAGTACAAGAAGAATTACGCGCGGCGGACGGATTACGTCTCTCTGTTTTCGTTCGTCGTCTTCGTCGGGTTTTACCTCGCCATCTTGTTCATGCAGCGACAGGCGGAGGAGGCGTACTCGCTCACGTCCACGCTGAAGAGTGAGATGATCCCGGAGAAGCTGGAGCTGCAGAGCGGTAACGAAGTGCGCCAGTGGATCAGCGCGTTGGTGAAGAAGTCGTGGACGGATCCCAGATGCGGCGACGGCAGATGCGAGATGCCGTTCGAGTACCCGGAGTACGGCCGGTTCGGGTGCAAGGCGGACTGCGACTTGCTCACGGTGAAGGCCAAGGTGACGCCGATACAGGTGGACGTGTACTACAACTTTTCGCACCCGAAGGGTTCGGTGTCGCCGATCGATCTCATGAACGACGCGTCGTGGAACCTGTGTCCGATGGAGGTGGACGACGTCCTCGGGGGGACGAATAAGATCTACCACGGCGCGGACTGCTACTACGAGAAGGACCAAAAGTTCGACACGCAGGTTGGGCACCAGAGCAGGGTGATCGAGGACGTCCCGGATGGGGAGTGGACCATCGTCGTCAAGAAGGACATCTTCAAAAAAGTCGGCGGCGCCGTGCGCGTCCGCGCCAACGTCGTCAAAGAGGCGGACAACAAGCGCCTCCTGCTCGCGTCGCACTACGCGCAACTGCGGCGTAAGACGGAGCTCGCGGCGTACGACGCGACGCTCACGACGTTGGGGAAGTCGAACCAGACGCTGGCGCTCGAGTACCTCGAGAAGTTGTACCTGGCGGAAAACACGACCATCTACGCGCGAAACGACGCCGGCCTCGCTGGGAACAAGACGGCGAACGAGGCGGCGTGGGCGCTGAATAAGACGCTGGTGAACGGCGCGTACGAGGCCGCGGGGTACTGCGTCGCGAACTCGGTGCGGCTGAGGACGGCGATGGCGACGGGCGGGACGTACGCGAATTGGTACGACCACTCAAAGTTCACGACGCAGTGCACAACCCCGAACGGCGCCTCCGGCTGCGTGTGGAACGAACGCGGGCACATAAAAGTCTTAGTCGGCGGCGCGTACGTCAACAAGAACCCCGCGTGCACGTGCAACGCGGGACCGCCGATCTCGTGCCAGTGTTACAGCGGTTTAACCCCCACCGGCGGCGCGGCGGCGGTGTCCTCCGCCGACGCCAAGGACATCGCGTGCGTGGAGACGTTTCGGTGGATCGATCAGCTGTGGGTCACGACGCTCGCGCAGCTGTGGACGGACACGAACAACGTCGTGACGACGACGAAGGCTACCGCGGACGCGGAGTTCGCGTCCGTCCTCCTCGCGCTGCAGACGCAGTCGCCGGTGACGCACTACGAGATCAATAAGATGGTGGGCACCAACGCGCAAGACTTGAAGACGGCGTCGCTCAACGTGCTCAAAGACGCGGACGTCCTCAAGGAACACAACGCCGACGCGACGCACGCGGCGGTGATCGCCGCGCGCTCGTCCTCGACGCCGTATTGGGAACAGCTCCGGGATATCATAACCCCTCGTCGTAACTCGTTACAGAACGTCCAGAAGTCGACGCCGATTTACCCGTCCCCGGTGACGTCGGCGTTTACGTTCACCGCCAACGCCGCGGCGGTGGGATACGTCCGGGCCAATTACCCCGGGTACGGCCTCACCGACGTCTTGACTCTGTCGCTGAAGGAGTGGAACCCCTCGGTGTTGCTGCGACAGGATTACGCGTTCACGCAGTGCGAGCTCCCGTCGCGTCTGCCGGAGGTTGTCGGCGCGTGTAAGACGCCCGCGAGCGTGACGACGCCGACGGTGGCGAATCCCGCGAACACCGCGCAGATGCAGCCGTTTCTGCAGCAGACGCGGTTCCAAAAGCTCTGCGACGCGGTGTGCGACTGCGCGGTCGCGACGAACGGCGCCGGGTGCGCGGCCGGGTCGCACTGCGTCTGCCCGGTGTGCTCGGTCACGAATCAGTTCGCCAACGTCATCTATCCGACGGGGTACACGGGTCGGAGGAAGCTCCTCGAACACGAGTACGTGGACGCGGGCGACGTCAGCGACGTCGCCGCCGCGCCGAAGTACGACTTCACGGCGCCGTACCGCCGGCGACTGCAGGCGGCGACGCTGGACAGCATTCAGACCGCCATCTCCACGCTGACCACGAAGCAGGCGTCCCTCGACACGGCCATCACGACGATTCAGACGACGCAAACCAACGCCAACGTGCAAGCCAACGCGCACCACGCGGACACCGCGCTCGACACGCTCATCACGCGAGGGTTCATGGACGTGAACAACGCGAACGCGGCGCTGCAGACGACGATGAACACGATCCTGTCGAAGCAGCAGCTCGCGTTGGATAAGGTTACGGAGTCGCTCGCGATTCAGCAGAGGACGGAGACGCTGGCGGCGAAGGGCGTCGCGCAGATTGAAAAGCTAGCGCTCGCGGTGGAGAAGCAGACGGCGTCCATCAGCGCCGCGTGGGCCGCGGGCGCGTTCACGAGCATCGACCAATACGTCCAGATTCAAGAGAACGCGGTGGTGACGAGAGAGGTGACGGCGAAGACGAACTCGCTGTCCAACTCGCCGTGCACGACGCAGGAGCAGTTTAACAACTTCGAGCTGGACAACCACGAAAACGTGTACGCCAAGGACGCGTTCCGCGAGCGGTACATCGGCTTGAATAACCGCGTCATCGCGGGGATGTTGATTTACACGAAGCGCAAGAACTTGGTCAAGTGCGACAGCAACCGGTTCGAGAAGATCGACGACGCGTGCTCGGAGGGCCGCGACGTTTCCTCCTACGGCGTCGACCCCGTCTTCAAGCTCGGCACGCCCATGTACAAGCCGACGTACGATAACAAGCCCACGGTGACCAAGGTGTACAACTGCTCGGAGCTGAACAACCCGAGCGAGGGGATCTCGCCGACGTATAACCCCCCCGGGAGCACGGACGGGAACAAGTACCCGTACTGCAAGGAGCTGTTCAACCCTCGCGACATCCCGTACGGATTCCGCGTCAAGAGCATTCCGGGATACGCGGATGGGTTTCCGTACATTTTCGACATCAACCTGAGCGCCAAGGAGGCGGAGACGTGGGTCGATTACATGGAGTACGGGCTCATGATCGACGACGTGAAAACCGACGTGGTCTCCGCGCAGGTGGTGGTGTACAACGCCGAGCTCGGGTATTTCGGCAACGTCGTCGTGTACTTTGAGTTCACCGACGGCGGCAAGATCGAGGTGACGTACGGCATCGACACGATCAAGGTGGAGCTCTACGAGACGATCCAGGACTGGATACGGCTGGCGATGGAGTGCCTCCTCGCGATCGGCGCCGCGCACTCCGTGTACGCGGAGATCATGGACTTCATGGACTCGAAGAAGACGCGCGGGTCGTATCTCGCGTACTTTCAGAGCGCGTGGAACTACGTGGACATCGTGTCCATCTTCGTCCACGTTTTGACGATTTTCATGTGGTTTTCGTACGCGTGGGCGATGGCGACGGCGTTCGCTCCGTCGATCCACTACAAAATCTACAAAAACCTCGCCGCGAGCGCGCACATCACCAACCTGAAGGTGCCGAACGAGATGGACGAGATGGCGTCCATGTTCTTGGAGATGAAGAGCCTCGTGACGTACTTCCAGATGTACATGACGCTGTCGGGAATCAACATCATCTTGATGCTCGGTAGGATCTTGAAGCTGATGGACTTCCAGCCGAGGCTCGGCGTCATCACGCGCACGCTCGCGCTCGCGACCGCGGACTTGGCGCACTTCTTCGTCATCTTCGCGTTGGTCTTCGTCGGGTACGCGTTCATCGGGCACGTCATCTTCGGCTACGCGTCGGAGCACTTCTCGGACATGACGTCGTCCATCAACTCGCTCTTCATGAACCTCCTCGGCGACATCACGTACTTCATGGAGGATTTGAAGAACCTCACCGGCATGATCTTCTGGGTCGGGATGATTTACTTCTACACGTACAACATCTTCGTGTTCATGATATTGTTCAACTTTCTCCTCGCCATCATCTGCGACGCATTCGGCGAGGTGAAGGCGAACGCCAGCGAGGCGGTGTCGGTCACCGCGGAGATTGGACCGATGCTCCGCGACAAGTGGCGGTCCGTGTGGCGGCCGCTGTTTTACCGCGACCACATCCCGGAGGAGCGCGTGCGGCGGCAGCTGCGGATATGGAAGGGCGAGGACCCGGACGAGCCGGAGTACGAGGAGGACCGCCGGCCGAAGGAGCGCGTCTTCACCTACGCCAACGGCGAGAAGGAGCTGGACGCCGCCGGGTTGAAGCGCGTGCTGCGGCGATGCGTCATCGAGACGTATCAAAACTCGGACAAGACGTTCAACACGTATCTGCTGCGTCCGAACGGCGTGGGGAGCTCGAAAGCGCTCGCGACCGCGGCGGAGATCGATCAGGCGGCGGCGATGCTGATGCGACAGGTTGGGCACAGGCCCAAGAGGGGCCCGGACGGCGAGGGCGGCGTCGGGCACGAGAACGAGGTGCAGACGTTGCAGCGGAGCTTGGAGCGTCTGATCAAGTCGCAGCAGAAGCTCGTGGAGGGGCAGGTGAAGGTGATCGACGGGCAGTCGAAGATGGCCTCGCGGCAGGAGCGGCTGAGCGACTTGGAGCACAAGATTTTGGGCGTTCTGGAGAAGCCGCCAGGCTCGAAGTAGGGCCGGGCCGCCCGGGGCTGCGTTCGTCGTCGTCGCTGAACTTAACCTTATTTTTATTTCTATCGCGCAAATATTAGTTCAACCATTCGTCTCTCGGAACCGCCGCGGCCAGTCCGCCGCGCGCTCGTCCTCGTCGCGTCACACCCCCCGGTGCCCGTCCGCGACCATCTTCGCGTCCAGATCCTTCCGCGCGGCTTCCTCTTTATTTCTTTTACTCCCGCCGTCCTGCCCGCCGCGCGCTTGGAACTGCGCGACGACCGCCTTCTGTCGAAACTCCGCGAGGTGATGCATCAGCCTCGGAAACTGCACTTGGTAATCGGGCGGGTCGGAGTACTCGCCCGCCAGTCCCTGGAACTTGTAAATTTCCGCCTTTATCTCCGCGGCGGTCATGCGCATCATGATGGCGTTTTGGTTGAACTGCCCGACGTTGGCGAGCGTCCCCGCGAGCGTCTGCAAGAGCGACAGCGCGATGGCGGCGTAGGACATGTACATCGCGACGCTCTTGTCCTCCAGCGTCGTCTGCACGCCGACGACGACCGGGACGACGGCGCCGCATATCGCCGCCAGCGTCATCAAGAAGATGTGCTGCGTCATGCTCTTCTCCGCCTGTGATGAGGGTAATTTTCCATACGAACCGAACCGAACGACGGGGCGGAGTCGAAAGGCGTCAGAAGCGGAGTTTAAAGGCGTCGCGGCGCGCGCGTCGGGATGGATCGAGACCGAAATCGAGGTGCGCGCGGAGAGAGACGAACGAACGCCGCGCGGGCGAAGAGAGTCCTCGAGAGACGGCGCGCGTCGCGCGAGCGCGGTCGGTATCGCGGGGACAGGCGCGATCGGACGGATGGATCGACGACGAGACGAAGACGACGACGGAAGACGAAGACGCGCCTTGTACTGCAACCCCATGGCGACGCGGACGAGCGCGTAGAGCTGCTGCGCCTGCAGCTGCGTGATGTGCGAGCAAATCTGGAGCTCGTCCACGATGTCGTACATCGTGCCCTCGTACGACCGCTCGCCGAATCCGAACGCGCGCGCGAGCCTTCTGTACCATTTATTCGAAACGGGCGCGGTGAACTTGGGGTCGTTCCAACCACGTTCAAAGCGACGTCGGGGCGGAGTCGAAAGGCGTCAGACGGAGTCGAAAGCGGGGATTGACACCGTGGTGAGAGCGGAGAGATGCGACGGAAGAGAAAGTCCTTAAGGACTGAAGTTCACGACGCGGACGGGGTCGTATGGGGACCAGTGTATAGCTGGAAACCCTAAACCCTGACTGACGCGCCTCGTACGCGTCGTCCCACGACACGCCGAAGCAGCACACGGACGCCTTCGCGGGGAGGTCGTGGCGGTTCGGCTCGCGCTTGATCTCGATCCTGTGCGCGCCGCCCTGCTCGTATCCTCTCTGCTTGTAGTTCGGCGCCGCGTTCTTCGGCTTCGTCGGCGTCGGCGACACCGCGGACATCGCGGCGAGCGATTCGATTGATTATAACGAGAATTCGATCACGACGGAACCGAGCGCTCGCGGCGTTCGTCGCCGCCCGTCGGCGGCGCGGCGTTCGTTCGTCGCGCGCGCGCGCGCGAAAGGAACGATACGCGTCCGCGAGCGATGCTCGTGGGCGCCGCGCGCGCGGGTCTCCGACCTCGGGGTGAGATCGTTCCCGATTTGGTCGTCACGGAATGTGGCGCGGGCAGTCTGATGAGTCACTGATCCGAACCGGTTTTGCATTTCTTTCAGACTAAAAAACCTGTAAAAGACCGCGCCCGGACACGCGATAAACGTCAAGAGGGCCGCGATCAAATGACCGGCGTCGCGGTCGACGTTTCAAACCTAGCGCAGGGTGAAAAAAGATCAGCAGAAAGAGATCGGAATCCGTCGACGCGCGCTGATTGGCTCGAATCGCGCTCGATGCTGACGGTCGATTTCACGGTCTCGCCGGCGTCGCGCGCGCGCGCGTCGGTCACACCCGGCCCGCGCCGCGCGCTGCCACACTCCCCGCCCCGCGCACCCTCGAAGACGATGCGCGCGTGCGCCGCGACGCCGGCGGCGTCCGCCGCGGCGTCGCCGCGGCGTCGCGCGTCGTCGTCGTCGTCGTCGTCGTCGTCGTCGCCCTCGTCGCTCCGATCGCATCGAAAAACCTCCGTCGTGGGCCGACGATCGACGACGACGCGCGCGATCGATCGCGCGCGCCTCCGCGCGACGTCCACGGACGACACGACGGCGTCGTCGTCGTCGTCGTCGTCGTCGTCGAGCGGCGACGAGAAGAGCGACAACAGCGGCGGCGAGTGCCCGCTCGGCTTCGGCAAGAACGGCCGCATCACCAACGCGGTGAACGGCGTCAAGAACGCGGCGTACCTCGCCTTCATGAGCTCCTCGACGCCGCTGACGATGGAGGAGGCGCGCGCGTCCGCGGCGGCGGCGGACCCGAACGACATCACCATCTTAGAGAACAAGGTGTTCCTGAACTCGCTGAAGGAGGCGATCAGCGACCCGGTCGGGATGCCAGCCGCGATGCTCGACTGGCACAAGTACTACGACCGCGACACCGTCGGCATCGTGAACCCGCTCGGTCCTGGGTGCGTCTCCACGATCGACCCGCGGACGGTGGAGTACGTGTGCAAGACGAACGCGGCGAATTACCGCGACCGGCTCCTGCCGGACGTGTTTCGCGTCGTGTTGAAAGACCTGGGGGTGACGGGGAGTCAGGGCGAGTACAACCGGCAGCACCGCAAGGTGTGCCAGAAGCCGTTCATCAACGCCAACTTTCTCAAGACGTTCAGGCGCGTTCTATCTTGTCACACTGGTCCCCGTACGACCGCGTCGGCGTGGTGAACGCCGATCCGTAAGGACTTTCTCTCCCGGCGCATCTCTCCACCCATCACCCCTCGGTTTCAATCCCGACAACACACCTCGACGCCTTTCAACTCCACCCCTGACGCCTTTCAACTCAACCCCGACGTTCGTCGCTTCGTGCGGACCCTCGACCCTCAGCTCGGTGGTGGAGAACGGCGTGGGGCACCTGTGCGACTCGTGGGACATGGCCGCGGCGATGCCCGGGAACGAGAAGGGGTTCACGCAGGACGTGGACCTGCACTCGCAGCACTTGCTCCTGGACATCATATCGCCCATCTCGTTCGATTACTCGTTCGACCTGCTCGGGAAGTCGCGCAACGTCATCACCGGCGTAGGTGCGTCCTATCTCACACTGGTTCCCATACGACCGCGTTCGCGTGGTGAACGCCGTTCCTTAAGGACTTTTGCCGTCGTCTCTCTCCGCCCAGGGTCCCTCGCTTTCAATCCCCGTCCTCGACGCCTTTCAACGCCGCTTCTGACGCCTTTCAACTCCACCCCGGCGTAGGCACGTTCAAACCGAACAAGATGCTCGAGGCGTACCACAGGAGCGCGGAGATCATGGGCGAGGTGATCCTCGTCCCGCTCCCGCTGCTGAAGCTCGGCGAGCGGTTCGGGATCGGACGACTGCGGGAGCTCATCGAGGCGTACGACTCGCTCGAGGTCATGGGCGAGGAGATAATCAAGCGCCGCCGCGACGCGCACAAATCCGCCGAGGCGGAGGGCAAAGTCTTCGAACAAAACTGTCTCCTGGACACGATGCTCTTCATGGAAGACGAGGACGGGAACCTCGCGTACACGGACGAGGAGCTGTGGGGGGACGTGAACGACATCATGGCCGCGGGGCATCAGACGCAGGCGGCGACCATGAGCACCGCGTTGCTGTACGTATCTCGCGACGAAAAGGTGAAGCGCGCGATCGAGCGAGAGGTGGCCGCGTTGGGCGGCCGCGCGCCGACGTTCGAGGACGTCAGCGAAGGCCGACTCGCGTACACGCAGAGCGTCATCAAGGAGACGCTGCGGCTGCACCCGCCGATTCACATGTTTCCGCGGCTCGCGGCGGAGGACGACGTCATGCCGACGGGGCACGAGGTTAAGGCGGGGGACCTGATCTTATTGAGCACGTGGGCGATGGGTCGGAACCCGAGCGTGTGGGAGTCGCCGCTCGAGTTCGACCCCGACCGGTTCACGGACGAGCGGCTCGTCAAGCTCGCGCGCGATCAAAACCCGGGCGCGGACGACGAGGAGATCGACCGCGCGGTGACGATGTTGAAGTCGGGGAGAGATTTCATCTACACGCCGTTCGGCGCGGGGCCGCGGAGTTGCATCGGCGGGCTTTTCTCGCTGCTCACGGTGACGACGATCGTGGCGTCGTGCGTGCAGAGGTTCGACTTCACGCCGGACGAGGAGTCGCTGCCGGCGGACGCGGAGATTCCGCTGCGGTACGACGTGACGATGTGCTTTCCGAAGGGGTTGAAGATGCGGCTGCGGCGGCGCGATTTGGACGGCGCCGCGGAGGCGGCGACGCCGGGGCCGGCGGTCGCCGCCGCTCGGTGATGAGCGTGAACGAAAGTACTTTATACGACCGATTACGCGTACTGTACGTTGTTGGGAGTATTTTCCTGTAACACGAAGTTTGTTAAATAACGCGAAAAGACCCGACCCGACCCGCCCTGACCTCGTTCGCGCGCCGTCATCGTCGAAACACGCTCCGCATGATGGCCTGCAAGATGACCTCCACGCCGCGCCGCGCGACGCGAGACGCCATCTGCGCCGCGAACGCCTTCGCCACCTGCCCGGCGACGCCGCCCATCTGACTCAGCGGGTTCATCGCGTCCGCCGCCCCCCGCGTCGCGCCCCCCGCGGTCGGATCGTACCCGCCGCCGTGCCCCCCCGACCCCGGCGGCGGCGGCGCGCGTCCGCGACTCTCCCATCCGCCGCTGCCGAACGGTCCGCCCTCGCCGACGACGCGTTCGGTGACGTCTCGCCGCGCGGAGCCGTCCGGCGAGATCGTCGTGACCGTCCGCCGCACGATACGGAGGCCGTCCGAGCGCGTGTAGATCTCCTCCTGGACCGTCACGCGCTCACCGCCGCCCGCGCGCGCTCGCGACGACGACGACGAGGACGACGAGGACGACGACGACGACGACGACCCGCCGCGTCCGTTCGATCCGCCGTTCATCGCGCCGAAGATATCTCTCACCACCTCGTCCCATTCCCGCTGCGACCGACCGCCCGGGAACCCGCCCTGGCCGAACGGCCCGCCGCCCGGGAACCCGCCCCCTGGCCCCCCGGGGGTCCCGAACCGCCCCGCGCCCGGCCTTCCGGGCTTCGTGAACTCGCGCATGAAGTCCTTCATGAACTGAGGGCCATTCCATACGAGCGAATGAATGTCGGGGTGGAGTTCAAAGGCGTCAGTTGGTGGAGTTGAAAGGCATCGAGGTGTGTCGGGATTGAAAGCGAGGGACCCTGGGCGGAGAGATACGCCGGGCAAAGTCCTTAAGGATCGGCGTTCACCACGCCGACGCGGTCGTAAGGGGACCAGTGTGACATAGAACGCACCTGATTCTTCCCGAACATCTCCTCGAAGATCTCGTCCGCGTCGCGTCGCGAGTCGCGGTCGCCCGCGCCCGATCGCGCGTAGTAGTTGCCGTCCGGACCGCGCGCGTAGTACGACCCGCCTGAACCGCCGCCGCCGCCGCTCGGGGGGCGCTGTCCTCGATGCGGCTGACCGCGACTCGCGAAGCCCCCGCCCCCGGGCCCCGCGTACCCACCGCCGCTCGACAGCGCCTGGTACGCCTCGCTCACCTGCTTAAACTTTTTCTCCGCCGCGCGCTTCGCCTCGCCCTCCGGATGCCGGTCCGGATGCCATCGCATCGCTTCTCTGCGATACGCCTTCTTCAGCTCGTCCGCGCTCGCCCCCGGCTTGACGCCGAGGAGGGCGTAGTAGTCGATCGGCCCGCCCGCGGCGAAGGATCGCGCGCCGGCGAGGCCGAGGCGCCAGCGATCGAGCGGCGACGACGTGCGAGCGGACGACGACGCGATCTGCCACGGCGCGAATCTCGCCGCGCGCGCTGCGAGGCGGTCCGTCGTCGTCGTCGTCGTCGTCGCGGTGGCGGCGCGCGAGGAGGACGTCGCGAGCCGCGCGGCGGCGGCGATCGCTCGCCACCGGACGGTGGTCATCGCGCGGCGCGGGCGCGACGCGAGCGGGAGCGCGCCGCGACGCCGTCGCGCGAGTTTTTGGCAACGTCTGGTGTGCGCTGCGACGCGACGCGACTTCAAGTCCGCTTCCTCAAGTGTCCGTGATGAGGGTCGTCGACCGACCGTCCGGTGTTTCAATTTTTCTCGTCGTAGTACGCGAAAAACGTACTCGGTGACCGAATGCTCGTACGAAGAAATCGGGGTCGGTCACCGCTGCCAGCTCGACATCTCCGCGCGGCCAGAGCCACCAGGAGTGCATCGTGGCGAGCGTCGGGTGCGCCTTCGCGCGTTCGCTTCCGCCTCGCGTCGCGTCACCGTCCGTCCACTGAACACCGCGCGCGCTCGGGGTCCCCCCACCATCATGCACGCGTCGTCGCTCGCGCAGCGCCGCGCGACGATGGCGGCGCCGTCCGCCGCCGCCGCCGCGCGCGCGACGCCCGCGCGCCTCGCCGCGGGCGCGGCGTCCGCGCGCGTCGCGGCATCGCGCCCCGCCCCCGCCCCCACCATCTTCCTTCGACGCGGCGACGCGCTCGTCGTCGCGGCGAAGAAGAAGAAGAAGGCGAAGAGCGCGGAGTCCGCGGTGGAGACCGCGGTCGCGGACGTCGTGGACGAGCCCGTCGCCGCGGAGGTCGCGGAGGAATCGCCGCCGCCGCCGCCCGTCGCCGCGGAGGAGGAAGCGCCCTTACCCGCCGCGCCCGCCGCGCCCGTCGCGCTCGAGACGGAAGAATCAGAAGCGACAAAACCCCCGAAGACGTCGTCGTCGCTGTACCCTCCCGAGGGCGGCGGCATCACCGCGGACGGCCTGGACGACCTCCAGGCGCAGCTCGCGGCGCTCATGAGCGAGAACAACGCGCTCCTGAACAAGATCGACGTCGTCAGCGCGGACAAGGCGGACGCGGAGGCGGTCATCGCGTCGCCCGGGATTACGATTCCAACCGCGCCGAAGCGAGGGCCGATCGGTCCCGACGATCTCCTCACGCCCCCGGACGTAACCTCCGTCGAGTGGCCGTCGCCGAACGACGCGACGCCGTTCTACAAGCGCCCGCCGGTGAGAATGCCGGAGCTTATCGACCCGCACGTCCCGCCGCGGACGGAACAACCGCTGCACGTCGTCCACGTCACCGCGGAGATGGCGCCGCTCGCCAAGGTGGGCGGGCTCGGCGACGTCGTCACCGGGTTGGCGCGCGCGCACTCGCTCGCGGGGCACAACGTCGAGGTCGTGCTGCCGTTTTACTCGAGCCTCGCGCCCTCGGACATCGAGAACTTGACGCACGTGATGGACTTTGGCGTCCCGAAGGGCCGCGAGAAGGAGTGGGACGGCGTGAAGACGATGGAGAACTTCACGGTGCAGACGGCGATGTACACGGGGAAGATCGACGGCTGCGACGTGATCCTCCTCAAGCCCGCGTCCACGGAGAACAGCAACATCTTCGTCGGAAACAAAATCTACGGCGGGTCGTACAACGAGCTCGAGGCGTACTTGTACTTTTGCCGCGCGAGTCTGGAGATGCTGCGAGCGACGGGGAGAGATCCGAACGTGATTCACGTCCACGAGTGGCAGTGCAGCGCGGTCGCGATGCTGTACTGGGACGTCTACCACGCCGAGGGGATGCTGCACAACGCCAAGGTGATGCTCACGATCCACAACATGGACAACACCGGGGAGTGCCGCCAGGAGGAGTTCATCGCGACGGGCGTGCAAGGGGAGAGTTTCAACACGCTCGAAAAGGCGATGGACGAGAGAACCATCGGGCACAACCCGGAGCGGATGTGCCTGCTCAAGGGCGCCATCGTGTACTCCAACTTCGTGACGACGGTGAGCCCGACGTACGCGGCGGACGCGCTGCGCGGCGGCGGCGGGTTCCTCGCGAAGACGCTCATGGCGAGCCGCGGCAAGTTTATGGGCGTCCTGAACGGCGTCGACGAAAAGCTGTGGGACGCGAGGTGAGACCGCTTCCCATACGACCCTCCTCGCGCGTTGATCGTCGTTTCTTAAGGCGTATTTTCGCGCGTTCGCAGCCTTACGTTTTGTCACGTGGCATTAACGTCAGTCCAGTCCACCAATCACGTGCACGCGCGACTGACGCGCGTCTTCCCTCGACCGATCGCGTCGCAGGCTGGATCCGTACCTCCCCGCGAGCTTCGCGCCCGGCAGGATGGAGGGTAAGGCGATCTGCAAGCGGTACCTCCAGGAAGGGTTGGGCCTCGAGGTGAGCGACGAGAAGCCGCTCGTGGTGTGCGTCTCTCGACTCGTCCCGCAGAAGGGCATCCATCTCATCGACCACGCGATCAAGCGAACCAAGGCGCAGGGCGGGCAGTTCGTGCTTCTCGGGTCGGGACACTCGGACCCGCCGTTTCAGGCGATGGCGGAGAACGAGTTCAAGGACGATCCGGACGTGCGTCTGCTCATCTTCTACAGCGACCCGCTGTCGCACCTGATGTACGCCGCCGCGGACATGGTGCTCGTGCCGTCGATGTTCGAGCCGTGCGGCCTGACGCAGATGATCGCCATGGAGTACGGCGCGTTGCCCGTGGTCAGGCGCGTTCTATCTCACACTGGTCCCCGTACGACCGCGTCGGCGTGGTGAACGCCGATCCTTAAGGACTTTGCCCGGCGCGTCTCTCCGCCCAGGGTCCCTCGCTTTCAATCCCCGCCCGCGACGCCTTTCAACTCCGCTTCTGACGCCTTTCAACTCCACCCCGACATCATCGCTTCGCGTGGACCCTCGACCCTCAGAAAAACCGGCGGCCTCGCGGACACCGTCTTCGACGTCGACGACGGATCCATACCCGAGGAGCGGAAGAACGGGTTCGTGTTCGAGGGCGGGGACGAGCGGAGCCTGGACGACGCGCTGGACCGCGGGATCGAGTACTGTCAGGAGAGGAAGGAGTGGTGGGCGAGCATGCAGGAGAAGGTGATGAAGAGCGATAACAGCTGGGAACGCGCGGGGGCGGAGTACGAGCGTTTGTACCGCGCGATGCAGAGCGCGATGTGAAAACGCGACGCGACGACCGATCTTGAGGCGTCACGCGCCGCGCGCGGGGGAGGGGGGTAGGGGCAGTTGATTGTTTTGCTAGCACGCGAGGCGGCGTCTCGCGATGTGATCATACGAACGATTGAACGAACGACGCGCGCCTTGTTCCTTCGCGAACGCGCGCGACGGAAAAAAAACTGATGATTTCACCTCTTTCTGGCACGCTGCCAAAACAAGACCGCGCGGGATAACAACGTAGCCACGACCACGACGCGTTTGAACCCGCCACACGCCCTAGCGCACCGGCCGCACGCGCGCACGCCGATCGCCGACCCCTCCCCCCCCCCGATCCAACCCCCGACCCGCGACATGCGACGCGGAGGACGCGCGCGCGCCGACGCGCCCGCGGGGCGCGCGTCGTCGTCGCCGCCGCCGCCGCGGTCCGCCGGGGCGCTCCCGCGCGCGCGAAGCGGGGAAGGGTTTCCCGCGCTGGGAGCCGCCGCCGCCGCCTCCGCGCGCGCGCTTCTCCCCGCGTCCGGAGACGCGGCGTCGACGACGGACGCGACGCGACGGAAGACCGCGCGCGGGCGCCGAGGCGGCGGCAGAGGCTCCCAGCGCGCGGCGACGCCCGCGCACCTCCCGCGCCCGCGCGGCGGCGCGGGGAGCGACCGCTCGCGCGACGACGACGACGCGGACGACGACGCGGGAGAAGTCGAAGAAGACGACGGAGAAAACCCCGGCGCCGCCTCCGTCGCGGGCGCGCTCGCGAGGATCGACCTGTGTTCCTCGAGCGACGGCGACGACGACGACAGCGCGAAGGCGCGCGCCTCGGACGTCACCGACTCGCCCTTCTCCGCGCGCTCGTTCGTCAGCGAGAGCGGCGACGAGTCCGACGTCGACACGGCCGACGCAAACGACGCCTCCTCCGAGGCGAGCGACGGCGGCGCGTCGAGCGACGCCGACGCCGACGCGCGCGGAGGCGCGGGCGGCGCCAAAACCGGCGCGGGGGGACCGACCGTGCGATTCACGCTCGGCGGCTCGAAAAACCAAACGCGCGCGGGCGCGGGCGCGGGCGCGGGCGCGGGCGCGATGCCGCCGCCGTCGAGCGTAGACCTCCTGGACACCCCCGGCGCGGCGCGCGAGGCGAAGCCGCGCGCGCGCGACGCGTCCGCGCCATCGGGAGGCGCCGCGCCGCCGGGAGAGGACGCCCGCGCCCGAACCCAGGGGACCCTCGCCGGCGCCGCCGCCGCCGCGACGACTGGCGCGTTCTCCGTGGCGCCCCCGTTCGCGGCGGCGTCGACCGCGCCGCCGCGCGCGCTCCCGTTCGGCGACGAGCAGCAGCAGCAGCAGCAGCAGCAGCAGCAGCAGCGAGGCAGCGGCGAGACCGTCACGGAGGTCGCCGAGGAAGCGGCGGCGGAGCGAGCCGCCGCGGAGGAAGCTGAGGCGCGTTCTATACACTGGTCCCCATACGACCGCGTTGGCGAGGTGGACGCCGATCCTTAAGGACGTTTCCCGGCGTCTCTCTCCGCCCATCCCTCGCTTTCAATCCCCGCCCTCGGCGCCTTTCAACTTCAACTGACGCCTTTGAACTCCACCCCGACTTCGCTTTGTATGGAACGGCCCTGAGAACGGCGCGGAAAACGCCCCGCCGCCGCCGTCCGTCGTCGTCCCGCCGCCGCCGCCGCCGCCGCCGCCGCCGTCGTCCACCGCGCCGCAGACGCAGACGCAGACGCCGCATAACGTCGTGCAGATCGAGCCGCACGACGAAGAGCGGCGCCTCCGAGAGATCTACGTCCCGAACACGAAGGTGGGGCTCGTCATCGGCAAGGCGCGTTCTATCTCACACTGGTCCCCATACGACCCCGTTGGCGTGGTGAACGCGATTTCTTAAGGACTTTGCCCGGCGCATCTCTCCGCCCAGCCTTCGCTTTCAATCCCCGCCCTCGGCGCCTTTCAACTCCGACTGACGCCTTTGAACTCCACCCCGACTTCGCTTTGTATGGAACGAAGGGAGGCTCCCACGTCGTGTACTTCCAACACCAGTCCGGCGCGGGGATACACATCGCGCGCGACGGCGACGAGATGGCGTGCGCCGGCGGGTGCATCGGGTGGGTCGGCGCGAACGCGCACCACGCGATCGGCGGCGACGATGCGAGCGGCGGCGGCGGCGGCGGCGGCGACGCGACGGAGTCAATCAAGCCCGCGGTGACCCCCGACGGCCGCCGGCGGATCACGCTGTTGGGCGACGAGCGTCAGGCGCGTTCGGTTTTACAAAAGTTTTTTACCCATCGCCCAGTTTCAACGTTTGATCGATCCCCTTTTCAACTGATGACCGGTGAACTATTTTTGTATGGAATGGCCCTCATCAGACCGCGGTGGCGGCGGACATGATCCGACGGCTCGTGGAGTCGTCCCCGGAACGCGGGCCGGGGGAGGTGAACGTCTCGTCCGCGAGCTCGCTGCGAAGCTACGGCGGCGGCGGCGGCGGCGGCGCGGGCGCGGGCGCGGGAGGGGCGTGGCAAGACGCGTACGGCGCGTCTTCTCAGTCCGCGTACTACGCGCCTCCGTCGACGGGTCCGAACGGCGAGATTCTCCCCGGGACGCACAACCCGTACGCCGCGCATAACGGCGTCCCGAATGGCGGTATGCCCGCCGTGACGACGCCGTACGGGTGGGCGCCGTCGAGGCACGGGGATGACCCGGAGGTGGTCGCGACGATGAGGTGCGTTCTATACACTGGTCCCCATACGACCCCGTTCGCGTGGTGAACGCCGATCCTTAAGGACTTTGCCCGGCGCATCCCTCCGCCCAGGGTCCCTCGCTTTCAATCCCCGCCCTCAACCCTTTCAACTTCAACTGACGCCTTTGAACTCCACCCCGACTTCGCTTTGTATGGAACGACCCTGAGCGTGCCGCACAAGAAAGTCGGCCTCGTCATCGGCCGCGGCGGCGAGAACATTCGCTTCCTCCAGCAGCAGACGCGCGCGCACATCCAGATCCAGGCGGAATCTTTCGGCGACAGCGAGCGCCTCGTCTGCGTCCGCGGCACGAGAGACGCGTGCGCGGAGGCGGGGCGGATGATCCAGGACATGATCGACGGGCTGCTGCACATCGGCACCGCGCGCGTCGTTCCGCCGCAGGCGCGTCCTACGTCGCGCTAGTTCCCGTACGACCGCGTTCGCGTTGTGAACGCCGATCCTAAAAGACATTCGCCGTCGTCCCTCTCCGCTCATCCCCCGCTTTCAATCCCCGTCCTCGACGCCTTTCAACTCCGCTTCTGACGCCTATCAACTCCGCCCCCGAACGCATCCATCCGCCCGACTCCAGCCGCCGGTTCCCCCGCGCGGGGTGTCGCCCATAACCGCGCACCAGATCGCGATGCAAGCGCAGGCCGCGCGCGCGGGGCTGGGGCTGGGGCTGGGGCTGGGGCTGGACGGCGGCGTTCAAGGCGGCGGCAACGCGATGGGCCCCGCGGTGGGGGGCGCGCCGGGGTGGGGAGGCGTCGACGGCGGGGATTGGGCCAACGGCGGCGGCGGCGGGGATTGGGGCGGCGGCGGCGGCGGCGGCGTAGAGACGCGTCATCATCGCGGCGGCCAGCTCGGCGCGCGCGGCGAGTGGCGACCGCCGACCGGCGTGGAAACGACGCCTGGATCCGGTGCGTTCGCGCCCCAGTTCGCGCCCCAGTCGCGCGCGGAGTACGAGTACTTCGCGCAGGTGCAGGCGCAACTCGCGCAGATGCAGTCGCTCGGGATGAACCCGATGGCGGCGATGTCGTACTGGCAGCAGTGCGCGGAATACTTCGCGGCGAACAACAGCAACGCCAATACCAACGGCGGCGTATCCGGCGGCCACAGCGCGCCGAGCGTGATGCACGCCGGCGGTGGATACGGCGCCGACGCGGCGGCGTATCAATACGCGGCGGCGCCCGCGGCGCCGGCGGCGGCGGCGGCGGCGGCGCCGCCGCCGCCGCACTCGGATTCCTTGGCCTCGGACGCGACGAGCCAGGGAGGGTCCCCGAACGACGGCCGCCCGCGGACGCCGAGCGCGTCGACCGAGCGCGAGCGCGCCGCGACCGCGAGCGCGAACAGCAGCGCGCACAGCACTCCGGGGTACGCCCGCGGCGGCGGCGAAAGTCCTTGAGGAAGGAACGGCGCGGGGAGGAGACCGTTCACGGGCGGCGGCGGCGGCGGCGGCGGCGAGTCGCCACCGTTTCGCCCGGGCTCGGGCGACGGCGAGCGGCGGTGAGCTCGGCGCGTCCGACAGACGACGAGACGACGAGACGACGACGAACGACGCGCGCGACGAGCACGACGAGCACGACGGGGAGCTTTTGGGGTAATTTTCTTTTCACATTTTTTTCATTTGGGCCGACGACGACGACGACGACGACGACGACGACGACGACGAAGAGCCACGCACGATTCACAGATACCAAAAGTCTCGAGGAACACACACGACATCGGCACCAACGGCGACGAAACTTCCGCGAGTAAGTAGTAGGTAGGACATACAGTATCCTTTTATTCGGTACGAAGTCTCAGAGACAATCGAAGCGCGGCGCGCGGCGCGACGACGACGAGCGTTCTTTTACTTTCGTCGCGCCTTCGTCGAGAGTACACTACAGCGCGAACACGCTCTACTTCTTCCCTCTCCCTCTCCCTCTCGTCGCCCGCGGGCTCGACTTCTTGTTCGGCAGTCCCGAGACCGTGCCGCCGTCCCACCCCGCCGCCGCCTCGGGTTTCCTCTTCGACGGCGTCGCGTTCCCGCCGTTTCCGCCGTTCCCGCCGATTCCTCCGTTTCCCCCGCCGGCTTTCGGGACGCCGAGACGAGACGGCGGTCGCGACGGCGGCCTCTCCCCGCCCCCGCCTCCCCCCGGGGTCCTCTCGATCGCGTCTTCCCGAAACGTCGCCGCGTTCCCGCTCCTGCGCGGCGTCCCGAAACGGCTCGATGGGCGCGATATCGGTATCGGCGCGGACGTCGGGTCCGCGCCGACGCCGACGCTCCCCCCCGCGACCGCGCCCCCCGACACCCCCCACCCGCCGTCGCCGCTGCCGCCCTCAGTCGTCCTCGCGTTCCACAGCCCGTCGCTCCCGAGCGTCTCGCCGCTGGGGTTATGCGCCGCGAGGTCGTGCGCCATGAGAATCATCTTGATGAGCGCGCGCAGTTTCGGGATCGAGCACGGTTTCGAGAGGACCATGTCCATGCCAACCTCCTCCGCGCGTCGAAGCACGCTCTGCTCCACGGACGCGGTGTACCCGACGATGGCGACGGGAGGTTTGCCCGTGTCCTGCTCCAGCTGTCGTATCCGCCGCGTCGCCTCGATGCCGTCCATCACGGGCATCTGGTAGTCCATGATGACGAACGCGTACGCGTCGTGCTCGGAGGAGGAGATGACGTCCACAGCCTCCGCGCCGTTGACGACGTGCCGGACGTTGAAGTCGCCGAGGCACTTGAGCTGCGACGATAAAATTTTTCGATTCAACGCGTTGTCCTCGGCGATGAGGACCGAGATCGGGCCCGCGCCTCGGAGGTCGTCGCGGTTTTTTAGTCCGCCACCAGTCTCGCGGCCGTCGACGTTCGCGCCGTTTCCGCCGCCGTTCGTGCCGTCGGACGTGGTCGTCAGCGTCGCCGCCGACGAGACGCGGCGCGGCGCCGGGTGGCTGAGAATCGCCGCGGGCGACGGCGCGGCGGCGGCGGCGGCGTCGCGCGCGACCAGCTCCACGAGGCTCCGCGGCGTCCCTCCCTCCTCGCCGAGCCGCGCCTCGTCGCTCCGCGTCTTCGTCGTCCGCAGGCGGCTCGGCGGTCGCGTCGGCGGCGCGCGCGAAGAGCCGCCGGGGACGCGCTCGGGCACCCTGCCTCCGTACGAGTAGGGTGGTCTGGCGCCTTCCCACCGCGCGGCGGACGTGGGGTCGTCGTCGTCGTTCGACGCGTCCCCGGGTCCCCCCACGCCCGGGACCCCCCCGAGCGTCATGTCGTAGTACGAGTTGTAGATCAACGCCTCGTTCTCGGGGGGATCCGGGACGACCTCGATGCCCTCGCCGAGAATGGTATCGATTCGGTCGGACAAAGCGCCGCCGTCGCGATCCGTCGTCCAGACCCCGACGGCGAACGAAAAGACGCTCCCTCGCCCCGCGTTCGACGACGCGAGCAAGATCCCGCCGTACAGCTCCACGAGCGACTTGGACAGCGCCAGGCCTAAGCCGGTGCCGCCGAACGTGCGGTTCGTCGACCGGTTCGCTTGCTCGAACGGCTCGAAGATTCGAGTCAACACGTCTCGCGTCATGCCGACGCCCGTGTCCTCGACTTCGAAGCGCAGATACTCCTTCCCCTTCGCGCGCTCAAAACGATTCCCTTCGCCGGATTTCAGCAACCGCCGAAGCTCCTTCGAGCTCTGTTTCATCGGCTTGCCGGCGTATTTGTCTCCCGCGGGCACGACGTTCGCGCCCGAGCCTTCGATTATCTTCGCCGCCGCCTCTTCGCTCATCCTCTGACGCATCTCAACCTCGGTCGCGTCCGCGTCGGAGGCGACCGTCACCGTCAACGCGACGCTCCCGACGCGCGTGAACTTGACGCTGTTCGAGATCAGGTTCACGAGGATCTGCTTCAGCTTCAGCGCGTCCGATCGAATCACCTCGGGGACGTCGTCGGCGACGCGAACGTTCAGAGCCAAGCCCTTGCGCGTCGCCTGCGCGCGCATAATCTCCGACGTCTCTTTGACGAGCGATCGCAGCGAGAACGGCGTCTCCTCGAGCTCCATCTTCCCAGCCTCGATCTTCGAAAAGTCGAGCACGTTGTTCACGAGCCGCGCGAGGTGCCCGCCGCTGAGGGCCGTTCCATACGAGCGAATGTCGGGGTGGAGTTCAACGGCGTCAGTTGGAGTTGAAAGGCGTCGAGGACGGGGATTGAAAGCGAGGGGTGGACGAAGAGATGCGCCGGCGAAAGTCATCAAGGAACGGCGTTCACCACGCCGACGCGGTCGTATGGGAACCAGTGTATAGAACGCACCTGACTTTCATGACTTTGAGCATCTCGGCGACGTTCTCGAACCCGCCGACGTTGCCTCCCCGCTGGTCGCCTCCCTCGATTGCCGTCGCCGCCGCCGCCGCCGCCGCGCGCGTCGCCCCTCCCGCCGTCGGATCGCCGGTCCCCGCCGCGCTCCCGCCCCCGCCCCCGCCCCCGCCCTCGAACGCGAGGAACCCCCTCGACTGCATCTCCGCGCCCAAAATCTCGATCGCGCCCAGCAGCGTGTTGAGCGGCGTTCGAATCTCTGAGGGTCGTTCATAGGGAGGAGTTCATAGGCGTCAGGTGGAGTTGAAAGGCGTCGAGGGCGGGTATTGAAAGCGAGGGGTGGGCGGAGAGATGCGCCGGGAGAAGTCCTTAAGGATCGGCGTTCACCACGCCGACGCGGTCGTATGGGAACCAGTGTATAGAACTCGCCGTGGCTCATGTTCGCGACGAACGTCGTCTTGAGCTGACTCGAATGCTGCAGCGACCGCATGTGCAATCGCGCCTCGTTGCTCTTCCCCAACGCCTTAGCGTGATCGCGCAGGCGCGCGTTGACCTCCTGCATGCGGTTCACCGCGTCGAAGGACTCGCGGTCGAGCTCGAAGAGGGACTGAGGGTCGAGGGTCCATACAAAGCGACGTCGGGGTGGAGTTGAAAGGCGTCAGAAGCGGAGTTGAAAGGCGTCGAGGTGTGTGCGTCGGGATTGAAAGCGAGGGACCCTGGGTGGAGAGATGCGCCGGGCGAAGTCCTTAAGGAATCGCGTTCACCGCGCCAACGGGGTCGTATGGGGACCAGTGTGAGATAGAACGCACGTGCGAGCCGCCGACCATGGCGTAAAAGTGCGTCACGGCCATGAACAAACCGGTGCGGACCACGTCGTTGAAACCGAAGACGCCCTCGTCTAAGATCCCCCGCTCGCTCGCGCGCAGCGCGTACTGCATGTACCGCACGAAGTAAAACGTCGTCAACGCGAGGCTCGCGAGCCCGAACGTCAGGTTCGATCGCCACGGCAGGCAGAACCGCGCGAAGCAGTTGAAGCCCATGCACTGAGGGTCGTTCCATACGAGCGAACGTCGGGGTGGAGTTGAAAGGCGTCAGTTGAAGTTGAAAGGCGCCGAGGGCGGGGATTGAAAGCGAGGGACCCTGAGCGGAGAGACACGCTGGGAGAGAAAGTCCTTAAGGATCGGCGTTCACCACGCCAACGCGGTCGTATGGGGACCAGTGTGAAGGAGAACGCGCCTGGAACGTCAGTCGTCCCACCTCGATCATCCACGCGGGCGCCAGGCTCGACGGAAACGTCGCCGTCGTCGTCGCGAGCAGCGTGTGAAAGCTCATCACCTCGAAGTGCTTCTCGTAAAACTTGGGCGCGCGGCGCAAGACCCACACCTGCGCGAGCGGCGCGAGCGCGCCCCATATCGCGCCGTAGAAGGAACCGAGTCGTCGGTCCGCCACGGCTTTCGCGTCGAAGTACAACGGCGAGCCCGGCGCGAACGTCGACCGTTTCAGTCTGAGCGCGACGCCCGCGCGCACGAGCTCGCGCGCGCCGCCGACGCGGGCGCCCAAGGCGCTGTCGAAGCTCCCGAGGTCCCTCGAGCTGACGTACATGAAGCGCAGCATGTAGTGACAGATGATGATGTGAATCAGCATCTGAGGGTCGAGGGTCCATACAAAGCGAATGTCGGGGTGGAGTTGAAAGGCGTCAGGTGGAGTTGAAAGGCGTCGAGGTGTGTCGGGATTGAAAGCGGGTGGTGGGCGGAGAGATGCGCCGGATGGAAAGTCCTTAAGGATCGGCGTTCACCACGCGAACGCGGTCGTATGGGAACCAGTGTATAGAACGCGCCGTGACCATGCAAAAGTACTCGGTCGATCGCTCGCAGTTGCGTATCGCGCGCGCGATGTACGCCGCCTCGAGCGACTTGTTCGCGAAGACGTGGCGGCTGAACAGCGACGCGCGGATCGGCGGCGCGCGCTCGACGACCGCCCCAGGGGGGGCCACGGTGGTTCCGACGCCGTTCCGGTCGTCGCGGTCGTTAGATCGCACGGACCGACCGAAAAATCGCGCGAGAAGCGTTCCGACGACCGCGACCTCGAGGAGGACGATCGGAACCGCGAGCGCGGCGGCGTCCGGCTCGCCCAGGAGGATCGGGAGCAGGAAGCTCAGGCACGCGCGGAAGCCGTACATGGCGACGAGACGACGGCGACCGCGGTCCCCCGCTCCGCGCAGCGCGCGGGGAATAGAATTGTTGTTCGGGCGTATCTGCACTGATATGTCACGTGTTGACCTCGGGGTGTGTAGATTTTATGCGCGTACAGTACG
>Ga0181560_10000966_pt1 | contig 26841 bp, 24 predicted proteins | sample 011ome_20_FD_133751 | JGI IMG/M metagenome (GOLD analysis project Ga0181560, IMG submission 133751) | Coastal salt marsh microbial communities from the Groves Creek Marsh, Skidaway Island, Georgia - 011509CT metaG (megahit assembly) | ecosystem: Environmental > Aquatic > Marine > Intertidal...
CTGGCCCACGACCTCGTCGAGGCTGCGTGGTCGCATGCGCACGGCCAAGGGAGCTGAGGACCTGCTCGAATCCAGTCCCTCGTCGAAGAGCGTCATGACGTCACCCTAGGCCGGTCCCGCGATACCGCCGCCGAGCGCACTGGACCGGTATCGGCCGACCTCCTCGAACCCGAGCGACTCATACACCGCCCGTCCACTGTCGTTCGCGGTATACATCTCCAGAACGACCATGGATGCCTGATCGTCTCGCGCACGAGAGATCAGCTCACCGCACACAGCGGAAGCCAAGCCCCGCCGACGCCAAGACGGATCAGTGCACACACTCACCAGGTGCACCGCTCCCGATTCCTCACGGATCCCTGCCGCGACACACGCCAGCTGCGATCCGATCTCGGCACCCACCCAGCTCGAGACTCGGGCATCCCCTGGGAGCACATAGGCCGAAGTCGAGTGGGCAAGAAGCGCAGTGATACGCGGATCGAGAGGATCGAGCTCTGCGATTCGGGCCCCTTCGGGGGGCAGACTGACGGCAGGGATGTCGTCCTCGCCGACTTCCGGATCGAGAGTCCACAGACTCCAGTAGCGCGCATCGTCACCCAGTGCTTCTGGCCCAAGCCAGGCCTCCGCCGCCACGGGGACGGTCACCCCGGCAGCGGTATGACTCTCGTGGAGCACTGTCACCAGCAGTGCGACGGTCTCGGGATCGTCGCCCAGCGAGGTGATCCATCCCGGGTGCGGGCGATGTGCCTGGTCGATCCATGCGACACAGGAGCCATCTGCCACGACTGCCGAGGCGCTGTCCTGGGGAACGCGCCAGCGCAGGAACGGGTCAGTCGGCCTGATCTGATGCGGTCGCCTTGGCCGGGACAGCATCGATACCCGCCTCCTTGCGCTGCTGCGCTGTGATGGGAGTGGGGGCTCCCGTCAGGGGATCGTGCCCGGCACCTGTCTTCGGGAACGCGATCACGTCACGGATGGACGGCGCCCCGGCCAGGAGCATGCAGATCCGGTCCAGTCCGTAGGCGATTCCGCCGTGCGGCGGCGGACCGAAGGCAAAGGCGTCAAGCAGGAATCCGAACTTCTCCTGCGCCTCCTCCTCTGTCATGCCCAGAAGCGAGAACACTCGCTGCTGGACGTCTCCCCGATGGATACGGATCGAGCCACCGCCGATCTCATTGCCGTTGCAGACGAGGTCGTACGCCCACGCCAGCGCCTCGCCCGGAGACTTCTCAAACCCGTCTATCCACTCGTCCGTAGGGGATGTGAACGGATGGTGGACTGCCGTCCAGCCGACGGCCGCGCCGTCCTCGAAGATCTCCTCGAACATCGGGGCATCGACCACCCATAGGAACGACCATGCGCTCTGGTCGATCAGCTCGAGTCGGGTTGCGATCTCCACCCGAGCAGCGCCCAGGAGGGCACGAGCATCGCTGGCTCGCCCCGCCGCGAAGAACACGGCGTCACCGGGCGACGCACCGGCTGCTGCGACCAGGCCATCGCGCTCGGCATCACTGAGGTTCTTGGCCACCGGTCCGCCGAGCGTGCCGTCCTCGGCGACAGTCACGTACGCGAGGCCCCTGGCGCCGCGCTGCTTCGCCCACTCCTGCCAGGCGTCGAACTGCCGGCGCGGCTGATCCGCACCACCGGGCATGACGACGGCCCCGACGTAGTCCGCCTGGAAGACGCGGAATGGCGTATCGACGAAGTAGTCGGTCAGCTCGACGAGCTCGAGCCCGAAGCGAAGATCAGGCTTGTCGGTGCCGAACCGGCGCATCGCTTCTGCGTATGTCATGTGGGGCACTTCCCCGATGTCGTGTCCGAGGATGCCCTGCCAGAGCGCGCGCACGACGGCTTCACCCATCTCGATCACGTCAGACTGCTCGACGAAGGACATCTCGATGTCGAGCTGGGTGAACTCCGGCTGCCGATCACCTCGGAAGTCCTCATCGCGGTAGCAGCGGGCGATCTGGAAGTAGCGCTCCATGCCCGCCACCATGAGCAGCTGCTTGAACAGCTGCGGCGACTGCGGCAGGGCGTACCAATGTCCCGGCTGGAGTCGAACCGGCACGAGGAAGTCCCGGGCGCCCTCTGGTGTGGATCGAGTCAGGGTCGGCGTCTCGATCTCGAGGAAGTCGCGCTCCAGGAGGACGTTGCGGCAGATCTGATTGACCTTGGACCGCATCCGGATCGCATCGCCCGCCGAGCGTCGACGCAGGTCCAGGTAGCGATGACGCAGGCGCACCTCCTCGCCGACGTTGATGCGATCGTCGATCGGGAAGGGCAGAGGAGCCGCTGTGGACAGCACCTCGAGTTCGTCGGCCATCACCTCGATGGCGCCCGTGGGGAGGTCCGGATTGGCGTTGCCCTCTGGTCGGGTCTCCACTGATCCCGTGACCTTGATGCAGTACTCATCCCGCAGTCCGTGAGCCACGTCTGCATCACGGACGACCACCTGGACCACGCCGCTCGCATCACGAAGGTCGAGAAAGGCGACGCCGCCATGATCACGACGACTGGCGACCCAGCCGGCCAGGGTTACCTGCTGGCCGGCGTTCTCCGCCCGGAGCGAACCGGCGGTATGGGAGCGAATCACGAACGTGCCTCCTGGGTCAGGGTGGAGCGGACTTGTGGGTGACGGTCAGTGTCCGGCGGTGACCACTCTGCCGCATCGGCGGGCACCTGCTCACCCGAGCGGATGTCCTTGACGCTGTCGCCGTCAGGATCGGGGAACCACACATACGGGATCCCCCGACGATCGGCGTACTTGATCTGCTTGCCGAACTTGTCGGCCTTGGGAGCCACCTCGCACGCGACACCGCGACGCCGCAACTGGGCACCCACCGACTCGCTCGCCCCACGACTCTCGTCATCCATGACGGCAACGAGAACAGCTGTCGGCACTGGACGACTGACCGTGACCAGGTCGCGGCCGAGGAGGATGGAGACCAGTCGTGTGACACCCAGGGAGATGCCCACTCCGGGGTAGGTCTGCCTGCCGTCGCTCGCCAAGGCGTCGTAGCGGCCGCCGGAGGCTATCGACCCCACCGACTCGAAGCCCAGGAGCTGGGTCTCGTAGACGGTGCCGGTGTAGTAGTCGAGCCCGCGGGCGATCCGGAGATCCGCCACGACCGAACCAGGTCGAGCGGCGTTTGCACCCGCGACGACCGCCGCCAGCTCCTCGATCCCCTGCTCCAGCAGGTCGTCCCGCACGCCGAGTGCCCGAACGCGCTCGGCGAAGGACGCATCCACTGTGCGGATCTGCGCCATGTCGAGGCAGGCTCGTGCGCTGACAGCCGAGAGTCCGGCCTCCTCGATCAGAAGTCGCTCTACTGCTTCGGCGCCGATCTTGTCCAGCTTGTCGATGGCACGCAGCACTGCATCCGGATCCGTCGCGCCCACACCTCGGTAGAACCCCTCGGCCAGCTTGCGGTTGTTGACCTGGATCACGGCAGGGGGGATGGGCAGCTCGGAGAGGAGCTCGGCCATGACCACAGCCATCTCCACCTCGTGGTGGAACGACAGCGTGTCGCGCCCCACCACATCGATGTCAGCCTGGGTGAACTCTCGGAAGCGCCCCTCCTGCGGACGCTCCCCGCGCCACACCGTCTGGATCTGATAGCGCTTGAAGGGGAACTCCAGATGTCCGGCGTGCTCCAGCACATAACGAGCGAACGGCACCGTCAGGTCGAAATGAAGGCCCAGCCCGGCGTCGGCGTCGCGATCGTCGGCCTGGAGACGCCGCAGGACGTACACCTCCTTGTCGATCTCTCCCTTGCGGAGCATCTGCTCGAGGGGTTCGACCGCGCGTGTCTGGATGCCGGCGAAACCGTGCAGCTCGAAGACCCGACGAGCCGTGTCCTCGACCAGCTGCTGGACGATCCGTCCTTCGGGCAGCCATTCGGGGAAGCCGGACAGCTTCTGCGGGCGAGCCATCACAGCCCCTTCGGATTCGCGGGTACGGACTGACCATCCATCAGTGGCCTGAGGAAGGGGTTGCTCGCCTTCTCGTCGCCGATCGTGGTCTGGGGGCCGTGCCCGGGCAGCACGACAAGGGAATCCTCCGCGGGAAGAACCACACGCTGCAGCGAGGAGATCATCTGGGCATGGTCGCCGCCGGGCAGGTCCGTGCGCCCGATCGACCCCGCGAACAGCAGATCTCCGCTGATCATGACCTCCGAGGTGACGAACACCGACGAGCCCTCGGTGTGACCGGGCGCATGACGCACCGTCATCTGGACGCCCGCGATGTCGAGCTGCTCGCCATCCACGAACATGCGGACATCAGCGGGCTCGGTCAGCTCGAGCGAGTTCTTGGTCATGGCCAGGAGCTGCTCCCTGGCAGCTGAGAACGAGCTGCCTGCGGGGTCCGCGAGTCGATAGCGGTCATCACCGTGAATCAGGGCCGGAATCTCGAACTGCGACGTGACGGGCGCAACTGACCACACATGATCGATATGGCCGTGCGTCAGCAGGACGGCGGCCGGAAGCAGCCGATGCTCACGCAGGATCTCCTGGACGCCGTCGATGGAGTCCTGACCCGGATCGATGATCAGGCATGGCTCACCCGGACCCGATGCGACGACGTAGCAGTTCGTCGCCCACGAGCCCGCGGGGAATCCGGCGATCAGCACGGCGTGCCCTTCTCCTTCGACTGTCGGCCAAGCCTAGCGAGCGGACTCCCCAGTCAGATGTCGCCGTCCCACGGCCCAGGCCCACCGGCTCGACCGTCACGGGACCCGGGCAATCTGCGGCCGACGCGATCCACGAGAATCAGTCGCACCACGCACGCGAGAGATCATCGAAGGGGATTCCATGTCTGGCAGCAAGCGGCAGCGAGAGCTCGCCCGGGCGAAGTACGAGCGGCAGCAGGCCCGACGGTCCGCCTCTCACGAACGCCGCCGAACCCGGCAGCGCATCGTCGCCATCGCTGTCGTCGCCGTGCTGGTCCTCGGCGCCATCGCCTACGTCGTGCTCGGCATGACCTCCGACGACACTCCGGTCGCTGCTCCGGATCCCGCCGCATCCGCTGATGCGACCCCATCGGATCCGACCACTCCCGATGCCACGGACGAGCCCATCGCCGAGCCCGCAGTCCTGAGCTGTGGCCCCGTGCTTCCGGTGCGACCGAACGACATCACCTTCGACGCTCCCGGCGACGTCACTCCAGCCGACACCCTGACGCTGACGACCACCTGCGGGGACATCGTCATCGCACTGGACCCTGAGGCTCCGGAGACTGTTCGCAGCGAGACCTTCCTCGCCGAGCAGGGGTTCTATGACGCCACCTCCTGCCACCGCCTCACCACGGACGGCATCTTCGTGCTCCAGTGCGGCGACCCCGCGGGCGACGGAACTGGCGGACCCGGCTACTCCGTTCCCGACGAGAACCTTCCCGCCGAAGGTGAGGCGAACTACCCGGCCGGCACGGTGGCAATGGCCAATGCCGGTCCAGGGACATCGGGTTCACAGTTCTTCATCGTCTACGAGGACACCACGCTGCCTTCGGGCTACACCATCTGGGGCACCGTCACCTCGGGACTGGACATGGTTCAGGAAGTTGCCTCGGTAGGCGTTGTCGACGGTGGCTCCGACGGAGCCCCTCGCCAGCCGATGGTCATCGAGACCGCGACTGTCGCCCGTTCCTGAGACGTGCTGACGACGAGGTGTGGTTAGGGTAGGACACCAGAGTGTTGACGCACGCATGCTTGGACATGCGCACGACGAAAGCAGGATGACCATGGCCGATAACGGCGTTCCCACGCCGGCGGCATTGAGGCCGCCTACGCCCACGTCCGTTGGTGCGCCCACCACTCCCGTCTCCCAGATGCCGGCTGCCCCTCCCGCCAGCGATCCGTCGGCCTTCGGTCGCGTTGATCCGGACGGCACCGTGTACCTGATGGCTCCCGAGGGCGAGATCGTCGTGGGCCAGTGGGCCGCAGGCGATCCGGCCGAGGGGTTGGCATTCTTCGGGCGCAAGTATGACGATCTCGTTGTCGAGGTCGACCTGATCGCCGCACGACTGGCCGATGGCAAGACGTCCGGCGAGCAGGCCGATGCCGTCGTAGCCAAGGTGCGTGAGGCCTTGCTGGCACGCAGTTTCGTGGGCGACATCGCCTCGCTCGAGGGCAAGTGCGATGCCCTGTCGGCAGCAGCGCAGGCTGCGCGTGACGCCGCTCGCGCCCGCAAGGCCGAGCAGCGCGAAGCAGCCCTGGCGACGCGCCGCGCCCTCGCAGATGAGGCCGAGTCCCTGAGCGATTCCACGGCATGGAAGGCCACTACGGAGCGGTACGCCTCGCTTGTCGAGGAGTGGAAGGTCCTTCCTCGTGGCGACCGCTCGGCTGAGCAGGAGCTGTGGAAGCGCATCAGCGCCGCACGAACGGCCTTCGACAAGCGTCGTCGCCAGCACTTCAGCGAACTGGACTCGCAGCGCAAGGACATCATCGCCCGGAAGCGCGAGGTGATCGGGCGCGCCGAGGCTCTTGCCACCTCGACGGACTGGCAACGCACCTCGAAGCAGCTGCGCGATCTCCTCGAGGAGTGGAAGGGAATGCCCCGCGCATCCCGGTCTGACGAGGACAAGCTCTGGAAGCGCTTCAAGGCGGCACAGGATTCGTTCTACGCCGCTCGCACCGCTGCCAACGATGCGGTTGAAGACGAGCTGCGTGTCAACATCCCGGCCAAGGAGGCACTCGTGGCCGAGGCCGAGGCCCTCCTCCCCGTCACGAGCCTGGCTGACGCCAAGAAGTCCCTGCGCTCAGTTCAGGATCGCTGGGACAAGCTGGGAGACCTTCCCCGCAGTGAACGGGGTCGCCTGGAGGGTCGCCTCAAGAAGGTGGAGGACGCCGTCCGGTCCAAGGAGGACGATGCCTGGAAGAAGTCGTCCGGCACTGTGGGCACCGATGCCTTCAGCCAGGCTCTTCAGCGCCTCGAGGAGAAGCGTGAAGCGGCAGCGGCGCGTGGCGACGATGCATCCGCGGCAGACTACGACCGGCAGATCGCCTCGACAAAGGCCCTGATGGGCCAGGCCTGATCCCCGGATTCCCTGGATCAGACGCGGTAGGCGTCGTACACACCCTCGACCTGTCGAACGGCCTTCAAGGCCGAGCCGAGGTGCTTGGGGTCAGCCATCTCGAAGGTGAACTTCGACATGGCGATGCGTTCACGGGTCGTCGTCACCGCAGCGCTCAGAATGTTGACGTGCGTGTCGGACAGAGCCCTCGTCACGTCGGACAGCAGGCGGGCCCGGTCGAGCGCCTCCACCTGGATGTTCACCAGGTAGACACTGCTTGAGGTCGGAGCCCACTCCACCTCGACCATGCGATCCGGCTCGATCTGCAGACTGGGCACGTTGACGCAGTCCGCTCGGTGCACGGACACCCCCGCACCCCGCGTGACGAAACCGACGATCTCATCACCCGGAACGGGCGTGCAGCACTTTGCCAGCTTGACCCAGACATCATCGACACCCTTGACGACGACACCCACATCGCCCGTCGAGCGCGAACGACTGCTGACCGAGCTGGGGCTCAGTGCTTCGGCGGCATCGTCCGCTGCACCGTCCACTCCTCCTGCGGAGTCCACGAGTCGCTTGACGATCGTCTCCGCGGAGATTCGCCCCTCTCCCACAGATGCGTAGAGCGCGGAGATGTCCTGCTGGTGAAGGTCAGCCGCGATGGCCGTCAGGGCCTGGTTGGTCATCATCCGCTGAAGCGGCAGGCCCTGCTTGCGCATGGCCCGAACGATCGCGTCCTTGCCATGATCCATGGCCTCGTCGCGGCGCTCCTTGGTGAACCACGCCTTGATCTTCGTTCGCGCCCTCGCGGACTGGACGAAGTCCAGCCAGTCGTGACTGGGGCCGGCACCCTCGGCCTTCGACGTGAAGATCTCGATCACATCGCCGTTCTCGAGCGGCGACTCCAGAGCCACGAGCTTGCCGTTGACGCGGGCGCCCACGCACCGATGGCCCACCTCCGTGTGCACTGAGTACGCGAAGTCGACGGGGGTGGCCTTCGTTGGCAGCGCAACGACGTCTCCCTTGGGCGTGAAGACGAACACCTCGGACGACCCGAGGTCGTACCGGAGGGCGTCGAGGAACTCCCCCGGATCCTCTGTCTCCCGCTGCCAATCCACCAGCTGGCGAAGCCAGGCGAAGTCGTCCGGTCCGGACTTGGCCCCGGCACCCTGCTTGTAGCGCCAGTGCGCGGCCACACCGTACTCGGCGGCACGGTGCATGTCCTCCGTGCGAATCTGCAGCTCGACCGGCCGACCATCGGGACCGATAACCGTCGTGTGCAGGGACTGGTACATGTTGAACTTCGGCATTGCGATGAAGTCCTTGAACCGCCCTGGAACCGGGCTCCACTTCGAGTGCACAATGCCCAGCGCCGCGTAGCAGTCACGAACGGAATCCACGAGAATCCGAACGCCAACGAGGTCATAGATGTCTGCGAAGTCACGACCCCGCACGATCATCTTCTGATAGACGGAGTAGTAGTGCTTGGGTCGCCCGGTGACGGTGGCCTTGACCTTGGCGCCCTTGAGATCGCTGTTGATCTGCGCAAGCGTGCGCGCCAGGTACTGATCCCGAGAGGGTGCGCGCTCTCCGACGAGGCGCACGATCTCCTCGTACACCCTCGGATACAGCGTCGCGAAGGCCAGATCCTCGAGCTCCCACTTGATGGCGTTCATGCCCAGCCGATGGGCAAGGGGCGCGTAGATCTCCAGGGTCTCCCGCGCCTTGACCTGCTGCTTCTCCTCCGACATGTGCCTCAGAGTGCGCATGTTGTGCAGGCGATCGGCCAGCTTGATGACGAGAACTCGGATGTCCCGCGCCATCGCGATGACCATCTTGCGGACCGTCTCGGCCGCCGATGCCTCTCCGTACCGAACATTGTCAAGCTTGGTGACGCCGTCCACCAATTGCGCGATCTCGTCGCCGAAGTCCTCGCGAAGGGCATCGAGCGCATAGTCGCAGTCCTCCACCGTGTCGTGCAGGAGTGCGGCCGCGAGTGTCGGGGCAGTCATGCCGAATTCGGCCAGGATCGTGGCGACGGCGAGCGGGTGCGTGATGTACGCATCGCCCGATCGCCGCTGCTGACCTCGATGCAGGTAGGCGGCCATCTCGTAGGCCCGCTCCACCAGACGGGTGTCGGCCTTGGGGTGGTACTTGCGCAGCGTACGAAGGAGCGGATCGAGTTCCGGCAGGCCCTGACGGGAGCCGGACAGCCGCGAGAAACGCGATCGACGTCTACCGGAATCGGGCGCCGCGAGAGCCGGGGCCGCCGATTGCGGCTCCGCGGGGAGCGGTTCCTCCTTGGCCAACGTCTCTCCTTGACCGTGCCCAGAACGAGCGTTCAACCCTGCTCGCCCTTCGCCCTCGCGAAGGCATCTTCAGTGTACGGCCGTCGGCACTGGTCGGCGTCGCCGAGTGTGCCGCGCGGCGTCCGCCTACTTGCGCTTGGAACGCGGTGGGCGACGAGGCTGCTGCCGCGGCCCGGTCGCAGTCCGCGTGGACGTGACCGGTCCGGCCGAGGCTGCATCCGTATCCGAATCCGCGTTCTCCGAATTCTCCGAGGACGAGACTCCGCGCCCCGCCTTGCGTCGCGCCAGCACGCGTGCCCGGAGCGCCTTCATCTCCGGCTGACGCTCCTTCAAGGTCACCAGGAACGGCGTGGCGATGAAGATCGAGGAGTAGGTTCCCGCTGCCATGCCGATGGCCAGGACGACGGCCAGGTCGAGGAGAGTGCCAGCGCCCAGCAGGCCTGCTCCCACCACGATGATCGCCAGAACCGGCAGCAGCGCAACAACGGACGTGTTGATCGAGCGCACGAGAGTCTGGTTGATCGCCAGGTTCGCAGTCTCCCCGAAGGTCATGACTGACTGCCCGGTGACGCCCCTGGTGTTCTCCTTGACCTTGTCGAACACCACCACGGTGTCGTACAGCGAGTAGCCGAGAATCGTCAACAGGCCGATCACCGTCGCTGGCGTGACTTCCAATCCCGTGAGCGCGTAGATGCCGACGGTGATCACCAGGTCGTGGGCGAGGGCGACCAGCGCCGCCAGAGCCATTCGCCATTCGAAGTAGATGGACAGGAAGATCGTGACCAGGAGAAGGAAGATCACCAGGCCCTGCAGAGCCTTCTTGGATATCTCCTGTCCCCAGGTGGGTCCAACGACCTGCGCCTTGACGTCGTCCTTGGCGATGCCGCATGCATCGGCGAGCACTCCGGCCACCTCGGAGCTCTGGGCCGGACTGAGCTCCTCAGTCTGGACCCGCACGGTGCCACTCGCCGTCTCCGTGACGATGACCTGTGCTCCCGTCGCCGTCTCGGCAGTGGATCGAGCATCCTCGACGCTGCAGGTCGCGTTGGGCAGCGAGAAGTCCGCACCACCCCGGAATTCGATTCCGAAGTTCAGGCCACGGAAGACGAGCGCCCCGATTGCCACCAGAAGGATGACGGCCGAGATGACGTACCACGTGCGCCGACGATCGACGAAGTCATATGAGACCTCACCGGCGTACAGCCGATGACCGAGTCCACCGAGCCTGCTCATGCGGACACCTCCTTATCCGAAGCGCGACGTTTCACGCGCGGGGAAGCACCCGTCACGGACGCCCCGCCCAGCCGACCCGGGTCCAGGCCCGTCCACTTCGATCCTCGCTGCATCCACGACGAACGCCCCATGATGACCACGAGGGGGTGGGTGAACCAGAACGCGACGAGAACGTCGATCAAGGTGGTCAGGCCCAGGACGAACGCGAACCCGCGCACGCCTCCGACGGACAGGAAGTAGAGCACCACGGCTGCCAGCAGCGACACGAAGTCGGCGGCGAGCAAGGTTCGGCGAGCTCGGATCCATCCCGAGTCACATGCCTGGCGCAGCGAGCGACCATCTCTGATCTCGTCTCGAATGCGCTCGAAGTAGACGATGAAGGAGTCGGCCGTGATGCCGATGGCGACGATCGCCCCGGCAACACCCGCCAGCGTCAGGGTCAGTCCGATCACCTTGCTCAGGACCACGATGGTCAGGTAGAGAATCGCGGCCGCGACCACCAGTGACAGGACTGCAACGACGCCGAGCGCCCGGTAGTAGGCGATCAGGTAGAGGGCCACCAGCACGAGACCGAGCAGGCCGGCGATGATGCCGGCACGGAGCTGGTCGTTGCCGACCGTGGGCGAGATGGTCGTGATGTCGACGGGCTCAAGCGTGACGGGCAGGGCGCCGTACTTGAGGACGTTGGCGAGGTCGCGAGCCTCCTGCGCCGTGAAACTGCCCTCGATCTGCGCCGAACCGCCGAGAATGGGCTCATTGAAGCGGGGAGCGGACGTGACGACGCCGTCGAGCACGATCGCGAAGGCGTTGCAGGGATTGGCGCCTGAGGTGCATTCGGGCAGGGCACTGAGCGTGGTGGAGGCATCCGCGAGCGCCTTGGCACCCTCGGAGTCGAAGTCCAGCGACACGACCCAGCCCATGCCGCCCTGGGGCAGGACGGCGTTGGCGCCCGTGACATTGGTGCCCTGGATGAACGCTGGCTGGAGGTTGTACTTCGTCGTTCCCGTGGATTCACACGTGCCCAGCCACTTGGCGGGGTCATCAGGACGACCACCCGTGTAGTTGAGCGGATCGGTGCAGTCGAGCTCCGCGATCTGCTGCTGGAACTCGGGGGTGTTGTCCGTCGCCTGGATGAGCGGGGCAGCCTCGGTCGCTGCGGGAGCGTCAGCCGCCGTCGTCGCATCCGCCGCAGCACCATCTGCCGCAGGGGTCGCATCCGCCGTCGGTGTCGCGTCGTCCGTGGGAGCAGCAGATACCGGCGACGGGCCGTAGAGCCCCCATACCGGCCGGAAGTCCAGGAGGGCCGTGCGCTGGACGAGATCGACTACTCGATCCTGATTCACGCCCGGGACCGACACGACGATGACGGCGCCATCTCCCGAGCCCTGGGTGGTGACCTCGGACTCGGCGACGCCAAGCCCATCGACGCGCTGCCGGATGATCGAGACGGTCTGGGCGAGCTGCTCCTCGGTGATGGCCGCACCCTCGGTGACGGGGGTGGGCTTGAGGATGACCTGGGTACCGCCTTGCAGGTCCAGGCCCAGGCGCACGGACGAGTCCGTACCGGGCCAGAACGCCCACACGGCCAGGCCGAGGATGAGGACGCCAAGGGCGACGAGCAGCCGAACCGGCTTGCTGGTGGGCTGGGGCGCCACAGTGCTCCTTCGAGGATGAGGGTGGATCAGGCCGACGCATGGGCGCCGGAGCCGACTCAGTCTACGGGGGGATCGTCCTGGGACGGAGCGTCGAGGGCCTCGTGCTCGACCGGCTCGATCACTCGAGCCACCGCCGCCGGGAGGATCCGGATGAACACGCCGGGTGAAACCTCCAGGCTGAGCTCCTCATCGGTCACGACAGCCAGGGTGCCGAAGATGCCCGCGGTGGTCATGACCTCGACCCCCGGCTGGAGGGAGTTGACCAGCTGCTGCTGCTGCTTCTGCCGCTGCTTGCCCGGTCGGATGATGAGGAAGTAGAAGGCCGCTGCTGCGGCCACGAGCAGAAGAAGACTCATCGGGTCCATGGGCACCTCCGGGCAGGGAACACGCCGGTCGGCGTCCGTTGAGGCTACCTGAGGCCGGTCAGGCCAGGTCCAGCGCCTGCTGGTCCGACCCATCGGGTGCCGGCGGCTGCACTCCGGCGTGCTGCCAAGCCGAAGCCGTTGCCACTCGACCACGAGGAGTGCGCAGCAGCATGCCCAGTCGGACGAGGAAGGGCTCGGACACCGTCTCGATCGTCTCGGGCTCCTCCCCCACGGCAACCGCCAGGGTCGACAGTCCGACCGGACCGCCTCCGAATCGGTGCACGAGGGCGTCCAGGACTGCCTGGTCGAGCCGATCCAGCCCCAGCGCGTCGACCTCGTAGAGATCGAGTGCTGCATGGGCGGACTCACGATTGACGACCCCATCGCCATGCACCTGCGCCCAGTCACGCACGCGCCGAAGGAGCCGGTTCGCGATTCGGGGCGTGCCCCGACAGCGGCCGGCGATCTCAGCCACTCCGTCTGCATCCACCTGGACACCGAGCAGGCCCGCGGAGCGCGCGATGATCACCTCCAGGTCGCCGCTGTCGTAGAAGTCCAGATGTGCGGTGAAGCCGAACCGGTCGCGCAGGGGGCTCGGAAGCAGTCCGGCGCGCGTGGTCGCACCCACCAGGGTGAAGGGCTCGATGTCAAGCGGGATGGCAGTGGCGCCGGGGCCCTTGCCCACCACGACGTCGACCCGGAAGTCCTCCATGGCCAGGTAGAGGAGCTCCTCGGCAGCGCGTGCGGTGCGGTGGATCTCATCGACGAAGAGCACCTCACCCGGCTGCAGACTGGACAGCACTGCCGCCAGGTCACCCGCGTGCTGGAGCGCTGGCCCGGCCGTCATCCGCAGGGGCGCCTGCATCTCGGTGGCGATGATGCCGGCCAACGTGGTCTTGCCCAGACCCGGTGGCCCACTGAGCAGCACGTGATCGGCAGTGCGCCCCCGCCGGCTGGCGGCCTCCAGGACCAGACCAAGCTGGGACTTCACGCGATCCTGGCCGACGAACTCCTGCAGGCTCGTAGGGCGAAGAGCCCCCTCGATCGCCGCATCGTCCGGATCCTGCCCCGCATCCAGGGTCATGAACGAGCCATCCCACGCAGGGCAGCCTTGAGCAGCGTCGAGACATCGGGGTCTGCGCCCGCGGGAGTGGCACCCGCAACGACTTCGGCGTCCAGACCCGCCACCGCGGCGTCAGCCTCACGCGCCGACCAGCCGAGCGACACCAGGCCGGCCGCAACAGCCGCAGGCCAGCCGCCCGAGTCCGCACGCGCCGAAGCGCTCGCCGACGTACCCATCAGGCTCGGTGCCCCGATCTTGTCGGCGAGCTCCAGAATCAGCCGCTGTGCACCCTTGCGTCCGATTCCGGACACCGCCGTCAAGGCAGCCTCGTCACCCGTCGCAACAGCCCGGCGCAGCTCGTCGGGAGACAGAGTTCCAAGCAGCGCCAGAGAGATCCGTGGGCCGATGCCACTGACCGTCTGCACCTGCTCGAATACGTCACGTTCATCTGCATCAAGGAAGCCGAACAGGGTCCAGCCGTCCTCTCGAACCACCATCGTGGTCAGCAGTTCTACGAGGTCGCCAATCCGCACCGACCCCGCTGCTGCGGGGGTGCACTGGGCCTGAACGCCCACGGACCCCAGATCGACGATCATGTGGTCGACGCCCGCATGGAGCACCGTTCCGCGGATGAAGGAGATCATCGGGCCGCCGCCACCGCGCGCGCCAGGCGTCGCTGGCTCTCACCGCGCCAGAGCTGGCAGATCGCAATCGCCACGGCGTCGGCCGCATCGGCCGGTTTCGGCGCCTCAGCCAGCCCGAGTAGCTTCGTCACCATCGCCGTGACCTGAGCCTTGTCGGCACGCCCGCTTCCGGTGACCGCAGCCTTGACCTCGCTCGGCGTGTGCAACGCGACCGGGAGCCCACGCTGCCCGGCGATGAGCAGTCCCATGGCGGCAGCCTGAGCCGTGCCCATGGCGGTGCGGACATTCTGCTGGCTGAACACCCGTTCGATGGCGATGACGTCAGGCGAGAAGGACTCGACGAGCTCCACGAGGCCCGCCTCGACCGCTGCCAGACGCTGCTCGATCGGGGCATCCGGCGGCGTGCGGATCACTCCGATGTGATGTGCCGTGACCCGACGACCAGGAGCCCCGTCGACCACCGCGGTGCCGCACCGGGTCAGGCCAGGATCTATCCCGAGAACGCGCACGACACCTCCCTCAGCGTGGACGACCGTCAGGCCGCCTCGTGCCCGATCTGCCTCACGTGGAGCACATCTATCCGAACACGTGTTCGGAAGGCTATCGGTTGGGTGTGTCAGGGGAGGGGATCCTCGCCACCGGCACTGGGCGTGTCGTCATCAGGATCCGGCAGGCGGGAGTCCGCCGAATATGGATCTGCCGGACCCACGACTCCCCCGGTCACCTCAGCGAACCCCGCCCTGAGGTCGTCAACCAGGTCGACGGCATCCCGCACCGCACGATCATCCGTGGAGAGACCGATGTAGGCGGTTCCGTCGTAGGTGACCATCGTGATGTTCACGGCCGCACCGATCGTGGCCACCAATGGGTACACCGCCGAGACGCGCACGCCGGCGAGGAACAGAGGCATGGGCGGTCCGGGAACGTTGCTCGTGGTGACGTCGGATGCCTGCGCCGCGTGCGCGAGCATGGGCACGGGGACGAACCAGCTCACCTCCGCGAGAGGATCGGCAAGCCTGATGGCGGGCTCGTCCCGCCAATGCTCAACCAGGGCGTGGGCCTGCTCCATGTGCTCGCCCACCGTCAGCCCGGCGATCGCCAGCGGGAAGCGAGCGATGCTCACCGCGTTGGCGGCCTGACCCGACCGATCCCCGGCATCCCCCCGCAGGCTGATCGGGACATTGACGCGTAGCTCGTCGACGACGACACCGTGACGGCGGTGATACAGGTCCATGCCGCGCGCGATGGCCGCCATGAAGGCGTCGTTCACGCTCATCCCCTGAGCCTTCGCCGTCTGCCTCATCGCAGCGAACGGCAACGAGAATGCAGCGAATCGGTATGTTGTTCCACGGCCCACCATCACCGGTGAGAGCGCCCCATCAGGCACCGACGCCACCCGCCCGATCGACGTGACCGTCTGCAGGGCCTGGGTCCAGGTCCCCACCGGGTCGGTGACAGTCCCCTTGGCAAAGACCGCTGCCGCACGAGCGGACGTCGACGCGAGCTCGACGCCCCGGTGCAGCGTGTCGACCATGTTCGCGATGCTCACATCCCGTAAGCCGACATCCTCGGCCTCGGGTGCGGGCGGTGCGGGAAGCTCATTCGGATCCGATTCAGCCGCGAACTCGAACAGCGTCAGCCCCATCAGAACGGTCGCCTGCCCGTCCGCGATGGAGTGATGCAGTTTCAGCAGGAACGCGGCCGCGCCACCGGGCAGGCCCTCCACGAGAGCCGCCTCCCACAGCGGACGGTTGGAGTCGAAGTCCGTCAGACTCATCCGACGGGCATCGTCGAGCAACTCCTGCCAGCCGCCATCACTGGGGAGCCGATACCGCCGCAGGTGCACATCGAGATCGAAATCCGGATCGACAGCCAGTCGCGGGGCGGAAATACCCATCAGTCCGTACAGCGGCCGCATGCGCAGAGCCGGAACGCACAGCGTCAGGCGCTCGATCCGGGAGCGCAGGCGTGCCCAGTCGGGTGCGCTCTCCAGGACGGTCATGGCGATCACCGTCGACCGCATTGTCGGGTCGCCGCTGGCCGTGCGGAAGGTGGCCGCATCCCATCCGCGCAGCTGAGTGCCGACGAAGTCGTTCATGAGCCGCCCTGCCTTTCACGACCGTCGTCAGCCGACGGCCTCCATGACCTCATCACTGACGTCGAAGTTGGCGAACACGTTCTGCACATCGTCGCTGTCCTCCAGCGCCTCGATGAGACGGAACACCTTGCGGGCACCGTCCTCGTCCAGCTCGACGCTGACGCTCGGCAGGAAGCTCGTCTCGGCCGACTCGTAGTCGATGCCGGCCTCCTGAATGGCCTTCCGGACGCCGATGAGGTCGCCCGCGTCGCAGATGATCTCGAAGGACTCCCCCAGGTCGTTGATCTCCTCGGCACCGGCGTCGAGAACGACCAGCATGATGTCGTCCTCCGACACGCCGTCGGCCTTCGGGACGAGGACGACGCCCTTGCGGTTGAACAGGTACGACACCGATCCGGGATCAGCCATCGACCCACCATTGCGCGTCATCGCCACCCGGACCTCGGTGGCCGCGCGGTTGCGATTGTCGGTAAGGCACTCAATGAGCACGGCAACACCGTTCGGGCCGTAGCCCTCGTACATGATCGTCTGCCAGTCAGCCCCGCCCGCTTCAGCTCCCGATCCGCGCTTGACCGCACGTTCGATGTTGTCGAGCGGAACGGACGTCTTCCGCGCCTTCTGGATGGCGTCGTAGAGCGTGGGATTTCCATCAGGATCGCCCCCACCCGTGCGCGCGGCCACCTCGATGTTCTTGACCAGGCGCGCGAAGAGCTTGCCTCTCCGGGCATCGACGACAGCCTTCTTGTGCTTCGTGGTCGCCCATTTGGAATGGCCGCTCATGCCCTCTTCCTCACCATGTCGACGAATAACTCATGAATCCGAACGTCCCCCGTCAGCTCCGGATGAAACGCGGTAGCGAGCAGGGAGCCCTGACGAACCGCCACGATCGTACTCTCGGCATCGCCACGCTCGATCCGGGCGAGAACATCGACCTCGGGTCCCACACTCTCCACCCACGGAGCCCTGATGAACACGGTGGGGAAAGCACCTCCGGGCAGGGCGGGCATCGCCACGTCAGCCTCGAAGGAGTCGACCTGCCGTCCGAACGCATTCCTGCGGACCACCATGTCGATGCCACCCACGGTCTGCTGGTCCCCGCGGGCATCCTCCACTCGGTCGGCCAGCATGATCATTCCGGCGCATGAGCCGTACATCGGCAGGCCGGAGCGCTGCGCCTGACGCAACGGCTCCATGAGTCCGTCGGCGACCGCAAGCTTCGACATCGTCGTCGACTCCCCACCGGGGATGACGAGGCCGTCCACCGCATCAAGGTCCGCACGGGAGCCCACCGGCACAGCGCTGACACCGGACTCCTCCAGGGAGCGCAGGTGCTCCCGAACGTCGCCCTGAAGCGCGAGGACCCCGATGACGAGGTCTGCGGAGGTCACCAGCCCCGATCCTCCAGGCGGTGGTGGACGGGAATGTCAGCCACGTTGATGCCCACCATGGCCTCGCCCAGGCCTCGCGACACATCTGCGATCACGTCGGGCTCGTTGAAGTGACGAGTAGCCCGGACGATGGCCGTGGCTCGCTTCAGGGCATCCTCGGGTGAGGCAGGACCGCTGCCGCTCTTGAAGATGCCGGACCCCACGAAAACGCCATCGGCTCCCAGCTGCATCATCATCGCCGCGTCGGCCGGAGTGGCAATGCCGCCCGCGGTGAAGAGCACAACCGGCAGTGACCCCTGCTTGGCCACCTCGGCGACCAGCGCATAGGGAGCCTGGAGCTCCTTGGCAGCGACATAGAGCTCGTCCTCGGCCATCGACGACAGCCGGTTGATCTCGGCTCGGATCGTCCGCATGTGGGTTACGGCATTGGACACGTCGCCCGTGCCCGCCTCGCCCTTCGAGCGAATCATCGCGGCGCCTTCATTGATGCGACGCAGGGCTTCACCCAGATTGGTGGCGCCGCAGACGAAGGGCACGGTGAACTGCCACTTGTCGATGTGGTTGGCGTAGTCGGCCGGGGTGAGAACCTCGGACTCGTCGATGTAGTCGACGCCGAGCGACTGGATGACCTGGGCCTCCACGAAGTGACCGATGCGAGCCTTTGCCATGACCGGGATCGACACGGACTTGATGATGCCCTCGATCATGTCCGGGTCGGACATCCGGGACACGCCACCCTGAGCTCGGATATCAGCAGGAACACGCTCGAGAGCCATGACGGCGACTGCGCCTGCCTCCTCGGCGATGACTGCCTGCTCGGGGGTCACCACGTCCATGATGACGCCGCCCTTGAGCATCTCAGCCATGCCCCGCTTGACCCGGTCTGTTCCAACGACTGGGGACACGTCCGTCACGTCTACCTCGCTTGTCTGGGGCGTCCGAGGATCGGGCCACCCGTGTTCTGCTGGGGGGATCACCATCCTAGGCGGCTACCGCGTGGGCAGCCCGTCGGGCGTCGTGTCGTCCATCTCCCATGTCTCGGGCCACGGTGTGTGACCGGCCAGCCGAAAGGTCCTGGCCATCCGCTGCCGGCGCAGTTGGCGACACGCCCGGACGGCGTCGTTCAGGAATCGGCGCGAGAGCTGAACGCGTCGGCAGGCCGCGGCCAGATCCGCGAGCATCTCTGCGCCGTCCGGTGTCTGGGTGGCCAGTGCCGTGTCCTCGGGCGTCAGCACGGTGACCAGCACAGCAGTCAGACTCGACTCCGCCAGCGCACGTTCGTCGACGTCCATGTCAGCCGATGTACGTGCCCGATGGGCGGCGTCAGCCAGCAGCATGCTGGATGCTGGATCCAGCATGCGAGCACCGGCGATCTCCATGCTTACCGACGACCGTCGGAGCAGGTGGGCGTCAAGTGAGAGCTTCGACGTGTCGATGCGTCGGTGCAGGTGATCAAGCCGACCGGCCGTCATGCTCAGGTACAGGATGAAGAATCCGAGCAGGACTGTCGCGACGATGCCGACCAACCACCAGCCGCTCATGAGGAGTCCCCGCGTGTCGAGCTGCGCGAAAGGCGCCCCACCAGTTGGCCGCGCAGGTCCTCCGTCACCTTCTCACCGGGGATGCGCACGCTGTCGTAGACGGCGATGACGTCCTGGACCACGCGATCCCAGTCGAAATCGCGCACCCGGCGGTCAGCAGCGGAGACCAGATCGCGTCTTGCGTGCAGATCCGACATGAGGTCGATCAGCGCGTCCGCCAGCCCATCAGCGTCCTGATTCGGGAAGAGGCGCCCACTTCGGCCGTCCTCCAGCACCCGACGGAAGGCAGGAAGGTCTGAGGCGATCACAGCGGCCTGCGCCGCCATGGCCTCGACGAGCACGATGCCGAATGACTCCCCGCCTGTGTGCGGAGCCACATAGACATCGACTGAACGCAAGGCTCGAGCCTTGTCCTCGTCGCTGATCCGACCCAGAAAGCGCACGTTGCCGCGCACCGATTCCGGGATCAGATCGCTCTGCTCGGCGATATCTCCCGGACCGGCGATGAGCACCTGAATGTCAGGGATGGCCGCCACCACACGAGGCAGTGCCGCGACCAGAACGGCAAGGCCCTTGCGCGGCTCGTCCATCCGCCCGAGGAACAGCAGCGCCGGGTGGTCCGGGTCGACGTCGGGCATCCGCTCCGTGGACGAGAATGCGGACACTCGCACTCCATTGGGGATGAGGACCGCATCACCGCCCAGGTGGTTGACGAGAGTGCGTCGCGCGTCCTCGCTCACGGCGATGCGTCCCCGCACCTTCTCCATTGCAGTCTGACCGATGTAGTAGCCGGCCGACATGATCCTCGACCTGTCCTGGGACGAGTGCCATGTGGCGACTATGGGCCCGCGTGCGACCCACAGGGCCAGCACCGACAGGCTGGGAGCGACGGGCTCATGCACATGGAGAACGTCGAAGTCGCCCTCACGAATCCAGGCCTGGACGCGCCGAGCGGACTTGACTCCCAGGCTCAGTCGCGCGACCGAGCCGTTGTAGCGCACGGAGATGGGTCGCCCCCCGTCCACCACCCAGTCCGGGAGTGATGCGGGTTCGTCCACGGGAGCAAGGACGCTGATCTCGTGGCCCTGCAGCCGGAGCGTCACGGCGAGGTCGGCGATGTGCGAGCGCACACCGCCGGGGACGTCCCATGCGTAGGGGCTGACCAGTCCGACCTTCACGTCGAACCAGCTTCGCTCTCAACGGTCGCTCGTGCCTCGAGGCGGGCCGGATCAAGGTCGGCCAGCCACACCGGCTGCATCATGTGCCAGTCGACCGGGTGCTCACGAATACCGCTGCTGAACGCATCGGCGATCTCCTGCGTAATCGCCGTCACCTGCTCCTGACGGCTGCCCTCGGTCGGGATCACCACTCGCTCATGGACGAGGCCCCTCGCACGACCGTCCTCGAACCACAGCGTCACCGGATGCAGGGGCGCTCCCGTGATGATGCCCAGCAGCGCGGGCCCGGCGGGGAATGACGCAGGCTCGCCCAGCAGGTCCACAACCACTCCATTGCGGCTGATGTCCCGATCTCCCATCAGTGGAACCAGGAGCCCCTGATTCACCCGTCGGGCAAGCGTGCGCACGATGTCGGGGTCACCCGTCGGGATGATCTCCATGCCCAGCGACTGCCGGTAGTCCAGGAAGCGCTGGTAGAGGCCCTCGGGCTTCAGCCGCTCCGCAACCGTCGTGAGGGTGCCGAATCGCAGGCATGCCCAGGCAGCAGCGTGGTCCCAGTTCCCGGCGTGGTTCACGACCATGATGGCCCCATTGCCAGCCGCCACAGCATCGTCGAGCCGCTCGCCATGCTCAAGGTCGAAGGTGCGGCTCGTGCGCTCCGGTGACCAAGTGGGCAGACGGAAGGCCTCGCACCAGTACCTCATGTAGCTGCGCATGGCCCGGCGCGACAGGTCCCGCAGCTCGTCCGCATCCGCCGTGGGGCAGGCCCGTGCGAGATTGCGCTCCAGTTGACGAACGCTGGAACCCTGGCGACGCCACAGGGCGTCGGCTGCCCGGTCGAAGGCACGATAGGCAGCCCTCTCAGGAAGCGCGCGCACGACCCGCCAGCCGATGGCGAAGGCCCATTCCGTGGCTGCGTCGGTCGCACGACCGACGAGAGGCGAACGATCAGCCATGTGCCTGCGAATCCGGCCGAGGGCGGAGCTGGCTGCGCACCGTCCAGATGCGCTGCCCGATGGTGATGAGTCCCAGTGCCCCGAGCAGCCAGAGGACCGCCGGGAGGACGTAGGGGACGCCGAGGCCCGCGAGCAGCGCGGCGGCTCCCACGAGGATGAGCCGCTCAGCCCGCTCGGCGATCCCGACATTGGCGCTCGCACCGACGGCCTCGGCCCTCGCCTTGGCGTAGGACGTCACCTGGCCGGTGACCAATGCCAGCAGAGCACCGGCCGTGATCCAGGGCTGGTCGTGAAATGCCCCGTAGAGCGCGACTCCGCCGAAGATCGCCCCGTCGGCCAGACGATCCAGCGTCGCATCGAGGAAGTTGCCCCACGGTCCGGAGGTGCCTGACATCCGCGCCATCGTCCCGTCGAGCAGGTCACTCATGCCCAGCAGTCCGATCACGATCACGCCCGCGACGAACCAGCCCTGGGGCAGGAACACGAGCGCTGCTGCAACCGTCAGGATCGTCCCGACGATGGTGACCGCATCCGGGCTCACGTGCAGGCGCAGGAGCAGGCGGGCAGGCGGTTCGATGACGCCGCTGACCACCTTGCGCGCGGCCGGGTTGTTCAGCACGGTGAGACTCTATCTGCGTCCTGCCTCCGGAGTTGCCTCATGGCACTGCAAGGGTGAAGTCTTGCGGTTGACAAGAGGAGGGCGCATGGCCGACGGCCGTCGTGACAATGTCGTAGGGCCCGCACCGTTGCCCAGCACCCTCGACCGAGCCCGGAATGTGGTCCTGGTGGGACCTGCCGGGTCCGGAAAGACCACCGTCATGGAGTCACTCCTCGCGGCGGCCGGGGCGATTCCTCGCCGAGGAACGATCGCCGAAGGCACGACCGTGGGCGACCACGACCCGGTGGCGATCCGTCAGCAGCGCTCCGTGGAGCTCACGGTGGCGACCTTCGCCTGGCGCGACACCACCATCACCCTGCTCGACACCCCGGGCTATCCGGACTACACCGGCGAGCTCCGCGCTGGCCTGCGTGGCGCCGACGCCGCCCTCTTCGTCGTCTCATCCGTCGACGGCATCGACCCGGCCACGATCCGACTCTGGGACGAATGCGAACTGATCGGCATGCCGCGCGCCATCGTGGTCACGCACCTTGATCGCGATCGTGCGGACTTCGACGAGACGGTCGCAGTGTGCAGCCGGGTCTTCACGGGCGGTGGCGGCGTGCTTCCGCTGTTCCTGCCGATTCACGGAGACGATGGGGTCATCGTGGGCTTCATGGATCTGCTCGATGAGCGGATCTGGCATTGGACAGGCGACACCGTTGACGTCGTTTCCGCTGAGGACCGTCATCGCGAGCTGATCGAGTCCGAGCGGGCCAGCCTCATCGAGGCTGTCGTCACCGAGTCCGAGGATGAAGAACTCATGGACTCCTTCATCAGCGGTGATCATGTGGGAGTCGACCTGCTGACGAAGGACCTTGAACGGGCCGTGGCGCGAGGGCACCTGCATCCTGTGGTGGGCCACGCGGTGACCTCGACCGGCGTGGGGGCGCAGCTCCTGCTCGACCTCATTGCCCGGGGCTTCCCATCGCCTCTCGAGCGACCCGGTCCGATGGTGACGCTTCCCGACGGTGCACCATGCGCACCCATCACCGCCGATCCCGACGGACCACTCGTCGCCGAGGTCATCAAGACCACCTCTGATCCATACGTCGGAAAGGTCTCCATCGTTCGAGTCTTCTCCGGGACCATGAGGCCTGACACCCAGGTCCACGTGTCAGGCCACTTCTCACCCGGATCCGGACATGAGGACCATGATCTCGATGAGCGAATCGGGCATCTGATGACCATGCTCGGCGCCCAGCATCTCGATGTGCCGGATGCTCCGGCAGGCGCCGTCGTGGCGGTGGGTCGACTCACTCGCGCGGAGACTGGCGACACGATCTCGGATCCCGCAGCGCCGTTCCTGATGGAGCCGTGGCAGATGCCCGAGCCGCTGCTGCCCGTGGCGGTCACCCCGCACAGCGCCGGTGACGAGGACAGGCTCAGTACGGCACTCTCCCGTCTCGCGGCCGAGGACCCGACCCTGCGGATCGAGCACGCCGAGCACACCGGCCAGATCATTCTGTGGACCCTTGGCGAGGCCCACGCCGATCTCCTTCACGAGCGAATTCGCACGCGACATGGCGTCGAGGTCGATCAGGTCGAGGTGCTCCCCGCCTTGCGGGCCACGCTCGCCACAGGAGCCGAGGGGACCGGCAGACTCGTCAAGCAGTCCGGCGGACACGGACAGTTCGCCATTGTCGAGATCGAGGTCGAGCCCCTCCCCCTGGGAAGTGGCGTCGAGTTCGCCGACAGGGTCGTCGGCGGTGCCGTGCCTCGCAGCTACATACCGTCAGTCGAGAAAGGCATCCGAGCCCAGATGGCCGAGGGTGTCGGGGGTGGCTTTCCCCTCGTGGACCTGCGTGTGACGCTCATGGATGGCAAGGCGCACAGCGTCGACTCGTCGGACATGGCCTTCCAGACAGCGGGGGGTCTGGCATTGAAGGACGCCGCCAGCAGGTCAGAGCTGACGCTGCTCGAACCGATCGTGTCGGTCACGGTCGACGTGCCCGACGAGCATGTGGGTGCCGTGATCTCGGATCTGGCCACCCGTCGCGGACTCGTCACAGGAACGGATTCCGTGGGCGGCGGCCGCTCGACGGTCCATGCGCACGTTCCCGAGTCTGAGGTGTCGCGCTATGCGATCGACATCAGGAGCGTGTCTCACGGGACCGGATCGTTCACCCGCGAACCCGCCGGTTTCGCAGCGGTGCCCGCGAGCATCGCCCGCCGTCTCATGAATCGGGAGGAGTCCTCAGACTCCAGGTGACGGCCACGGACCTGACTCGCGGCCAGTCTCCGAGGCCCCGAGGTCATCGGCCGCGAACCGCAGGACCCACTCCTGGGCGGTGATCGGACGGTAGCGATGCTCGGCCTTCTCGACCACCATGACGTCACCGGCACCGATCAGCACTGCGACGGGTCCGTCCAAGGTGATGAACTCGACGATTCCCGCACCACTCAGCACCGTCTCGAACTCATTGACCGCGTTGCGATGCCAGGCACCCATGCCGGCGGCCGCGGCATCGTCATCGCCGGGCGGCTCGGCCACGATGCGCAGTCTCTCCTGATCGAGTCCGCCCAGCACGTCGGTCATCACCTCGGTGTGGTCGGGTGAGTCAATCCTCAGGAATCTCACGCCGACACCACGAAGCAGGGCTCGCGCAGCGTCCTCGTCACGGTCGATGAACACGGCCATGTCAGTCACTCTCCCAGGCATCAGCGAGCAGAAGTCGAGTGCTCTCGAGCAGTTCGGGGATCACCTTCGTGCCTCCGATGATGGGCATGAAGTTAGAGTCACCACCCCAGCGCGGGACGATGTGCTGATGGAGATGACCGGCGATTCCGGCACCGGAGACTGCTCCCTGATTCATCCCGATGTTGAACCCGTGCGCCCCTGACACCGAACGCAGGACCGTCATCGCGCGCTGGGTGAACGCACCGAGCTCGGCCACCTCCGAGGGAGTCAGGTCCGTGTAGTCGCCAACGTGGCGATACGGACAGATCATCACGTGGCCGGAGTTGTAGGGGTAGAGGTTCAGCACACCGAAGACCTCGCTCCCCCGGGCGAAGACCAGCCCTTCGTCGTCCGGCAGCTGCGGTGCCCGGCAGAACGGGCACTGCTCCCCCTCCTCGAGGTCGACGGGCTTGCCCTCGCCACGCAGGTAGGCCATCCGGTGCGGGGTGTACAACCGCTCCCACGCATCGGTCATGTCAGACCTGCACTCGCTCGTCGATGGCGTGGACGATCTCGTCGATCGCGTCGTCGATCGACACCCCGTTCTTCTGGGTGCCATCGCGATAGCGGAACGACACCGCGCCTGCCGAAGCGTCGTCCTCGCCGGCGATGAGCATGTAGGGAACCTTCGACCGCTGCGCGTTGCGGATCTTCTTCTGCATGCGGTCGTCGGCCGTGTCCACCTCGACACGGACACCACGCGCCCGGAGTCGCTGAGCCACCTCGAACAGGTAGTCATTGTGCGCGTCCGTCACCGGGATGGCGACGACCTGCACCGGTGCCAGCCATGGAGGGAAGGCCCCTGCGTAGTGCTCGAGCAGCACCGCGAAGAAGCGTTCGATCGAGCCGAACAGCGCACGATGGATCATGACCGGACGCTGGCGCGTGCCGTCCGGCGCCTGATACTCCAGCCCGAACCGCTCCGGCAGATTGAAGTCGACCTGAATTGTCGACATCTGCCACGTGCGCCCGATGGCGTCCTTGGCCTGCACGGAGATCTTCGGTCCGTAGAAAGCAGCTCCACCCTCATCGAGCACGAGCTCGAGACCCTGTCGCTCAGCAGCCAGTCGAAGCGTCTCGGTCGCCTCGGCCCACACCTCGTCGGTGCCCACACACTTGTCTGGATTGCGGGTGGAGAGCTCGAGGTAGAAGTCCTCGAGACCGTAGTCGCGCAGCAGGCCCAGCACGAAGTCGAGGAGATCGTCGAGCTCCGCCGGCATCTGCTCCTTGGTGCAGTAGATGTGGGCATCATCCTGGGTGAATCCACGCGCCCGGGTAAGGCCCTGGACGACGCCGGACTTCTCGTAGCGGTAGACGGTGCCGAACTCGAACAGGCGCAGCGGAAGCTCACGGTAGGACCGACCGCGCGCGTCGAAGATCAGATTGTGCATGGGGCAGTTCATCGGCTTCAGGTAGTAATCCTGCGCCTGCTTGCGCACGTTGCCGTCTGCGTCCACCTCGCCATCCAGCTTCATGGGGGGATACATGCCCTCGGCGTACCAGTCGAGGTGCCCGGAGAGCTCGAAGAGCGCACCCTTGGTGATGTGCGGGGTGTTGACGAACTCGTAGCCGCCTTCCTCATGGCGCCTGCGGGAGTAGTCCTCCATCACGCGACGAACGACACCGCCCTTGGGATGGAACACGGCAAGGCCCGAGCCGACCTGCTCGGGGAAGCTGAACAGGTCGAGTTCGGCGCCGAGCTTTCTGTGATCGCGCTTCTCGGCCTCCTCGAGGAAGGTCAGGTGCGCGCGGAGCTCGTCCTTGGACGGCCATGCCGTTCCGTAGATGCGCTGCAGCTGCTCGTTGGCCTGATCCCCCAGCCAGTACGCGGCAGCCGAGCGCATCAGCTTCACGGCGTTCGGGGGGATGTAGCGAGTGTCGGGCACGTGCGGTCCGCGACAGAGGTCGCCCCAGCACCTCTCGCCGGTCTTGGCATCGAGGTTGTCGTAGATCGTGAGCTCGAGTCCGCCCACTTCCATGACCTCGGCGCCGCCTTCGCTGCCGATGAGCCTCAGCTTGTAGGGCTCCGTCGCGAGTTCGCGCGCAGCGTCGTCCTCGGTC
>Ga0181560_10000967_pt1 | contig 26798 bp, 17 predicted proteins | sample 011ome_20_FD_133751 | JGI IMG/M metagenome (GOLD analysis project Ga0181560, IMG submission 133751) | Coastal salt marsh microbial communities from the Groves Creek Marsh, Skidaway Island, Georgia - 011509CT metaG (megahit assembly) | ecosystem: Environmental > Aquatic > Marine > Intertidal...
GCCCTCGGCCGCCACCGCCGCCGCGGGGGCGGGGGCCGCGCCGAGTGCATGGGGGGCGGGGGGGGGGGGGGGGGGGGGGGGGGGGGGGGGGGGGGGGGGGGAGGGAGGGGAGGGGAGGAAAGAGAGAGTCAGGGTTTAGGGTTAAGGGCTTAGGGCTCAGAGAGAGAGAGAGAGAGAGAGAGAGAAAGAGAGAGAGAGAGACCCGGCGCTGCTGCGCACCTCGTAGTGCGCGTCTCCGTATTCGCACACGGCTTGCACGAGGAACAAAATCGGCAAAATCCTCGCGTACAGCGCGAACGCGCTCGCCGCGGCGTCCATCGACCCGCTCGCGAAGTACACCCACGGCGCCATGCACCCGAACGTGAAGAACAGCACGAGCTTCCACTCCGCGGTGTCGAGCTTCCCCGCGAGCTGGTCCCCCGCGAAGGTCTTCATGAGGTAAATCACGATGGATAGATCGCGCTTCGCGTCCCAGACGCACGCGAACGCCGCGAGGAGGAGCATGAGGATGTTCCCGAAGAAACCTAACACCTGGACGTTGACCCCCGCGCCGATGCTGCCGATGTACACGTGCCCGATGAACCTTCGAGACGCGAGATACGGCGCGAGCGTGAGCGCCCATCGCCGCGGGTCGGCCGGCGGCGACGACGTGAAAAACTCGAAAGCCGCGTCGGCGGCGGACGCGCTCGAGGTCGCCGCGGACGTGGCGGAGCCTCCGCGCTCCGCCGCGAGGAACAGCCGAGGGACGATCTCGAACGCGAAGAGCGTCACGAGCGCGAGCCTGGGGACGCCGTAGCCGTACTTGACCGCGCGGTCGTTCGTGAAGTAGCCCCCGCCGTCGCCGCGCGACGCGCCGCTCATCGATCGCGTCGAATGAATGGAATGCCCTCTCCGTGTGGGTACACGTACTTTTTCCTCCTTTTTCTACTCGACGCGTCGACGCGACGAGCGCGTCGGAGGGACCGCGAGAGCGCGCGGGTCGACGCGCGGACGCTGCCGCGGCGCCGCGCGGAACTGGACGGAGAGTCGGCGCCGGTCGCGCGCGCTTCTTCTCGCTCGCGCGCGTGCGGCCGCGTGTGCCCTCCCGGCGGCGGCGAACGATTTTGATGAAAGCCTTCACTGACGAGGCGCCGATGGCCGATCCGCGATCCGATCGCGGGGTCTCGGCCGCAAACGCTTTTACGTGACGTCGACGCGTTCGCGCGCACTCCGAGGAGCGACGCGCGGTGGCGGTCATGGCGACGACGTCCGCGGCGCGCGCGGCGCCGAGCGCGCGCGTCGCGCCCGCGCCCGCGCGCGGCGGCGCGGCGGCGCGGCCCGCGCGCCGCGCCGCCGCGCGCGTCGTCCTCGCCTCGCGCCTCGGCGCATCATCTGGCGGACCGAGACGCCGCGGCGCGTCTCGCGAAACGTCGTCGTCGTCGTCGTCGTCGTCGTCGTCGTCGTCGCCTCGTCGTCGTCGCGCGAGCGCGGCGGCGACGCGCGCGGCGGCGTTCGACGCGGACGCCGCGCCGGCGTTGAACGCGAGCGCGAGCTACCCCGAGGCGCGGCGCGACCTCGCGTCGACGACGACGGCCCCCTCCGACGCCGCCGTCGCGTCCGCGTCGTCGTCGTCGTCGTCGTCGTCGTCGTCGTCGTCGCGTCCGCGATGGGTGGACGTCATGAACGCCGGCCTCGACGCCGCCCCGGGGTGGACGCTCTTCGCGTTCGTGCTCATCGACATGGGCAGCGCGCTGTGCCTGTACGCGCTCTTCGCCGCGGCGAAGGTCCCCGTCGACGCGGACTTCGCGCTGGCGTACGCGGTGAGCAAGAGCATCCGAGCGCCGAGGCTCGCGTTGGGTGCGTTCTGTTTTTTTACGCCGCGCCGGTTCCCGCGCGACCGCGTCGGCTATCGGCACTGGTCCCCATACGACCCCGTTCGCGTGGTGAACGCCGATCCTTAAGGACTTTTGCCAGCGTTTCTCTTCGCCCATCCCTCGGTTTCAATCCTGACGCACCGCGACGCCTTTCAACTCCGCTTCTGACGCCTTTCGACTCCGCCCCGACGTACTGTATGGGAAACGACCCTCGTCGTCGCGTCGTATCAGACGCGTGGGTGGCGAAGGAGATGGCGCGCGCGTTTCCGTCGCTCGCGGAGGCGCGTTCGCACGCTGACTGGTCCCCGTACGACCCCGTCGGCGTGGTGAACGCCGTTTCTTGATGACTTTCTCTCCCGGCGCATCTCTCCGCCCACTCCTTGCTTTCGATCCCGACACACCTCGACGCCTTTCAACTTCAAACGCTGACGCCTTTGAACTCCGCCCCGACGTTCGCTTTGAATGGAACGACCCGAAAGGTGCGTTTCGGCGCGCTCGTGGACGCGGGGAGCGACGCGGCGGCGATGGTGCGCGACGCGGTCGGGAAGCGGTGGAAAAGAAGAAGAACGACGGGGACGGGGACGGGGACGGGGACGGGGACGGGGACGGGCGGCGGCGGGGACGGGGACGGGGACGCCGCCGCGACCGCCGCGGCAAACGCCGAAACCAAAAGAGAACCGAGCGCGTTCGCGCGCGACGCCAAGGCGCTGACGGACGCGTACGGCCTCGCCTACATGGCCGCGAAGAACGTCATCGGGCCCGTGAGCATCGTGCTCTTCTACTACGTCATCAAGCGCGGCGTCAACCTCAGCGCGTGGCTCGGCCCGGAGGTGCGTTCTCCTCACACTGGTCCCCATACGACCCCGTCGGCGTGGTGAACGCCGATCCTTAAGGACTTTTCCCGGCGTGTCTCTCCGCTCATCCCTCGCTTTCAATCCCCACCCTCGACGCCTTTCAACTCCACCTGACGCCTTTGAACTCCACCCATAACCAGCTGACGAAGGGCGCGGTGGGCGCCAACGCCGGACTGATGGCGCTCGCGAGCTGGTGCAGCGTAGTTTTGTTTCCGGGGGTGGTGTACTACGCGACGGTGTTCGGGCCAAAGTTGAGGGCGTGGGCGCGGGTGCTGAGCGCGCGGGTGCGCGTCACCGCGCGGGGGGGCGACGGCGGGTTGATGGCGTAGGCGGTGGCGGGCGTCGTCCGTCGCGTAGGATGGTAGAAGAGGTTGTAGAAGACGTTGTTCGCGCGCGTCATCAGTCGGGGTCTTTTTTCTGTACGAGCGATGATATCGGGGCGGAGTTCAAAGTGTCGGATGGATACATGGAGTCGTAAGGCGTCGAGGCGCGTCTGGATTGAATCCGAGGGACCCTGGGCGTAGAGATGCGCCGGGAAGTAAAGTCCTTGAGGATCGGCGTTCACCACGCCGACGCGGTCGTACGGGGACCGGCGTGAACACGAACGCGCCTCAGACTACGAAACAGCACGTTCTTCTCGTCGCCGCGCGCGACCCGTCGTCGGTCACCACCGCCGACGTCTCCGCGTCCTCCGCGACGACCTCCTCCGCGTTCGTGGGGAAGTCGCTGTGCTTCCGCTTCACCGCGCGCCTGCCACGCCCGCCCGCCGGGTCCCCGACGCGTCGGCGGAAGATCAGCGACAGAAGCGCGACGGCTTCGACGGCGGCGACGACGGCGGCGACGACGAAGGCGGTCTTCCACCACGCGAACGTCGAAGCCTCCGCCCTCGCCCCTACCGCCGCCGCCGCCGCTTCCGCCGCCTCCTCGTCGTCGTCGTCGACGACGACGACGCGCACGTCCCCCACGGCCGCCGCGACGTTCACCTCGCGCCGTTCCCGACGCTTCCGTTCGCTTCCGCTCGCCGCGCACGCCTCGCATCGAACGACGACGACGACGCGCGGGGACGCGTCCTCGAACGTCATCGTCGTCGTCGTCGCCACCTCGAAGTCGTCCTCGCGCAGCGGCGCGGTCGCCGCGGTCGCGCGCGCGGTCGCGACCGCCTCGTCCACCTCGAACAGGACGCACTCGAGCGCGTCCGCGTCGCGCGGCCACGCGCCGAGGACGACGCCGTCGCCCGCGGGGACGAGCGTCCCCGCGACCGGCGCGCGATTCGGCGGGAGCGTCGCCGCGAGCGCGACGACTCGAAGCTCCGACGACGACGCGTTTTGCCGCGCGACGCAGCGCACGACGCGCGTCGTCCCGCGCGCGTCGGCGTCCGCGGCGTCCGCGGCGGCGAACGACGCGCCGACGAGCTCGAGGACGGCGACGTCCGCGGCGGCGTCGACGCGCGTTAGGACGCTCAGCGCCGCGAGGAGCGCGAGGAAGGCGGCGGTCGCGCGCATGACGAACGCGCCGCGGACGGCGGTGGCGCGCGCGCGAAACGCACGAAACGCACTTCGTTCTCGGCGCTCCGAAACCGACCGCGACCCCCAGAGACCACTGCCAGCTGGCGCTGTGCGGCCGCCCCTTCAGCGAACGATCGTCGCCCGCCTCATCGCGCCGGTCGCGGCCGCACGCGTCGTCGCCGTCGTTTTAATGTCCTCTCCCGCCGCGCGCGATGGATGCCGCGCGCGGATCTTCCACGTCAACGACGTCTACGTCCTCGATAACCTCCCCGCGCTGCGCGCGTGCGTGAGGGAGGAGTCCTCTGGGATCCCGCGACGAAACGTCATGGTAGACCTCGCGGGCGACTTCCTCGGCCCGTCGCTTCTCTCGTCGCTCGACCACGGCGCGTCCATGATCGACGTCCTGAACCGCGTCCCGGTGAACGTCGTGTGCTTCGGGAACCACGAGGCGGACGTGCCGTACGCCGCGATGCGCCGCCGATGCGACGAGTTTAAGGGGACGTGGCTCAACTCGAACATGCCGTCGTTCGAGCACCCGAACGTCGTCGCTCACGCCGAGTGGAAGCTCGACGGTAACCCCAATCGGTCCGTCGCGCTGATCGGGCTGAACGTCGGCGGCGGGGTCGACGCGAGCCTGTACCGCGAGGGCGCGATCGGCGGGCACGCGGCGAAGATCGTGCCGGTGATGGACGCGGTGGACGCCGCCGTCGCCGCGGCGAGGGCGGCGTTTCCAGACGCCGACTGCGTCGTCCCGCTGACGCATCAGGCGCGTGCTCCTCACACTGGTCCCCATACGACCGCGTCGGCGTGGTGAACGCCGATCCTTAAGGACGTCACTTCCCGTCCCGGCGTATCTCTCCGCCCATCACCCCTCGCGTTCAATCCCGACGCGCCTCGACGCCTTTCGACTCCGCTTCCGACGCGCCTCTGAACTCCACCCCGACGTTATTCGCTCGTACGGACCCTCGACCCTCAGTCCGTCGCGGAGGACGTCGCGCTCGCGAAGCGCGAAGATTTAGGGTTTCCGTGCGTTCTCGGCGGGCACGACCACGCGGTGTTCGACGAGACGCACGGCGCGCGCGGGTGCAGGGTGGTCAAGGCGGGCGAGGACGCGAAGCGCGTGGTGATCGTCGATTTGTTTTGGCCCGCGGAGGCGCCGAGGGGGTCCGCGCCGGAGGTGACGGTTCAGTTCAAGCCGCTCGCGGCGGAATCCGAAGCGTCGGGCGGCGGCGGCGGCGGCGGCGGCGGCGGCGCGCCGTACGTCCCCGACCCTAAGCTCGCCGCGATCGTCGAGCGGTGGTCCGCGCCCGCGATCGAGCTCCAGACGGCGACGCTGGCGGACCTGTCGAAACATCCGAGTCACCCGCTGAGTTCTCGAGACGTGAGAAGCGGGCCGAACTCGATGGCGACGGTGCTCGCGACCGCGCTGAAGGTGGCGACGAGGGCGGAGGTCGCGCTGCTCAATAGCGGCGGCGTCCGCGCGAAGAAAATCTACGAGGACGGGAAGATAACCTACGCGGATCTCAGCGCGGAGTGTCCATTTCCCGCGCCGTTCGTCGTGATGAAAATTTCCGGAAAGGCGCTCTCCGACGCGCTCGTCGCGTCGAGAACGCGGTGGCACGTCGAAGGCGGCCCCGAGGAGGACGGCGACTCGTTCCAGGTCGACGACGGGATCGCGTTCGACGCGACCACGGACGAGATCCAGACCGTGATGTACGGAAAACCGCTCGAGTTGGAGCGTTTATACGAACTCGTCGTGGACTCGTACATGATCGGCGTCAATCCGGTTTTGAAGGCGTGGAGGGAGGCGAATCCCGCGTTGATCCCTCCGGACGACGCCGGACGACCCGCGCTTCCCATCCTCGTGCAGTACTTTTGCGACAAAGCGTGGACGGCGCTCGTCGACGAGAACCAGGATGGGAAGATCGAAACGGCAGAACTAGATGCGTTTTTCGACGCCGCCGACGCGGATGGCTCCGGCAAGCTCGACGAGGAGGAGGTGCTCGCGGCGCTCCGCGAAAAGTTGGGGCACATGGCGTCGAGCGTCGTCGCGCGGCAGATGCTGGCGGCCGCGGACAGAGACCAGGACGGGAAGGTGAGCAAGACGGAGCTCGTGCATCTGATGAAGCTCCGAGCCGGGAGGGAGGAGTAGATAGTAGACCTACGTACACGTAGCCGGGGGGAGAAAGCCTTTCCCTTGAATGATTACCATAATGTTGAGTCGTGCCTCCCTTCCGTCCACTGTTCTCGCGGCGCGTCGGTCGCGATGGCGGCGCGCGCGAAGAAGGACGCGTTCGACGCCGCCGCGCTGCGCAGCGCGCTGTCCACGCCGAGCACCATCTCGAGCGCGGGCGCGACGGACGTCAGCGGGGACTCTCGATCCGCGGACTTCGTGGCCGCGTTCGAGACGATCTCGGATCTCGCGCGAGGGCGCTCGTCGTCCGACGCCGGGGTCGTCTTCGCGAGCGTGTGCGAGATCCTCCTCGACGCGGAGCCGGCGTACCTGGACGACGTCGGGACCGACGTCCTCTCGCCGATGATACGCGCCGCGAACGCGGTCGGCACGCCGTCCGCGGAGGCGACGACGTGCGGCGCGGTGGCCGTCATGGCGAACGCGTGCGGCGCGCGAGATCTCTTCGTCCTCGTCCTGGAGCAGCTGCAGCTGCGTCTGCGAGGGATCGACGCGCCGCCGGCGACGGTGTACGGCGGCGGAGGGCGGCGACGCGACGACGGCGACGGCGACGGCGGCGGCGACGACGACGACGACGACGACGACGACGACGACGACGGGTGCCCGAAGGACGGATGGCGACTCGCCGGCGCGTTGGCGAGCGCGTTGGCGTCGATGGTGCCGCGGCTGAAGACGCCGGGCGTGTTCGTCTCCGACGCGACGCCGCTGCTTCGCGCGCTGTGCGTGGCCGCGTGCGATGACGCGAGGGAGCGCGAGGAGGAGGAGGAGGAGGAGGAGGAGGAGGAGGAGGAGATTAACGGCGGCGGCGGTTCGTCGGTCGGCGGCGACGGCGACGGCGAAGGCGACGGCGACGAGAGACGGTGGGCGCCGGCGAGGGAGGCGCTGCGCGGCGTCGCCGCGTTCGTCGCCGCGGCGTCCGCGACGCTGGGTAAACGCCTCGCGACGGCGACGACCGCGGACGCGACGACCGCGGACGCCGCGGCGGCGACGCGCGACCTCGCGCTCTTCGCGGCGGCGACGCGACCGGATCGCGACGACGCCTCTGCCTCTTCCGCGTCGCCGCCGCCACCGTTCCTGGCGCACTTCGACGCGCTTTGCCGCGCCGCGGGCCTCGGCGCGATCCCGTCGCGCGCGCCCGACGACGTCCTCCCGACGTCGCCGAGCCCTCCGACCGCGGTCGTCGTCGGATGCGCGCTGGCGGCGGCGCGTTGGTTCGAACACGCGGACGCCGTGACGCCGCTCCCTCAGGTGCGTTCTGTTTTTCACCCACCACGTACAGTACAACTACTGTAGGTTCAACATTTGATCGCGTGGGTGGGTCCCTTTCAACTGACCGATGAATGAACTCATTTCCCTCAAAGCAGCCTCTCCCGAGCAGCTCGCCGATCGACCACGAGACCGGGGCGTCGATGTCGATGAACGCGACGTGCGTGTGCGGGCTCGTGAACGCGCTGACGACGTCGTCGCTGCGCCCGTGGCATTTCCCCGCGGGCGTGGCGTTGGCGGCGGCGGCGTTTCGGCGAATCGCGGCGGCGTACGTCGCGACGGCGGCGAACGAAACGCTCGCGTCTCCGGCGTCGTTCTCGGTGTTCGACGCGGAAATTCTCGGGAAAACGCTCACGACGCTGACGTTAACGCTGACACACGTCCCGGACGCGGCGATGCGCGAGCGCGCGCGGCTCGCGCTGTCGCGAGCGCTTAGCTCCGTCCCGCCGACGGCGCGGTTCGACGCGATACAAAAAGTACTCCGGGCGACGCCGCCGCCGTCGCCGGCGGTGACCGCGCTGTTGCTCTCCCGCGTCAAGCGCGAAGCCGCCGCCGCGGGCGACGCCGCCGCGGGTAACACTCGCGACCTCCGCGACAACCCGTTCTCGAGCGCGGTCGCGGTGGATCTCGTGACACGAGAGGTGACGACCGCGCTGCGCGACGCGACGCGCGGCGCGGCGGACCCCGCGGGCGCGGCGGACGTCGCCGTCGCGGGTCTCAACGCGTTGCGGTTCTTTCTCATGCGCGGCGCGGCGAGGGGTCCCGACGGCGACGGCGACGACGACGACGACGACGTCGGCGAGCGCGGCGACGGGGCGTGGGAGAGGCGGGAGGAGATCGTGGACGCCGTCGTGCGACCGGCGTCGACGTGGGCGACGGCGGAGCTCGCGAGGCGGCGCGTGTGCGGCGGGGAGGGGGACGACGAGATCGCCGTCGCGTCGTTGATGGCGTTGCAGCAGGTCGAGTCCGTGGCGGGGTACGTCCTGGAGTTCGTAGAGCAGCAGACGTCGTCGTAGGGAAGTACTGTGCGCGTACTGTAGAGACTAGTAGCTAGGCGCGACGCGCGAAGATCAGAGCAGAGTACACGTACAGTGCGCGCGCCTCGCGATGATATTTCTCTTAATAGATACCTTCACGCTTCTTCAACCGGCGGCGCCGCGCGATGAGGTATTCATTCGCGAGGTATTCGTTCGTCTCGTTCGTCGTCGTCACAACCCCAAAACCTTCAGGTCCGCGACCAGCGGCCGGTGCGTGCTCCCTTGCACATCGTGCACCTCGCACCCGACCACCTCCACCGCGGCCATCTTATCCACCATGACGTAATCCGGCCTCGTCCACGCGTATCCCACCTCTTCGTTCAACTGAAACGTGTGCTTCGGTCCGCGCGCGGTGCCCTTCTCCTCCGCGAGATTCCACGCGTCGTCGTACGACCCGCCGACGTCCCTCTCGCGGTCGCCGTCGATCGCGTTCGGGTACCCGCCGACGCTGATCTTCCTTCGCCGCGTCAGCCAATTCGTGACGCGCTCCTCCATCGCCTCCCAGCCTTTCTCGTCCGCCAACGCGTTGAGGTGTTCCTGCGCGATTCGATTCGATTCGATTCGTTCGAGGGGAGACGCGTACGCGTCAGTCAGTCGCGCGGACGTGCGATTGGTGGATGAAATGTACACGTGTCAAAACGTGAGGTTCACAGCGCGCGATAGAAATCCAATCCTTAAGAAACGCCGCGCGACGCGCGAGCGGGGTCGCACGGGAAGCGGTCTCGTCGGAGTCGCACCCACGCGTCGCCTTCGAAATCTGCCGAGCAATGCGCGTTGAAGTCACCCGCCAACACGTGCGGCCCCCTGAGCTTCATCCGCCGCGAGATCTCTTTGACCTGCATCAGGCGCCACGCCTCGAAGCGATCGTCCAGGTGCGCGCTGCACACCCACACCGCGCGCGCGTTGTGGGTCCCTTCGATCCCTCCGTCGTCGATGCCGAATCCGAATCCGTTTTCTCCTCCTCCTCCTCCTCGCCCTACGCTCAGCTGCCGCATCCCGCCGCTGAGGCTGCGCGCCAGCGGCGACGATCGGTGCGACGGCGACGGCGACGCGACGTCGCCGCCGTCGCCGATGCCCGCGCGACCGAACTTGCCGCTTCCCCCTAATCCTAGGCGCGACGGCGATGACGGCGATGAAGGCGCGATGGTCGTCGCGATCATGGATCGATCGCGCGCCAGCGGGTCGTTCGCCGACGACGATGAACTCGACGCCTCCGGAAACGCGAGGCAGACGCACGCGACCGCGCGCGGGCTGTTCCCCGGGAGGTGAATCTCCATCGCGTCGATCGCCATCGCGCCCGTGCGATTGTCCGTGAGCACCGCGGTGCCGAACTTGCGAAGCTTCCCGGTCGTCCGCGGCTTGGCGAACACGACGTGGTGCTTCGCGATTCCCAATTCGAACGCGAGCGCCTTGGCGAACGCGCGCGTCGTGGCCTGCAGGCAGATAGCGTGCGGCGCCGGATCGAGGCCGCGGACGTGCGACAGGATGGACGCGAAGTCCTCGGACGGCGCGACCGCGCGCGCGACGTTCCACGTCAGGATGCGGAGCCCGCCGCGCTCGCGGAACGGCGCGAGCGCGAGCCCGGGGCGGCTCGGGGACGGGTCCGCCATCGCGACGGTGGGCGATGAGAATGCGCCCTCCTCGGGCAACGGTTTCGATTTCGATTCTGTCGTCTGGCGGTTGACAATGAGGTGCGTTCTATACAAAAGTTTTTCACCCATCGCCCGCTTTCAACACTTGATCGCTTCCCCTTTCAACTGACCTATGAACTATTTTTGTATGGAATGCAGTGGCCCTGACGCCGTTTGGCTCGAGCCGTCCGATCGTCCGATAACAACGCGCCTCTTCGCGAGGGCCACACCCGGCCGCGCGCTGCCCCGCCCGCCGTCTCCTCGCGATGCACCGCCTCCTCGCGAGGACGATGATGACGACGACATCGAGAGTCACCGCCGCGGCCGCCGTCGCGTCGTCGTCGTCGTCGTCGACGACGCGGACGACCCCGCGCGCGACGATCGCGGCGAACGGCACCCGCCACCGTCGTTCGTCGACCCATGGTCACCGTCATCATCGACGTCGGTCGCCCTCGCCGGCGCTTCGTCCTCGCGGCTCGAGCTCGCGGCTCGCCTCCTCCTCCTCCTCCTCCTCCTCCTCCTCCTCGGACGTCGTCGAACCCGGCCCGCCGCCGCCGATCGCGCTCGTCTCCTTCACCCGCGGCGGATCCGCGTCCGGCGCGTCGTCCGCGGTCGAGGTCGGACTCGTCGAGAACGGCGCGTGGATCTGGCCCATCCCGCGCGACGCCTACGGCGTCTCCGAGCGCGGCTGCGGCATGCAAGCGCTCGTCGCGGCGTGGCACGCCATGGACGCGAGCGCGAAATCCCCCGCCGCGGTCCTCGAGCGCGAGCGACGCGGCGATCCGATCCCTCTGAGCGCCGCGACGCTCCTCGCGCCGTTGCCGAGCCCGCCGAGCGTGATCTGCGTCGGGAAAAACTACATGGGCGCGTCGTCCTCGCACTGGTCCTCATACGACCGCGTTGGCGTGGTGAACGCCGTTCCTTAAGGACTTTCTCTCCCGGCGCATCTCTGCGCCCAGGGTCCCTCGCTTTCAATCCCGACACGCCTCGACGCCTTTCAACTCCAACTGACGCCTTTCGACGCCGCCCCGATGTTCGTTCGCTTCGCACGGAACCGCGCCCCTCAGAGCACGTCGGAGAGGTCGACAGCACGATGCCGGGGATATCCAAGGCGGAGGCGCCGTCGTGGCCGATCATCTTCACGAAAGCGCCCACGTCCGTCGTCGGGCACGGCGGCGGGATCGTGTATCCGACCGGGGTGACCGACCAGGTCGACTACGAGGGGGAGCTCGGCGTCGTCATCGGCAGAGGCGGCGTCGCGATCGATGCGTCGGGTGCGTTCTCATCACCTTTAACATTTGTTTTTCACCCACTACCACTCGGTTTCAACACTTGATCGCGTCCCACTCGGTTTCAACTGACCGATGAACTATTTTTGTACGACGAAATGGCTTTCAACTCATCAGACGCGATGGATCACGTCTTCGGGTACACCTGCGTCAACGACGTCACCGCGCGCGACGTCCAGAAGCGGCACCAGCAGTGGTACCTGGGGAAGTCGTTCGACGGGTTCTGCCCCATGGGCCCGTGGATCGTCCCGAAGGACGCGCTGCCCGAGGGCTTCGACCCGAAGCGCGGGCTCCCGATCGGCACGACGGTGAACGGCGTCCGACGGCAGCGGGGCAAAACGTCGGACATGATGTTCGACATTCCGCACTTGATCGCGACGGCGAGTCGGTGCATGACGCTGTCCGTGGGGGACGTCATCGCGACGGGGACGCCCGCGGGCGTGGGCGCGGGGATGAGCCCGAAAGGGTGGCTGAAAGTCGGCGACGCGTGCGAGGTCACGGTGTGGGGCGTGGGGACGCTTCGAAATGTGGTCGTGGAGCGGTCGTGAGGGAGGTCGCGATGCCATCGATCGATCGATCGAACGAACGAACGATCTTTGAAACGGTAATCCTATGATGAGCGTTTACTTGCGAAGTACGGAAATACTTCCGAGTGTATTGTATTCTATTCTGTGTTGTGTATACACGTCTCGTGGTAAAACGTCGTCGTCGTCGTCGTCGTCGTCGTCGATCTAATTCGAGCGGCGGAACCGCTTTCGCGCCCGGAGGGCGACTTCGTAAAAAATGAATCATCTCCACCGCCGTCGCGCGCGCGTCACGACCCCTGCGACTTCGTCCCGCCCGAGGAATCCTGCCCTTGCGCCATGAAGTCCAGCTCGCTCGCGGTCCTCTGCAAGAACGACTTCAAAAAATCGTCGCTCGACCCGGGGTTATTATTGAACTCCGACATCAACCGCGACAGATCGCTGCTGTACTGCCTCCGCGGGCCGCTGCCCCCCGCCGCCGCGTGCCCCCCCGCGTGGTGCCCCCCCGCATGATGCGGCACCGTGCCCGGGTGCGGCGCCCTCGCGTCGTGCATCGCCGCGTGCCCCACGAACGGACCGGGACCGCCGTGATGCGCGTACATTCCGGGCCCGCCGTGGGGACCGCCCATCGGTCCTCCGGGGCCCCCGGGCCCCATCATCATCCCGTCGGGTCCGGGACCCATCCCGCCGGGTCCGTACGCGCCGGGATACATACCGTACGGAAGAGGCTGTCCGTACATCATCCCCCCGCCGCCGTGCATCATCGGCACGCCCCCCGGACCGTGACCCGGCGGGCCGCCGTGTTGTTCTTGGCTCTTCATCGCGTGGTGGCCGCCGCTGTACTGCGCCGCGTGCGCCGCCGCCGCCGCCGCGTGCGCGGCGACGTGGTGCGGGTGATACGCCTGCGCGACGGGAAAATGTCCTCCGTGTTGACTCACGCCGCCGCCCGGTCCGGGGGTCGCGTACGGGTCGCCCGGGTGCTGCGGCGCGCGCGCGGGCCCAGCAGCGCCGTGGGTCCGATACTTCTCGTCGACGCCGCCGCCCCCCCCCGCGGCGTCGCCCCCGCGTCCGCCGCTCTGTTGATGCGCCGCTTGACGCGCGGCGGCGGCCGCGTTTGCCGCCGCCGCCGCCGCCGCCGCCGAGGGAATGTTCCCGGCGTCGAGCTCGACGTCCGTGGGAACGATGAGCGGCGTGCCTCGCGGGTACCCGCTCGCGCTGCAGCTCGGAGGGCCCTCGAACGTCTGCGCGAGCTGCGTCGCCGTGATGCCGTACTTGGACAGCTCCTCCTCGTCGAGCAGCCACTCCGCGGCTTGCCGCTTTTCGCGCTTGCAAAACAGCGCGTTCACCTCGTCGTGGTCCAGCTGCACCCGCCCGGACGTGGCGATGTAAAACATCACGCGGAAGAAGGGCTCCACGCGCGCGTTCTCGTACCAGTACCCGCCCTCCGAGAACGTCTCTCCGTACGTCTCGACGAGGAACCGATCAAACGCTTTCCGGTACCCCAACCCGTCGCGCGCGATGAACGCGTTCGACCCCCCCGCGCGCAAGATGGCCGTCGTGAACCGCGCGATCGTCCGTCTCCGGTCCGCGCGCTTCGGGTTCTTCGTCTTTGCCTTCCCCTCCGCGCTCGTCGTCGTCGTCGTCGTCGTCGCCGCCGTCGACGCCGTGGCAGCCGCGGTATTCTTCGGGGTCGAGGGCGGGGGGAACGTGACGTCGATCCGCGCCGCCGCCGGCTCCGTCTTCGTCTTCGCCGACGCGTCGTCGTCGTCGTCGTCCGCGTTCGCGTTCGTCGGCGGCGCCGCGGCGCGCAGGGACCCGAGGGAATCGACGCGCGGCGGGTTCGCGTCCCCGAGTCGAGCCGCGTCCACCTCCGACGCGGATGGTATCCTCCGCGGCCGCTTCCCGTGATCGCTCGCTCCCGCGCCGTTCACCGCCGGGCGTTTGCTTCCGGCGATGTGTTGACCGTCGGCGCGGACGGTCGTCGCGTCTCGCGAGTGGTGCCTCCGCGGCGGATGCGGTTGCGGATGCGAATTGGCGTTGGCATGATGCGCGCCGGGATTCGCCGCGGGATTCGCGCCCGTCGCTACTCCGGCGCCGACGCGCGTCGCCCCGGACGCGGCTTCCCCGGTCTCGACGCTCGCCTTCGCCTGCGACCCCCCTCCCGCGACGAGCCCGCCGTGCGCGAGCGGGTTGAGCGACGGCGACGGCGTGGGTGGGTCTCTTCCCCCCGCCGCGGCGCGCGCGAGCGACGCGAACGCGGATTCGCTCTGCGGGACGCCGTCGAAGAGCAGCGGCAGGGGCTCGTCGGGGGTGTCCGTGCCCTTGAGCAGCGATCCGATGAAATCGACCGTGGACTGCCGCGCGAGGACGTGCTCGTGCGCGGCCGCGGCGCGCGCGGCCATGACCTTGTCGTCCTGCGCGTCGGAGGAGGAGGAGGGAAGCGGGAGGAGGCGCGGGGGTGAGAAGAGAACACACAGAACGAGGGCGCGCGGGCGGAGGGAAAATCGTTCGATCGACGCTTCGACGGCGGTCCCGCCGCCGACGCGTTCCGCGCGAGGGCGCGCGCGGCGGCGACGCGGCGACGCGCGAAGACGCGGCCGTCGCGCGGGAATGAATCGGGCGCGCGTCGGCATCGGGCGAGCGCGCGCGCACCTTCCCGGGGGCGATGAGATCTACCGTCATCCTCGCGGCCGGCGGGACGGTCCGTCGCGACGCGCGTTCGAAGAGGCGGGACGAGAATGCAATGCGACGCCCTCGCGCGCGCTTCGACGACGCCGCGCGTCCGCGCGCGTGGACGCGTCCGATGCGCGAGCTACCTCGCGCGGCTTCTTCGAGCGTCTGCGCGCTCGGTCTCTGCGGAGACGAGCGGCGGGCGCGCGTCGCGTTGTCCCCGCCGGCGGCGGATGTTAGCGCTCAACCTCCGTGCAGAGCCGCGTGGAGGCTTGATCTCGAATTTGATCTAGAATTCGCGGACGTGGCGCGGTTTTTACCGCTTTTGGGACGGCACCGACGGCACCCTTCGTATGGAAACCAGTTAGGAAGGAGTAGGTTTTCGCGTACTACGTCCTGACGAGTCCATAACCTAGTCTAACGAGGGCTTTTTGGCACCCGCGTGTGCCGTGCCGCCTTCGGCCTTCCCCGAGACCGTAACGCGACGAGACGGAAAGGGTCGACGGCGCGCGCGCGAGGGCAGAGCGCGTCGACGCGGTACGGTGGATTCGAACCGACCGCTCGATCGCGCGTCCGTCGCGCGCTCGGAGTGAGCGCGCGCGTTTGGTTCGGCGAAGAGAGGTCGCGCGAGGCGAGCGCGCGCGAGTCCGGGCGAGCGATCGACCCGGCGTCACGCTCTTAATCGGGAAACTTCTTCCGTGAGCGCGCGCGCGAGAGGGAATTCGTTCGACCCGAGAGGGGCGGTCGCGATGGCGGACCCGCGCATGATATACATCGCCGGAAAGGTGCGCGCGATCGAACCCTCGACGACCCCTCGACGCCAGGCCGCCGCGGCGCGCGCGCGATGCGGGATCCCCCTCCCCTCCCCCGCGCGCGACTCGCGCGCGCGCCGACCCCGCGATGCGTCTCGTCGCTGCCCCGTCGTCGCCGTCGCGCGCGATCGATGATCGATCGGTCGCGCGCGTCGCCGACCGATCCGCTCTCCCGATCGAACGCCGCTTCCTCCCTCGTCGCCCCACGATCTGACCCGCGCATCCCCCGCGATCCCCCCCCCGCCGCCATCAGGTCGCGGAGTCGTTCGGGCTCACCGCGGAGGAAGCGAGCGCGGCGCTGACGCCGTTCGACGAGGACGTCAAGGCGTTCTACGACGCGAACGGACCGCCGAAATTGCTCCTCTACCATCAGACCCCGGAGACGTCGTCCGGGCCGGACGGCGAGTTCGCGCCCGTGCCCGGCGCGCCGAAGAAGCTCTTCCTCACCTCCGGCGAGGTGGACTCCCTGCGCGAGCACGCGCTGTACTTCATTCGCGTCAACCCCAAGGGCGTGACGGAAAAAACCGTGGAGCAGGACGTCATGGCGGGCGAAGTCCGCGGCGGCGCGCTCGCGTCGTTCCGCGCGCTCGTGAGCAACCTCTTCGTCCCGGTCCTCGCCAAGCAGCATCTCAGCGTGTGGGGGAAGAACACGGAGGAGGGCGCGCAGGAGTTTGTCCACGGCGCGGCTAAGTTTGGCGCGGCGCTCGCGGAGGCGGCGACGTCGCTCAAAGGGGGCGTGGAGCTCAAGAAGCCGGACAAGACGATCGTTCCGAACGTGGACATCAAGCCCGCGGACTTCGCGGTCGCGGCGACGGACGTCACGATCGCGGGGCACTTCGAGGACGTCCTGGAGGACTGGTGCGAGAAGACGGAGGCGCTGCTGTCGGAGAACGAATCCGAGCGGAGAGAGAGCGCGGACGCGGGTCCGGACACGGAGCTCGAGTACTGGCGCTCGCGGATGGCCAAGTTCAACTCCATCACGGAGCAGCTCAAGAGCAAGGAGTGCAGGACCGTGCTCGGCGTCGCCGTCGCCGCGCGATCGAAGGCGCACCGCAGGTGGAAGGACATCGACATGGCGGTGACGGACGCGGCGAACGAGAGCAAGGACAACGTGAAGTATCTCACGACGCTGGAGAAGCCGCTCGAGCCTCTGTACGTCGGGACGCCGCAGGCCATCGTGGACGGACTCCCGGTGTTGCTGAACTCGGTGAAGATGATGCACACGGTGGCGAGGTACTACGCCACCCCGGAGCGGATGACGACGCTGTTTCGGAAGATCAGCAACCAGCTCGTGACGCGGTGCTCCGAGTTTGTTGGCGAGGGCGGGAACCTGTGGAACCAGAACCGGCCCGCGCTCCTAGACAAGATGCGCCTGTGCGTCAAGATGGAGAAGCGGTACAAGGAAGAGTACGCCGCGTCGAAGGAGCGCCTCGCGCAGCAGCCGAAGGGGAGGCAGTTTGATTTCGACAACGAGCGGATCTTCATCAAGTTTGAGCTCTTCATCAAGCGCTGCAACAAGCTCCTCGACTTGTACAGCACGATCATGCAGTTCACGGCGTTGGCGTCGAACACGCACATCGACGGCATGGGCGACATGATCAAGAAGTTCTTCCTGGTCGTCGAGGAGCTCAAGCGCAAGCCGTACGACCTCTTGGACTTCACGAAGAACGCGTTCGATCGCGATTACCTCGAGTTCAACGTCCACGTCCACGAGCTCGAGACGAACTTGCAGGACTTCATAAACGCGAGCTTCGAGAACATCACGTCCACGGAGCACGCGCTGAACTTGCTTCGGCAGTTCCAGGAGATTCTTCACAGGGATTCGCTGAGGCGGGATCTGGACAACAAGTACATGGTCATCTTCAAAAATTACGCGCAGGATTTAGACGCGGTGCAGAAGATTTACGAAAAGTCCAAGCACTCGCCGACGCTCCCGCGGAACGCGCCGCCGGTCGCGGGCGACATCATGTGGTCCCGGCAGCTCCTGCGGAGGATCGAAGAGCCCATGCGAAAGTTCGCGACGAACGAGACGATCATGAAGATGAAGGACAGCAAACGCACCGTGAAGACGTATAACACCGTCGCCAAGGCGTTGGTCGCGTTCGAGACGCTCTGGCTTCAAGCGTGGGTGAAATCGATCGAGAGCAGCAAGGCTGGGCTTCAAGCGACGCTCATCGTGAAGCACCCGGAGACCGGGGACCTTCTCGTGAACTTCGACAAGGAGATCATACAGCTCATGCGCGAGACGCGGTATTTGCAGCGCATGGGGATAGAGGTGCCGGAGTCGGCGAAGATGGTGCTGCTCCAGGAGGAGAAATTCAAGGAGTACTACAACCAGCTGTCGTACGCGCTCAAAGAGTACGACCGCGTCATGGACTTGATCGTCCCGGTGGTGAAACCGCTGATGAAGTCTCACCTCGACGACATCGAGAAGAAGCTGCACCCGGGGATGTACGTCCTGACGTGGTCGTCGATGAACATAGATGGCTACCTCCACCGCGTGCACAAGGGCCTCGCGCATCTCGAGCTGATGATCGGCAAGGTGAACGACATGCTCGAGAACCGGATCGATGCCAACTTGAAGGCGGTGGCGCGGCTGCCGCTCGTGACGCTGCCATCGGACGAGTCGTTCACCTTTGACGACTTTTTGTCGAGGCAGAGCAAACACGTCAAGAAGCAAACCGCGGCGCTCGTCGTGAAAAATTCCGAAATCGAACGCGGCTGCGCGGACCTGTGCGATTTGATCGCGTCGTTCCCGCTCGACGGCGACCAAAAGTTCGACGCCGCGAAAGTCCAAGACTTCACCGAGCACTACGCCAAGCTCATGTATCAGGCGATTCTCGCGGCCACGCGGAAGGCGTTCGCGGCGATGAAGAAGCGGCTGGGAAGCCGAAGCAGCGGCGGTTTCTTATTCGTCGAACGGCCCTTCTTCGACGTCGACGTCGAGCTCACGATCCCGAACGTCTCGATGAACCCGACGCTGGAGGACATCCAAGGCGCGATCAACGCGACCGCGAAGAAGGTTCTGAAGATCTCCGAGTCGCTTCACATGTGGGGCGGCGCGCCAGGAAAGAGCGACGGGCGAAACTTCCACGAGTGGATCGCGTCGGATAAAGAGATTGTAAAGTCCGTGCTCCTGCTCACCGGGTCCATCGAGGGCACGAAGGCACAGGTGATGGAGTACATCGGGACGTTCTCAAGGTTCGACTTTTTGTACATGCAGGACCTCCAGGCGGAGTACAAGAAGTTCATGGACACGAGCCCGAGTCTGGAGGCGTTCGAGAACGAGCTGAAAAAATACATGGCGATCGAGGACGAGATTCAACTCATCGCGCCGGTGCATAACATCGGCGCGATGAGCCTCGAGACGCAGCCGATGAAGTACTCCTTGAAAGCGGAAGCCGCGGCGTGGAAGAAGCAGTTCGCGAAGAACCTGCACTCGCAGGGGAAGCAGCAGCTGAAGCAGATCCACGACTACATGCGAGAGACGACGCTTCACCTGAACCGCAAGATCGAGGACCTCGAGGACGTTCGCAAGGTGATGGGGGTCCTGAAGGAGATCCGCGACCGCGAGAGCGATATCGATAGCATCATGGTCCCGATCGAGGAGATTTACGCGCTGCTCGGGCGCTACCAAGTCGTCGTGCCGAAGGAAGAGACGGAGACGGTGTCCGAGCTCCGCTACGGTTGGAACAAGATGAAAGTGCTCGCGGTGCAGGTCACGGAGAACCTCGGCAGGATGCAGGTTGGGTTCAAGAGGGAGCTGATCAAGGAGGTGAAGGTGTTCGTCGTCGACGCGGTCGAGTTTCGCGCGGACTGGGACGCGAACGGGCCGGCGGTTCCCGGGTTGGAGCCCATGGAGGCTGTCGCGAGGCTCAAAAAATTCACGCAGATGTTCGAAGTCCGCAAGCGCAAGTGGGACAACTACAGCAGCGGCGAGGAACTGTTCGGGTTGTCCGTGACGCAGTACCCGGAGCTAGAGAAAACGGAAAAAGAGTTGGCGTTACTCGACCGCCTGTACGGCCTCTTCACGTCCGTGCTCACGACGATCGACGGCTACGCGGACATCCTGTGGACCGAAGTTGTCTCCGACATGGACGCGATGACGGAACAGGTGACGCAGTTCCAGGCGCAGTGCCGGAAACTCCCCAAGTCGCTCCGCGACTGGCAAGCGTACGAGGACTGCCGAAGGAAGATCGACGAGTTCCTCGAGATGCTTCCGCTGCTTCAGGCGCTCGGGTCGAAGGACGTGCGGCCGCGGCACTGGGACGAGCTCATGACGCTCACCGGCGTCAAGATGGACCTGAGCGAGGAGACGTTCAAGCTCTCGGACCTCCTCGGCTGCGGTCTCCTAAAAGTCGCGGAGGAGGTGGAGGAGCTCACCGCGGGCGCGGTCAAGGAGGCGCAGGTGGAGACCAAGCTCGCGTCGATCGACGCCGACTGGGCGGAGGTGACGTTTGCGTTTCAGCCGTATAAGAACCGAGGCGAGGTGTGCCTCGCCGTCGCGCCCACCGCGGAGCTCATCGAAAAGCTCGAAGACTCGCAGATGGCGCTCGGGTCCATGGCCACGAACCGGTACTCCGCGCCGTTCAAGGAAGAAGTCCACGAGTGGATCGCGAAGCTGTCCACCGTGGGCGAGATCATCGAGATGTGGCTCGTCGTGCAAAACATGTGGATGTACATGGAGGCGGTGTTCAGCGGCGGGGACATCGTGAAGCAGCTCCCGCTCGAGGCGAAGCGGTTTCAGAACATCGACAAGCAGTTCATCAAGGCGGTTCAAAACGCGGTGGAGACGCAGAACGTCGTGGAGGTGTGCTACGTGAACGATCTCATGACGAACACGCTGCCGATTCTCACGGAGCAGCTCGAGCTGTGCCAAAAGTCGCTCACGGCGTTTTTGGACACGAAGAGAGCCGAGTTCCCGCGCTTTTACTTCGTCTCCGACCCGACGTTGCTGGAGATTTTGTCCCTGGGTTCGGACCCGCAGTCGGTGACGCCGCACTTCCAGTCCGGTCTGTTCGACTCCCTGACCGAGGTGACGTTCGACAAGGTGGACAAGACGAAGATGCTGGAGATGTTTTCGCAGCAGGGCGAGTGCGTGAAATTCATCGAAAACGTCGACGGCATCCTCGAACCGCGGCCGGTCATCGCGCAAGGGAACATCGAGGTGTGGCTCCAGTCGCTCGTCGACGGCATGCAGCGCTCGATTCGCGGCGTCATCAAGATGGCCAACTCGGCCGTGCACGAGCAGGATCTGGAGACGTTCATCTTCGGGCACCCGGCGCAGATTTCGCTTCTGGGGATTCAGTTCCTCTGGACCTAGGACATGCAGGGCGCGCTCTCCATCGCGAAGAAGGATAAGACGGCCATGCAAAAAGCGTTTAAGAAGCAAGACGGCCTCCTGAAGGAGATGATCGTCATCACGACGCGCTCGAACCTCGGAAAGAACGAACGCAAGAACCTCGAGACGGTGATCACGGTGCACGTGCATCAACGAGACACCTCGGAGGACCTCATGAAGAAAAAAGTTCGCGACATCGCTGACTTCGAGTGGGCGAAGCAGTGCCGTTTTTACTGGCGCGACGAGATGAACACGGTGATCATCTCGATCTGCGACGTGGATTTCGAGTACTCGTACGAGTACCTCGGCGTGAAGGAACGCCTCGTGATCACGCCGTTGACGGACATCTGCTACGTCACGCTGTCTCAGGCGCTCGGGATGTTCCTCGGCGGCGCCCCCGCGGGTCCCGCGGGGACGGGAAAGACGGAGACGACGAAGGATCTCGGGAACACGCTCGGGAAGTTCGTCGTCGTCTTCAACTGCTCCGATCAGATGGATTACAAGGGCATGGGGAAGATTTACCGCGGGTTGGCGCAATCGGGTCTCTGGGGTTGCTTCGACGAGTTCAACCGCATCAACCTCGACGTCTTATCCGTGTGCGCGCAGCAGGTGTTTTGCGTCCTTCAGGCGATTCGCGAGCGCAAGAAGCAGTTCATCTTCACCGACGGCGCGAAGGTGTCCCTCGACCCTCGCGTCGGGTTCTTCATCACGATGAACCCGGGCTACGCCGGTCGCCAGGAGCTCCCCGAAAATCTTAAATCGCTCTTCCGCGGCGTGACGATGATGGTGCCGGATCGACAGATCATCAAGAAGGTCAAGCTCGCCGCGTGCGGGTACCAACAGAACGAGTTTCTCGCGAAGAAGTTTTTCGTCCTCTACGGCCTGTGCGAGCAGCAGCTCTCGAAGCAGGCGCACTACGATTTCGGTCTCAGGAACATTTTATCCGTGTTGCGCACGATGGGCGCGTCGAAGCGCGAGAACCCGGGGAAATCCGAAATTTTCCTCGCGATGCGATCGTTGCGCGACATGAACATGTCCAAGTTTGTCGCCGAGGACGTGACGCTCTTCTTATCCCTCATCGGAGACATCTTCCCGGGGGTGAAAGCGGACAAGGCCACGTTCCCGGACATCGAAGCCGCGATGGCGAAAGTCGCGACCGAGCGCGGTCTACAGCTCCACCCGACGTGGCTCAGCAAGTGCGTGCAGCTGTACGAGACGTACCTCGTGCGGCACGGGATCATGGTCGTCGGCCCGACGGGCGCGGGGAAGACGGCGATTTGCGAGACGCTCGCGGGGGCGCTCACGGAGACGGGGGTCAAGCACAACATCTGGCGGATGAACCCGAAGGCGATCACCGCGCCGCAGATGTTCGGAAGGATGGACGCCGCGACCGGGGACTGGACCGAGGGCGTCTTCGCGGTGCTGTGGCGACGGGCCGCGAAGGAGAAGAAGAACAACACGTGGATCGTGCTCGACGGCCCCGTCGACGCGATTTGGATCGAAAATTTGAACACGGTGCTGGACGACAACAAAGTCCTGACGCTCGCCAACGGCGACCGCGTGCAGATGTCCGGAACGATGAAGGCGATGTTCGAGCCGGAAAACCTGAACAACGCATCCCCCGCGACCGTTTCACGCGCCGGCATCATTTTCGTCTCCGAGACGGAGCTCACGTGGAAGCCCGTCGTCGCGTCGTGGCTAGCGACGCGCAAGGCGACGGAATCCGCGGCGCTCGCGCCGCTCTTCGAAAAGTACGTCGACGAGCTCACGCACGAGATCGCCATGACGTGCAAGCCCGTCATGAGCGGGATCCCGTGGGAGCACGTGTCTCGAGACTTTTGCTCCGTGACGACGTTGCTCACGATGCTGAAAGCCGTCCTCGGAGCCGCAGCGCCGGGCGGCGAGTCGCTCAGCGAGGGCCACTACGAACGGCTGTTCATCTACTGCACGTGCTGGGCGATCGGAGGGATGCTTCCGCTGGAAGACCGACCCAAGTTCAACAAGAAGCTCGTGGAGCTGAGCGCCGGGAACACGCCGGCGTGGCGCGACGAGGAGAGAGACACGTTTTTCGAGTACTACGTCGACGACGAGAACGCGGAGTGGAACCACTGGGCCGACCGAGTACCGGATTGGCATTACCCCGTGGAGCAAGAGACGCCGAAGTTCGCGTCTCTCGTGATCCCCACGCTCGACTCCGTGCGTCTGGAGTACGTGCTGAAGATGGTCTCCAGCGTCGGGAAGAGCTCGCTGTTCGTCGGCGGGCCGGGAACCGCAAAGACGACGACGATTCAGTCGTTCATGGACTCGTTCGACCCGGAGGAGATGGCGTCCAAGGCGATCACGTTTTCGTCGCTCACGACGCCGGAAATTTTCCAAGTCACCGTGGAGGCGTCCGTGGAGAAGCGCCAGGGCAGGACGTTCGGCCCGCCCGGCGGGAAGAAGCTCCTCGTATTCGTGGACGACATCTCCATGCCCGCGATGAACGATTGGGGCGACCAGACCACGAACGAGATCGTCCGGCAGCTCTTGGAGCAAGGCGGCATGTACTCGTTGGAGAAGCCCATCGGAGACATGAAGATGATCGTCGACTGCCAGTACCTCGCGGCGATGAACACCCCGGGCGGCGGCAAGAACGACATCCCGAACCGCCTGAAGCGACACTTCGCCATCTTTAACGTGCCGTTGCCGTCCGTCGCGGCGATCAACAACATCTTCGGGCAGCTCGTCGCCGGGCGATTCGCGGCGGACGCGTGCGGCGAAGACCTTCACGACGCCGCGCTCAAGCTCGTCCCGATCACGATCGAGCTGTGGAATAAAGTCCAGACGAAGATGCTGCCCACTCCCGCGAAGTTTCACTACCTGTTCAACATGCGCGAGCTCTCGAAGGTGTTCCAAGGGTTGATCCTCGCGGAGAGAGACCGGTTCAAGCTCGGCGTGGAGCACCCGCCGTTCGGCGGCGACGTCACCACTCCGGACGGGTACCTGGTGGCCGCGTGGCGGCACGAGTGCGAGCGCGTGTTCGTCGATAAGCTCACCACGTACGAGGACAAGAACTGGACGGACGAGCTCATCACGAGCATCATCAAGAAAACCTTCAGCTCGGATATCACGAAGCAGGTAAAGGAGCGGGTGTATTTCGTGGACTTTTTACGCCCGCCGATTTACGACGAAGACACCGGAGAGACGATCGACGCGAACCCGTCCTTCTACGAGTCGACGATCTCGTTGGACGCGGTGAAAATAGTCGCGGACGAGAAGATGCGGCTCTTCAACGAAACCTCGAAGACGTACAAGCTCGATTTGGTGCTGTTCCAAGACGCGCTGCTGCACATGATGCGCATCGCGAGACTCTTGGCGATGGATCGCGGCTCGGCGCTTCTCGTGGGCGTCGGAGGGAGCGGGAAGCAGTCGCTCACGCGGCTCGCGGCGTACATCTCCGGCGCGTTCACGTTCCAGATCACGATCAGCAAGCAGTACAACCAGGTAGCGCTGTTCGAGGACCTCAAGGCGCTGTACAAGGTTGCCGGTCTGAAGGGCCAAAAGGTGTGCTTCATCTTCACCGACGCGGAGATCAAGGACGAAGGCTTTCTCGAGTTTATCAACCAGATTTTGATGACTGGCGAGGTGGCGGGGCTGTTCCCCAAGGACGAGATGGACATGATCTTGAACGATATGCGCGCGGTGATGAAGCGCGAGGCGCCGTCGATCATTGACACGATGGAGAACCTCTACGCGTTCTTCATGGGACGCGTTCGGGATAACCTGCACACGTGCCTGTGCTTCTCGCCCGTCGGGGATAAGTTTTCCACGCGCGCGAGAAACTTCCCGGGTCTCATCAACGGCTGCACGATCGACTGGTTCCTCCCTTGGCCGCAAGAGGCGCTCATCGCGGTGTCCACGAAGTTCATCGGCGACTTCCAGATGGCGTGCGACGACAAGGCGAAGCACGAGCTCCAGAAGCACATGGGGTTCGTCCACGTCGCGGTGACGCGCGCGTGCAAGGAGTACTTTGAAAAGTTCCGCAGAAACGTCTACGTGACGCCGAAATCGTACCTGTCGTTCATCGACGGCTACCGCGCGCTGTATCAGCGGAAGCTCGACGAGGTCAAACAGCTCGCGGACAAGATCAACAGCGGTCTGAACAAGCTGTTCGAAGCGAAAGCGGACGTGAAGAACATGCAGATTGAGCTCACGCAGAAGAACAAAGACCTCGCCGTCGCGCAAAAAGACGCCGCGGATCTCCTCAAGGAAATCTCCGCCTCCACCGCCATCGCGGAGAAGGAAAAGGCGCGCGTCGCGGTCATCGTCGAGGGCGTCTCCGCGAAAGCGGACGAGATCTCCATCGTGAAGGAGGACGCCGAGCGCGACTTGGCCGCGGCGAAGCCCGCGCTCGACGCCGCGGTGGAAGCGTTGAACTCAATCTCGGCGAAGGACATCGGCGCGCTCAAGGCGCTGAAAAACCCGCCCGACGTCGTCAAGCGCATCTTCGACGCGGTGCTCGTGCTGCGACAGTTCCCGATGTCGTCGCCGGTGACGTGGCACGACGTCAAGGGCGCGATGGTCATCAACGGCTCGGACAACTACAAAGACGTCACGATGAAGATGATGGGCGACACGCAGTTTTTGGGCAAGCTGATGGCGTTTCCGAAGGAGCAGATCAACGACGAGACGTGCGAGCTCCTCGAGCCGTACCTGCAAGCCCCGGACTTCAACTTCGAGATGGCGCAGAAGGCGTCCGGCTCCGTCGCGGGTCTGTGCAACTGGTGCGAGGCGATGAAGACGTACCACTTCGTCGCGAAGGTTGTCGACCCGAAGATCATCATGCTGAGAGCCGCGGAGGCGGAGCTCAAGGTTGCGATGAAGGCGAAGCAAGCCGCGGAGGACGAGCTCGCGAAAGTGCAGGCGAACCTCGACGAGATGCAGGCCAAGTTCGACGCGGCGATGGCGCAGAAGCAAGCGCTCGAGGACGACGCCGCGGCGTGCCAGAGGAAGATGGAAGCCGCGACGACGCTCATCTCCGCGCTCGCGGGGGAGGAGGTGCGCTGGACGGAGCAGTCGAAGCAATTCGACTTGCAAATCCAACGACTCACGGGCGACTGCGCGCTCGCGTCGTCGTTCGTGTCCTACCTCGGCCCGTTCAACAAGGAGTTCCGCGATTTGCTCTTGAGCCGCGACTTTTACGGCGACTGCGTCGAGCGCGGCATCCCGGTCACGGAGAACCTCGACGTGACGAGGTTCCTCGTCGACGAGTCCGAGATCGGCGAGTGGAACCTCCAGGGCTTGCCCACGGACGAGCTGTCCATTCAAAACGGCATCATGGTGACGCGCGCGACGCGGTACCCCGTGCTCGTGGACCCGCAAGGCCAAGGCACGGCGTGGATCAAGTCCAGAGAAGAGATGAACATGCTGCGCGTCACGTCCCTCGGCGAGAAACAGTTCAGGAACCACCTCGAGGACGCGATGAGTTACGGCAAGCCGATGCTCATCGAGAACATCGAGGAGGAGCTCGACCCGATGCTGGATCCGGTGCTCGAAAAACGCGTCGTCCGAAAGGGCAAGTCGCTCATCATCCAGATGGACAAAGAGATCGACTTCACGGAGACGTTCAGCCTGTTTTGCACGACGCGGCTTCCGAACCCGCACTACTCTCCGGAGATGAGCGCGAAGGTGACGATCATCGACTTCACCGTCACCGCCGTCGGCCTCGAAGACCAGCTCCTGGGAAAGCTCATCCTGAAGGAGAAGCACGAGCTCGAGGAACAGCGGCAGGCGCTCGTGGAGGAGGTGACGTCGTACAAGAAGAAGATCAAACAGCTCGAGGACGA
>Ga0181560_10000968_pt1 | contig 26786 bp, 26 predicted proteins | sample 011ome_20_FD_133751 | JGI IMG/M metagenome (GOLD analysis project Ga0181560, IMG submission 133751) | Coastal salt marsh microbial communities from the Groves Creek Marsh, Skidaway Island, Georgia - 011509CT metaG (megahit assembly) | ecosystem: Environmental > Aquatic > Marine > Intertidal...
GGCTGGGAGGCCGTGGGTGTGGTCTCATATCTGTTGATCGGCTTTTGGTACACCCGCTCAACTGCAGTGTTTGCCAACATGAAGGCATTCCTGGTGAACCGAGTGGGTGACTTTGGTTTCATCCTGGGCATCGGCTTGGTTGCGGCCTACACGGGGTCCTTGAACTACACCGAGGTTTTTGCGCAATCTGAACAAGTGGCTGCGCTGAGCTTTCCGGGTACGGATTGGATGCTGGTGACGGTGATCTGCATTTGCTTGTTCATCGGCGCGATGGGCAAATCAGCCCAATTTCCGCTGCATGTGTGGCTGCCAGATTCGATGGAAGGCCCCACACCCATTTCGGCACTGATTCATGCTGCAACCATGGTCACGGCAGGCATTTTTATGGTGGCGCGTATGTCGCCTCTGTTTGAACTCAGCGAAGTTGCACTGAATTTTGTGCTGGTGATAGGCGCGATCACTGCATTGTTCATGGGTTTCATGGGCATCATACAAAACGATATCAAGCGGGTCGTTGCTTATTCGACGTTGTCCCAGCTGGGCTACATGACCGTCGCCTTGGGTGTGTCTGCATACTCGGTGGCTGTGTTCCACCTCATGACCCACGCTTTTTTCAAAGCCCTGCTCTTCTTGGCTGCGGGTTCGGTGATCATGGGCTTGCATCACAACCAAGACATTCGCTACATGGGCAATGTGAAGAAATACATGCCTATCACCTGGGTCACTTCTTTGCTGGGTTCGTTGGCGCTGATTGGCACGCCTCTGTTCTCTGGGTTCTATTCGAAAGACTCGATCATTGAAGCGGTACACGCGAGTCAGTTGCCGGCTTCGGGGTTTGCAAATTTTGCCGTGCTTGCCGGCGTGTTCATCACAGCGTTCTACAGTTTCCGGCTTTACTTCATTGTCTTCCACGGCAAGGAGCGCTATGACCAAGACCCACACGCTCACCATGGGGACGACCATGGCCACGGCCATGGTCATGGCGATGGCAAGCCCCATGAGTCGCCTTGGGTGGTGACGTTGCCGCTGGTGTTGCTGGCGATCCCATCGGTGTTGATTGGCTACTTCACGATCGACCCCATGTTGCATTCGGGGTTCTTTGACGGCGCGATTTTTGTTGACGCTGCCAAACACCCGGCCATGAGTGAGTTAAGCGAAATGTTCCACGGCCCGATGGCGATGGCGGTTCACGGGTTGACGACGTGGCCGTTTTGGTTGGCATTGGGTGGCGTCGTGTCGGCTTGGTACATGTATTTGATTAACCCCGCCGTGCCAGCGACTTTGGCGCGGTGGTTTCGCCCACTGGTTGTGGTGTTGGAGAACAAGTACTACATGGACTGGTTCAATGAGAACGTGCTGGCTAAGGCCGCGCGTGGCTTGGGTGTTGGCCTCTGGCGCGCAGGCGATCAAGGCGTCATCGAAGCGGGCGTTGTCAACGCCAGCTGGAAGTTGATTGGGCGTTTGGCTGCGTGGGTGCGTGGCATGCAAAGCGGTTTGATCACCCACTATGCGTTGACCATGTTGTTGGGCATTTTTGTGCTGCTGACAACATTTGTCTGGCTGGCTAAATAAGGAGTACGAGAGCATGGGTTTACTGAGCCTCACGATATGGGTTCCCATCGTTTTCGGGATCCTGCTGTTAGCTCTTGGCAGCGATAACAATCAAGTTTGGGTTCGCCGAGTGGCGCTCATCGGTGCGCTGGTGAGCTTTTTGGTGACTTTGCCAATGTTCAGCGCCTTCGAAGTTGGCGCCGCTGGCATGCAGTTTGTAGAAAAGGCGCCTTGGATTGAGCGCTTTCAGATGCACTACCACCTTGGCGTGGACGGCATTTCGTTCTGGCTGGTCATCTTGACGGCGTTTATCACCGTCATCGTTGTGATAGCAGGTTGGGAAGTAATCACAGAGCGGGTGCACCAATACATGGGCGCGTTTTTGATTCTGTCTGGCTTGATGATTGGCGTCTTCACAAGCTTAGATGGCATGTTGTTTTATGTGTTCTTCGAAGCGACCCTGATCCCGATGTACTTGATCATCGGTATTTGGGGCGGGCCTAACAAGATCTACGCTGCGTACAAATTCTTTTTGTACACCTTGCTGGGCTCCTTGCTGATGTTGATCGCGCTGATCTACCTGTACAACGCTTCTGGCGGCAGCTTTGACTTGGCGACCTGGCATGCCCTGCCTCTGGGACAAACGCCTCAGACGCTGCTGTTCTTTGCCTTTTTTGCAGCGTTCGCTGTCAAGGTACCCATGTGGCCTGTGCACACTTGGTTGCCCGATGTTCACGTGGAAGCGCCAACCGGAGGTTCAGCTGTATTGGCCGCCATCATGTTGAAGCTAGGCGCCTACGGTTTCCTGCGCTTTTCGTTGCCTATCGCTCCAGATGCCTCGCACGAGTGGGCGGGCCTGATGATCGGGCTGTCTTTGGTCGCGGTCATCTACGTGGGTTTGGTTGCCATGGTGCAAACCGATATGAAGAAGCTGGTGGCTTATTCATCGGTGGCTCACATGGGTTTTGTCACCCTTGGCTTTTTCATCTTCTCTGAGATGGGCGTCACCGGTGCAGTCGTCCAAATGATTGCCCACGGCTTTGTGTCGGCAGCGATGTTCTTGTCTATTGGCGTCTTGTATGACCGCGTGCATTCGCGCGACATTGCCGCTTATGGTGGCGTCATGAACACCATGCCCAAGTTCGCTGCATTCGCACTGCTCTTCTCAATGGCCAATTGTGGCCTCCCAGGTACCGCTGGCTTTGTTGGCGAGTGGATGGTTATTTTGGGTGCAGTCGAGGCCAACTTCTGGTTGGGTTTGGCGGCTGCAACTGCGTTGATTTTTGGTGCCGCTTACACCTTGTGGATGTTCAAACGCGTCTACTTAGGAGCGGTCCAAAATGAGAATGTTGCCCAATTGAACGACATCAACGCCCGTGAAATGACCGTGATGGTGTTGCTGGCGGTTGCGGTCTTGGCTATGGGCATTTATCCCAAACCCATGACCGACATCATCAACCCATCGGTGGCCGAGTTGTTGGCTCACGTGGCCCAATCCAAACTGAATTGAGCGAAAGATATGGATCAAATTAGCTGGGTCGTTGTGTACCCCGAAATCTTTCTTTTGGTGATGGCTTGCGTCATCTTGTTGGCCGATGTGTCGCTCAAGGCCACCTCGCGCCCGCTCACTTTCACATTGACGCTTCTCACGCTAGCGGGTGTGGCGGCAGTGCAGGCGTTGTATGCCACGCAGGGCGAGGTTCTGTTTGGTTTTGGAACCATGGTGGTTTCAGACCCCATGGGCAATTGGCTCAAGTGCTTTGCCGCGCTGGCAGTCATGTTGACCTTGATTTACGGGCGCCAATACTCGGCTGACCGCGGCATGCTGAGGGGGGCAGAGATGCACACCTTGGCATTGTTTGCCTTGCTCGGGATGTTTGTGATGATGGGTGGTCACAACTTCTTGGTGATTTACATGGGCCTTGAGTTGCTCACGCTCTCCAGCTATGCCATGGTGGCTTTGCGCCGTGACCATGCGCGAGCCACTGAAGCTGCCATGAAGTACTTTGTCTTGGGTGCCATGGCCAGTGGTTTCATGCTTTATGGCATGTCCATGCTCTACGGTGCCACAGGTTCACTTGACCTAGCCGAGGTGTCTACTCGATTGGCTCGCGGCGAGGTGGACCAACGGGTGTTGGCGCTGGGGACTGTGTTTATCGTCGCAGGTCTGGCGTTTAAGTTGGGAGCTGCACCATTTCACTCATGGGTTCCGGATGTCTATGAAGGCGCGCCGACATCGGTCACCTTGTTGATTGCTGCAGCCCCCAAACTGGCGGCCTTCGCGATCGCCATGCGTCTGCTGGTCGAAGGCATGTTGCCTTTGTCTGCTGATTGGCAGCAAATGGCCATTGTTCTGTCTGTTGCCTCTTTGCTGGTTGGCAACTTGGCGGCCATCATGCAAACGAGTTTCAAGCGCATGCTGGCGTTCTCGACAATCTCCCAAGTGGGCTTCATTTTGTTGGGTCTGGTGGGTGGTGTCACTGGCATGGATGCGTCCAATGCGCTCAACGCATACAGCGCCACCATGTTCTATGTGGTGACTTATGTCCTGACCACGCTGGCAATTTTTGGGGCCATGCTCATGATGAGCAAAACTGGCTTTGAGGCAGAAAATATCTCTGATTTGGCAGGGCTCAATCAGCGCACCCCTTGGCTTGCTGGTGTTGTGGCTGCTTGCATGTGGTCTTTGGCCGGCTTGCCACCTCTTGTGGGTTTTTACGCCAAATTGGCTGTGCTGCAGTCGGTGCTGGCTGTCGGAGACGGCTATTTGTGGCTCGCGGTTTTTGCCGTGATGCTGTCGCTGATCGGCGCGTTCCCGTACCTGCGGGTCATCAAGGTGATGTACTTTGATCAGCCCACGCAGTCCGATGCGCTGCATGTGTCTGCCTTCCCTCAGCGCGTTTTGTCGCTGAACGTGTTGACCATGTTGGCTCTGGGAATTTTGCCAGGGGGGTTGATGGCCCTTTGCGCGCAAGCCATTGCGCGCTTGCTCGCATAAAGCCGTCACCATGGATACCACTCAGCAGGTCTATCTTATCTTGGCGTTGGCGTTGGCATTCGCCAATTGGCCGTTCTTGAGCCAGCGTTTGTTTCTATTTGCCGCTGTCGCCGACAAATCGATGGTTTGGCGGCTCATCGAGATGTTGATTGGGTACTTTGTCGTGGGCGGCGTGGGGCTTTACCTTGAAAACGCATCGGGACAGGTGGCGCCGCAGACGTGGGAGTTCTACGCGACCACGGGCTTTCTTTATCTGACACTTGCGTTTCCGGGTTTCGTGTACCGCTACCTTTGGCGGCACTGATACCCTCTCGCGCTCACCAACCCATGACATCGCTACCTGCACTCAGCGAGATGTTAAGGGCCGATTTGACCCATTTGCATGAACGCCCGGTCTCGCGCGAACCGGTTTACAAAGGTAATTTGTTGCACGTGGTGCGTGATCAAGTGGCGCTGGCCGACGGCCAGAATGCGACTCGAGAGATGATTTTGCACCCCGGGGCGGTGATGATCGTTCCGGTTCTGAGTGACGGTCGAGTGGTTGTTGAGCTGCAATATCGCCACCCCTTGGGACAGGTGGTGATTGAGTTCCCGGCGGGCAAGTTGGATGCGGGCGAAAGCCGATTGCTGGGCGCTCAGCGCGAGCTGCGCGAGGAGACGGGGTTTGCTGCAAAGCGTTGGGCGCACATGGGAGAGGTGGCGCCTGCCATCGCGTATTCGGATGAGCGCATTGACATGTGGCTCGCCACAGACCTGGTGGCTGGGCACACCGAGCGCGATGAAGGCGAACTGCTCGAAGTGTGCGCGGCTGAGGTGAGCGAACTCAAGGCACTGGTCCACAGCGGGGTCATCTGTGACAGCAAAACACTTGCTGGTCTGATGTGGCTATGCGACTGGCGCGCTGGCGAATGGTCTCCTCAATGGCGATAATTCAGCCATGAAAGTTCTTGATCTTCAATGTGCTCAACTTCACGTCTTTGAGGGCTGGTTTGGCAGCGAGGAAGACTACTTGGCTCAGCACCGTCAAGGTCAGCTGAGCTGTCCTATTTGTGGCGAGACGCAAGTTGAAAAAAAGTTGAGTGCGCCAAGGCTCAACCTCAAGCGCTCTCAAGCTGCTGATGTGGCAGCTCCCCAAGCTGAATCGGCCGCCCCCCAAACGGAAGCGCCATCGGTTGCGGATTTATCGCCAGCCCAATTGCAGGCTGCATACATGCATGTGGTCAGAGAGATGTTGCGACAAACCGAGGACGTCGGTGAGCGTTTTGCTCAAGAGGCGAGGGCCATCCATGCAGGGGAGGCCGATGATCGACCCATCCGGGGTCAGACATCCCCTGAGCAGGCTCAAGAGCTGGCGGAAGAGGGTATCTCTGTGATCGCGCTGCCCGTCCCAGAGTTTGCCAAACAAACTTTGCAATAACCCGCTCGCGTTCGACCACTGCGTGCCAGATTCTGCAGCATAGATGTTGGGTGAATCCTGGGCGGTGAGTACGCGCTCACGTTCGACGGTGGAGCTTGTGATCTGCCAGCCCACGCCACGCGACTTGACTGACGCCTAAACCGCGCCTGACACGCAGTGCATCATGGTGTCGTGCCGCTGGATGGCTGCGGCTTGCGAGGGGTATCCAACCCTGAAGCCCAAAGCCCATTCAAAACCGGACACCACAATCATCCAGCATGGGCCAATGCGGGGCGAAGCCATGCCTGGTCACTTTGGTGTGCTGGCGGTCGCGGATGTAACCCACGAGACTCTATTTGTGATACAGCCTAGGCGCTGCTCGCTCTGAGTGAGCCTGTTTATAGGGTGCCAACGGGCCTCGCAAGGGCTTTTGGCTTTTTTTGATTCACGGCTTCAAACGCGGGTTATCCCTAGTTATCACCTGCGCCATAGGCACCAAGATAAGCACAGAAGTCAACCATGTCATCAGAGGAGATTCAGGGTATGCAAGTCGAACTGACAGTGAACGGGAAGAAGCGATCCGCGGATGTGGCGGGCAACACTTTGTTGGTACAAATGTTGCGCGAACAATTGGGGCTCACTGGCACCCACGTCGGATGTGACACATCGCAGTGCGGCGCTTGCACCGTGATCATGAATGGGCGTGCTGTGAAGTCTTGCTCGGTGATGGCCGCTCAGGCTCAGGGCGCTGAGGTTGCAACGATTGAAGGTCTGGCTGAGCCAGACGGGACATTGCACCCCATGCAAGCGGCGTTCAAAGACTGCCATGGCTTGCAGTGCGGCTTTTGCACCACGGGGATGGTGATGAGCGCTGTGAACTTGGTCGAGCGCAGTTCAGCCCCATTGGATGAGGCCGCTGTGCGCGATGGACTCGAGGGCAATCTGTGTCGCTGCACAGGCTACCAAAACATCGTTAAAGCCGTCCTTCAAGGGCAAGACGCCATGCGTGGCGCTTAAACACAAAGGAGAACTGCCATGGGTGCAACTGATTTAGCCAACTTGCCACACATCGGTGAGTCGGTCCGGCGCAAAGAAGATTTGCGCTTTTTAACCGGTGCAGGCAACTACACCGATGACATCAACGTAGCGGGTCAAACGCATGCTGTTTTTGTGCGCTCCCCCCATGCACACGCCAAAATTAATGGCATCAATACCGGCGCCGCTGAGGCCATGCCTGGTGTGGTCAAAGTCTTCACAGGGGCTGACCTTGAGGGACAAATGGGTGGTTTGCCTTGTGGCTGGCTGATCACAGACACAGATGGCCAGCCGATGAAAGAGCCGCCTCACCCCGTGTTGGCGCAAGGCAAGGCCCGCTATGTGGGTGACCACGTCGCCATGGTGGTCGCCGAGACGCTACAGCAAGCCAAAGATGCCGCCGAAGCCGTCGAGGTCGACTACGCGCCATTGCAAGCGTCAGTGACCTGCGAGCAAGCCAAAACGTCAGAAGCCTTGCATGCCGAGGCACCAGACAACCACTGCTACAAGTGGGCCATTGGCGACAAGGCTGCTGTTGACAGCGTGTTTGAGACTGCGGCCCACATCACCAAACTTGATCTGGTCAACAACCGCTTGGTGCCCAACGCGATGGAGCCCCGGGCAGCCTTGGCGCAGTACAACCGCGCATCCGATGAGTACACCTTGCACGTGTCGAACCAGAACCCGCACGTGGAGCGTTTGTTGATGACCGCTTTTGTGTTGGGTTTGCCAGAGCACAAAGTGCGTGTGATTGCGCCAGACGTTGGCGGTGGCTTTGGCTCCAAGATCTACCTGTATGCCGAGGACGTCGCGCTGACATGGGCTTCCAAGCAACTGAACCGGCCAATCAAATGGAATTGCGAACGCGGTGAAGCATTTCTGAGTGACGCCCACGGGCGCGACCACGTCTCGCAAGCAGAAATGGCCATGGATGCGAACGGCAAGTTTTTGGCCATGCGCGTGCACACCGATGCCAACATGGGCGCTTACTTATCGACGTTTGCGACGGCCGTGCCCACCATTCTGTATGCCACGCTCTTGGCGGGTCAGTACACGACGCCGCAGGTTTACGTCGAAGTTGACGCGTGGTTCACCAACACAGCACCTGTAGATGCTTACCGCGGCGCCGGACGCCCTGAAGCCACATACCTGCTTGAGCGGTTGGTGACCCGATGCGCTTGGGACATGGGCTTGAGCCAGGCCGAAATCCGCAAGCGCAACTTCATCACCGAGTTCCCATACCAAACCCCAGTGGCGCTGCAATACGATACCGGCGATTTCCATGCTTGCATGGATCAGGCCCAAGAGTTGGCTGAGGTGGCGGGCTTTGAAGAGCGCAAGGCTGCATCCGCGGCCAAGGGGCTCTTGAGGGGCATGGGCTACTCGAGCTACATCGAAGCCTGCGGCATCGCGCCGTCTAACATCGCAGGCGCGCTGGGTGCTCGTGCTGGACTCTTTGAGTGCGGGGAGGTTCGCGTGCACCCCACAGGCAGCGTGACCGTGTTCACGGGCTCGCACAGCCACGGTCAGGGTCACGAGACCACGTTTGCACAAGTGGTTGCTGCGCGATTGGGCTTGAGCGTTGACCAAGTCGACGTCGTTCATGGCGACACCGGGCGCGTGCCTTTTGGCATGGGTACCTATGGCTCGCGGTCCATATCAGTGGGTGGTGCGGCCATCATGCGCGCTCTCGACAAGATTGAAAACAAGGCCAAAAAAATTGCGGCCCACTTGCTTGAGGCCAGTGATGAAGACATCGATTTTGCCGACGGCAACTTCACGGTCAGAGGCACGGACAAGACCATTCCATTTGCCCAAGTGGCGTTGACGGCGTACGTGCCTCACAACTACCCGTTGGACAAGTTGGAGCCAGGTCTGAACGAGACAGCGTTTTACGACCCGACCAACTTCACATTCCCAGGTGGAACCTATATCTGCGAGGTTGAGATTGATCCGAGTACTGGCGTCGTGAAGGTTGATCGATTCACCGCCGTCGATGACTTTGGCACCATCATCAACCCCATGATCGTGGAGGGCCAAGTCCATGGCGGACTGGTGCAAGGCATTGGGCAAGCGTTGATGGAAAACTGCGTCTACGACACGGAGACCGGGCAATTGTTGACAGGTAGTTTCCAAGACTATGCAATGCCAAGGGCGGACGACTTCCCAGAGTTCAAATTGGGACACGTTTGTACGCCATGCACGCACAATCCATTGGGAACCAAGGGTTGCGGAGAGGCCGGTGCGATCGGCTCGCCCCCTGCCGTGATCAACGCTGTTTTGGATGCGCTTTCGACAGTTGGCGTGAAAGACTTTGATATGCCTGCATCGCCAGCGCGTGTGTGGGCGGCTATCCAGGCTGCCAAGGCTTGATTACCTAGGAGTATTGAAAATGTATGCATGTGAATATGAACGTCCCAGCACGGTAGACCAAGCGGTGGCCTTGCTTGAAGCGGGTGGGCAGGCGTTGTCAGGCGGTCAGACCTTGATTGCAACCATGAAGCAGCGTTTGGCTGCCCCCGGCACGTTGGTAGATTTGGGTGGCATCACTGATTTGCAAGGTATCCGCATGGAGGGTGACAATTTGGTGATCGGCGGTGTGGTTTGCCACACCGACGTTGCCGAGAGCGAGATCGTGCAAAAAGCCATCCCCGCGCTGGCTTGTTTGGCTGGCGGAATCGGGGATAGACAAGTGCGCGCGCGCGGCACCATAGGTGGTTCGCTGGCAAACAACGATCCCGCGGCCTGCTACCCTTCCGCTGTATTGGCATTGGGTGCGACCATCTTCACCAACCGCCGGCGCATCGCTGCGGATGATTTTTTCTTGGGTATGTACGCGACAGCGTTAGAGCCCAATGAAATCATCACGGCAGTGTCGTTCCCCAAGCCCGAGCGGGCTGCCTATGAAAAGTTCAAGCAGCAAGCCTCGCGGTTTGCCTTGGTCGGTGTATTTGTCGCCAAGCATGCCGACGGTGTGCGAGTCGCTGTGACCGGTGCTGGTTCGGGTGTGTTTCGATGCGCTCCGCTCGAGGCTGCATTGAACACTGACTTCAGTGCGCAAGCAGTGGCCGGTGTGGCTGTGCCTGCCGATGGCTTGAACAGCGACATCCATGGCAGCGCAGCTTACCGTGCTCACCTCGTGGGTGTGGTCACGCAGCGCGCCGTAGCGAGTGCATGATCTGGTCAGTCAGGGTGACTGAAGCCAACAGGCAAGTCACCTAGCCAGATGAACGGGGCACTCGGGTGCCCCGTTTTGATTTGTTATGAGGCGGGTATTTTGAAATCAATTGATGAAGTGATCTCTGCCCTCGAACACGAGGGCTACTACGCAGATCGGCGGCTTGCGACATCGGTGTTCTTGGCGCTTAAATTGGGTCGTCCCTTGCTGCTTGAAGGCGAGCCGGGTGTTGGCAAGACCGAGTTGGCTAAAGCGCTTTCTCAGGCTTTGTCGCGGGCGCTGATTCGCCTGCAGTGCTACGACGGGCTAGAACAGCGAGAGGCTTTGTACGAGTGGAATTACGCTGCCCAGTTGTTGCACATGCGTGCGGCTGAAGCACAAGGTCGCGTCGATGGCAGCTTGAACGTATCTGAAGTCGAGCGTGAGGTCTACCAAGAGGAGTATTTGATACGCCGCCCTTTGTTGCAGGCCCTGCAGGCGCCCGAACCTGGCGCGGTGTTGCTCATCGATGAGGTTGATCGTGCAGATGAGCCCTTTGAAGCCTTTCTCTTGGAGTACTTGGGCGAGTTTCAAGTCACCATCCCCGAGTTGGGGGCGCTGCGTGCGCAGGCTAAACCGGTCACCATTTTGACCAGCAACCGAACCCGAGATCTGAATGACGCGGTCAAACGCCGTTGCCTGTACCACTGGTTGGACTACCCCGATCGAGAGCGTGAACTCACCATTGTGCGCAACCAAGTGCCTGAGGCCAGTGAGGCTTTGGCCGCGCAAGTCGCTGATTTTGTTCAGCGGCTCAGGTCACAACCCATGGCTACGCAGTTTGGGCGCGCACCCGGCATCGCAGAGAGCGTTGATTGGGCCAAGGCCTTGGTCGCGATGGATTCGCTGGTGGTGGATCCCGAGGTCCTCACGAATACTGCTGGTGTCTTGTTTAAGCAGCGTGAGGACGTGGCAGCCTTGACCCCAGAAGTCATGGACCAGCTTTTCACAGATGCCAGCCCATCTGCTTGAGGTGAGCCATGAGTTGGGGTGATGCGCGCCGTGGCAAATTGGCGTCGAACTTGGTGGGCTTTGGCCGTGCTCTGCGTCGTGCAGGGCTACCGGTCGACAGTCAGCGCATTGCGGTGGCGACGCAAGCTCTTTTGTGTATCGAGCCAGACTCGAAGGCGGATTGGGGCTATGCGCTAGAGAGCACTCTGATCAGCGACATCAGTCAGCGCGTGATCTTTCAAGAGTTGTTTGATGCGTATTTTCGTGACCCCGAGGTCGCCAACAAATTGCTGGCTCAGTTGCTGCCGCAGTCGCAGGGTAAGGCCAACCCCAGTTCCCAGCGAATGCGCACCCAAGACGCCCTGCGGCCGCTGACCCCTGCTGCATCCAACAAAGCTAAGCCGGCCGATGAAGCTGTGAAATTTGATGCAGCCATGACAGCCAGTCAAAGCCAACGTTTGCAACGGGCAGATTTCAACACGCTCTCTTCTAGCGAGTTCACTTTGGTTCAGCAGCTGGTGAGAGACATCCCATTGCCTTTCCCCAAAATTCAAGCGCGCCGCTATGTGCCACAGCATTCTGCTGCACAGCTAGATTGGTCGCGCATGGTCAGCGCCACAGCTCGCCTAGGAGGCGAGTGTGTCCAGCTGCCGCGCATGGGTCGCGCCCAAGAGGTCTTGCCACTTTTGGTACTGGTCGATGTGTCTGGCTCTATGGAGCGGTATGTGCGTATGTTGTTGGCATATTTGCACGCAGCATTGCAGCGAGGCGCTGCGCGCGGCAGGGCGTGGCGCGTGGGGCGGCGCGATGTGTTTGCCTTTGGCACCGAGTTGACCGATTTATCGAGTGCGTTTGCGCTTCCAGATACCGATGACATGTTGGATGCGGTACAGGACTTGGTCCATGACTTCGCTGGAGGCACCCGATTGGGCGACTCTCTTGCACAGCTGCGCCAAGCCCACGCGCGGCGTTTGGTTGGTAAACGCACGGTTGTTTTGCTGATCAGCGACGGGTTGGATACAGGGGCTGCGGAAGCCCTTGACCAAGAGTTGGTTTGGTTAAACAGGCACACTCGCAAACTGTTGTGGCTTAATCCGCTACTGAGGTTTGATGCCTACGAGCCACTCGCATCCGGCGCAAAGGTTTTGCATCAGCGGGCACACGCCACGGTGGCGGTGCACAACATTGAACATTTGAAAGACTTGGCGCGCAGCGTTGAGCGCGCATTGAAGGAGCAATAAGATGGAAATGCAAGGTAGCCGAGATCTTGGCGTAACGCAACAGCAGGCATGGGATGCACTGAACGACCCAGAGGTTTTAAAAGCCTGTATCCCGGGCTGCGAAAAGGTAGAGCCCAGCGGTGAGAACGCTTACTCGATTGGCATGGCTCTGCGCATCGGTCCTGTGGCGGCCCGCTTCACTGGCAGCATCACACTCAGCAACATGCAACCTCCACAGAGCTATGAGTTGAGCTTTGAAGGGCAAGGAGGTCCTGCGGGCTTCGGCAAAGGCACATCTAAAGTCTCGTTGACGCCCATCGAATCGGGGACTCGCTTGGATTACAGCGTCTCGGCTCAAGTCGGCGGCAAGGTTGCTCAATTGGGGCAACGTTTGATTGACGGTGCAGCGCGCTCTTTGGCCGAGGACTTTTTCAAACGCTTTGACAATGAGATGACCCGCCGTTTTGGCAAGACCGAGGCTGACCCAGTGGCAGCACCAGGCGGCGCTGCAATAGCGCAGACACCAATCGCGGACCCATTGGCCGCGGTTTGGGCGCCGTTGGGCTGGGGGTTGGGCGCATTCGTTTTAACGTCAGCTTGGATTTGGTTGATCTGAGCACTTGGCCTAGGAGTTCGCCTTGGAGAACTTAGACGTGATGGTGTTGAGGACTTTGCTTCAATGGCGAAGTCAGGGGCGCAGGGCGTTGATGGCCACTGTCGTTCGAACGTGGGGCTCCTCTCCTAGACCAGTCGGCTCCATCATGGCCTTGTGTGAAGATGGTGCGGTCGTTGGTTCTGTGAGCGGTGGCTGCATCGAAGACGATTTGATTGACCAATACACGCGCGCCTATTCGCAGCACCAAGCGCCTGGTCAGCCAGGCGCTGAGGGCGAGCATGCGGTTGATCGAGTCATACCCAGCGGCGCGCCCAAGCGCATCAAGTACGGCATTTCAGCCGACGAAGCCCACCGGTTTGGATTGCCTTGTGGCGGCACACTTGAGCTGCTGCTGGAGTTCGATCCCGATCCGCTTGATTTGAAATCTTTGATTGAATCCCTTGAAGCGGGACAACTGGTCCAGCGCACAGTCGAGTTGCAGACGGGGCGCGTGGCGCTCAACGCCTGTCAAAAGCCCGCAGAGCTGAGTTTGACCGAAAGCCATTTGGTGAATACCTTTGGGCCAGAGTTTCGAATGCTTTTGATTGGCGCAGGTCAACTCAGTGAATACCTTGCCACGATGGCCTTGTTCTCTGGCTTTGCGGTCACGGTCTGTGACCCCCGAGATGAATACCGAGGCGCGTGGGCGGTGCCCGGTGCGAAGGTGGTGTCTGAGATGCCCGATGACGTCGTGTTGGCCTTTGCGCCTGATCATCGCACTTGTGTGATTGCATTGACCCATGACCCCAAGCTGGATGACTTGGCTTTGCTCGAAGCATTAGATACCGACGCGTTTTATGTCGGCGCCATCGGTTCGCGGCGCAACCATGCCAGCCGACACGAGCGCATGATGCAGCATTTCGATAAGTCTGCGTCGGACCTGTCCCGTTTGCGCGGACCAATTGGCATATACATCGGCAGCAAAACCCCGTCTGAGATTGCGGTGAGCATCATGGCCGAGGTTTTGGCGGTGAAGAACAATGTCACTTTGCCTAGAGACATGGAGGTGGGCACCGCTAAAACCCTGCGCGACCAACCCCACAACGATCCAGGCGATCAAGTCTGCGGCTTAGATTGATCAGCTGATGCGTTGAGCGCCTAGCCACCACTGGGCGCTCAGTACCCCCAGCCAAGTGAGCATCAAGCTGCCCCCTAAGTTCAGGGCCGCATTGGTGATGGCCCATCCAGCTTTGCCAGCTTGGAGTAGGTCCAGCGTTTCGATTGAGAACGTTGAAAAAGTTGTGAGCGCACCTAAGAAGCCTGTCACCAGGACCAGTCGCCACACTGGATCTATCTGAGGATTGCTTTGCAGCAAAGAAACCACCAGCCCAATAAGGTAGGCCCCCAAGGCGTTGGCCACCCAAGTGCCCCATGGAATGGCGTTGTTGGGGTAGTCGTTGAGCCAAAGACTCAGTTGCCACCGGGCGACGGCTCCTGCGCTGGCTCCACTACAAAGGGCGATAAGCTGCATCCACATGCCCCGCATCATAAGCGGTTCCAGTTGCTTTCCGGTGCGTCGCAAAAGTCCCAATCGCCTAGGGTTCATAGGCCGTGGGCTGTTAAACTGCAAGGCTTGCTACAAATGAGACCCCATGGTCAGCGGGTTTCTTCTTGGGCTGGGTTGCAGCGGCTGCAGTGGCGCATGTCGTGGATCAAACTCGGTTCAACTCTGACGGATTGAAGGATACATGGCATGATTCAAATCACCTTGCCTGACGGCTCGCAACGCGAGTTTGAGGGCCCAGTTTCGGTGGCCGATGTGGCTGCATCGATTGGCGCTGGGCTGGCCAAGGCTGCGCTCGGTGGCCGTGTCAATGGCCAACTGGTTGATTCCAGCCATGTGGTCAACGCCGACGCCCATTTGGCCATCGTCACCGCCAAAGACGCAGACGGTTTGGAGATGATTCGCCACTCCACCGCGCACCTGCTGGCTTATGCTGTCAAAGAACTTTTCCCAGATGCTCAGGTCACCATTGGTCCGGTGATCGATAATGGGTTTTATTACGACTTTGCCTACAAAAGGCCGTTTACCCCAGAAGATCTGCAGGCCATTGAGCAGCGCATGACCGAGCTGGCGAACAAAGACGAACCCGTTCTCAGGCGCGTGCTGCCTCGCGATGAGGCAGTGAGCCATTTCAAAGCGCTGGGTGAGCACTACAAGGCTGAGCTCATTGAAAGCATTCCCAGCGACGAGGACGTGAGTCTCTACCGAGAGGGCGCGTTCGAAGACCTGTGTCGTGGCCCACACGTACCCAGCACAGGCAAGCTCAAGCACTTCAAGTTGATGAAAGTGGCGGGCGCGTATTGGCGCGGGGACCACCGCAACGAGATGCTGCAACGCATTTATGGCACGGCGTGGGCCACCAAGGACGATCTCAAGCAATACCTCACGATGTTGGAAGAGGCCGAGAAGCGAGATCACCGAAAGCTTGGCAAAGAACTGGATTTGTTTCACATCGACGAGCACGCGCCTGGTGTGGTGTTCTGGCATGCCAAAGGCTGGACGGTGTGGCAAGAGGTCGAGCAATACATGCGTCGGGTGTACCTGGAAAACGGGTATCAAGAGGTCAAGGGTCCGCAGTTGTTGGACAAGACGCTTTGGGAAAAGACTGGGCACTGGGACAAGTACCGCGAGAACATGTTCACCACCGAGTCGGAAAAGCGCGACTATGCGCTCAAGCCGATGAACTGTCCTGGCCATATTTTGATTTTCAACCAAGGCATCAAGAGCTATCGAGATCTGCCTCTGCGTTTGGGTGAGTTTGGCCAATGTCACCGCAATGAGCCCTCGGGTGGCCTTCACGGCATCATGCGTGTGCGTGGATTTACCCAAGATGACGGGCATATTTTCTGTACCGAAGACCAAATTTTGGCCGAATGCGTCGAGTACACGGCATTGCTGCAAAAAGTCTATGCCGATTTTGGATTTACCAACATCATTTACAAGGTCGCCACACGACCAGATGCTCGAATTGGTTCAGATGAAAGCTGGGATAAGGCTGAGGCCGCCTTGATTGAAAGCCTCACCCGAGCAGGTTGCGAATTTGAAATTTCGCCCGGTGAAGGCGCCTTCTATGGCCCCAAGATTGAGTACACGCTGAAAGATGCGATCGGGCGTCACTGGCAATGCGGCACCATTCAGGTGGACTTCTTCATGCCAGAGCGTTTGGGGGCAGAGTACGTCGATGAGTTGGGGCAGCGCCGCACACCTGTGATGCTGCACCGGGCCATTGTGGGCAGCCTAGAGCGATTCATCGGCATCCTGATCGAAGAGCACGCAGGTATCCTGCCGACATGGCTCTCACCGGTCCAAGCCGTGGTCTTGAATATCACCGACGCCCAGGCTGAAACGTGTGAAACTGTGGCTAAAACGATGCGCAATCAAGGGCTTAGGGTGCGTTCAGACCTCGCAAACGAGAAAATTAACGCTAAAATACGGGGTTGGTCTTTGCAAAAAGTGCCTTTTATCGCTGTGATTGGCGATAAAGAGCGAGAAGCAGGGACTGTCGCGGTGCGAGCCCGTGGCAACCAAGATTTAGGGGTTATGACTGTCGAAGCCTTCACCCAACTGGTGAGTCAGGCCATTGCAGACAAGACCTAGGTTTCATTTGCCCGTGGTTCGCAGCCCATTGTTGATTTTTGCTGGGTGTATCCAGCCAAAGGATTGAGTCATCGCTACTGATTTTCGTGACCGACGCCGTCGAGAAGAGCGCAAGCACAAGTTGAACCGAGAGATCATGGCCCCAGAAGTGCGGGTCAATGGACCGGACAATGAGCCCTTGGGCGTATTGCCTACGCAAGAGGCATTGCGCTTGGCAGGAGAACTGGATGTGGATTTGGTTGAGATTTCAGCCACAGCCGTTCCACCTGTTTGTCGTTTGATGGACTACGGTAAGTTCAAGTATCAAGAACAGAAAAAGGCTGCAGAAGCCAAGTCCAAGCAAAAAGTCATCGAAGTCAAAGAGGTGAAGTTTCGCCCAGGCACCGATGATGGTGATTACAACGTGAAGATGCGCAACATCCGTCGTTTCATCGAAGACGGCGATAAGTGCAAGATCACGCTGAGATTTCGGGGTAGAGAGATCACGCACCAAGAGTTGGGCGCGGCTTTGCTAGAGCGAATTCGCGATGATCTAGGAGATACGATCACGGTGGAGTCTTTCCCAAAGATGGAAGGTCGCCAAATGATCATGATGATTGCACCAGGTCGTAAAAAGCCTGGTGGGCAGGCCAAAGCGTCCAAGGACGCTGAAGCAGAGGCCACTTGAAAAAGTGATCTTGCCGCCCAATGCGAAGTGGGGCCTCGGCCCCATTTGCATGCCAGTGTTTCTGACGCTGGCAACACGACAAGGCCTTTGGGCTTTGTTGTCAAAAGAAGTGTCTCGGGGCCAACAAGTGGTGAAAGTCGTTTTCACTCGCCTCACGAGCACAAACAAATAGGAGCATTTCAATGCCCAAAATGAAGACCAAGAGCGCGGCTAAAAAGCGTTTTCGCGTTCGTCCAGGCGGTACCGTCAAACGCGGTCAAGCCTTCAAACGTCACATCCTGACCAAGAAGACCACCAAGAGCAAGCGCCATCTGCGTGGTGCTGTGAACATGGCCAAGTCTGACTTGGGCCACATCGCCGCCATGATGCCCATGGCTGGTTTGTGATCAACGACGAACAAGGAGTAAACACATGCCTCGCGTCAAACGTGGTGTAACGGCTCGCGCCCGCCACAAAAAAGTTCTCGCCCTTGCCAAGGGCTTCCGCGGTCGCCGTGGTAACGTTTTCCGCATCGCCAAACAGGCGGTGATGAAAGCTGGTCAATATGCATATCGTGACCGCCGTGTCAAAAAGCGCGTATTCCGTCAGCTTTGGATTGCCCGTATCAACGCCGGTGTCCGTGAATTGGGTATGACTTACAGCCAATTCGCGAACGGCCTGAAAAAGGCCAACATCGAGATAGATCGCAAAGTGTTGGCTGACATGGCTGTGCACGACAGGGCCGCTTTTGCTTCCATCGTGGATCAAGTGAAGGCTAAGCTGGCAGCTTAAGCTGTATCGATTGCAACCCCTCGACAGGGTGGCGTTGCACATGCTCAGGGCTAGCGGCTGACAGTCACTAGCCCTGTTTTGTTTTCAAGTTCCCCGAGATACCCGCACCATGTCTGAGTTGAGCCAACTGGTGGAGCAAGCGCGTCATGCGTTTGCGCAAGCCAAACAACCCGCCGAACTAGAAGACGCTAAGGCCTTGTTTCTGGGCAAAAGCGGTCGAATTACCGAGCTGATGAAGGGCTTGAGCGCACTGAGTGTCGAAGAGAAAAAGACACAAGGCGCCGCCATCAACGACGTCAAACGAGCAGTTGAGGCCTTGCTTCAAGAGGCCCGCCAAGCCTTGGCTGATCAAGCATTGGCCAAGCAACTGGCCGCCGAAGCCTTGGATGTGACGATGCCCGGGCGCCAGCGCGGACAAGGTGGATTGCACCCGGTGAGCCTCACACTTGAGCGCATTGAGTCTATTTTTGGCTCGATGGGTTTTGAGGTCGCAGATGGCCCTGAAATTGAGACAGATTGGTTCAATTTCACGGCATTGAACACGCCTGCTGATCACCCTGCGCGCTCTATGCATGACACGTTTTACGTCGAGGGCGCAGACCCCAGCACGCCCAATTTGCTGCGCACGCACACCAGCCCCATGCAGATTCGGCACGCCGTGCAGCACGTCAAGCGTTACCAACAAGATTTGGAACAAGGCCGAGGAATGCCTGAAATCCGCGTCATCGCACCTGGCCGCACCTACCGCGTCGACAGCGATGCGACGCACTCACCGATGTTTCACCAATGCGAAGGTTTGTGGATTGGTGAAAACGTGTCTTTCAAAGACCTGCGTCACGCCTTCACCCAATTTTGTCGGACCTTTTTTGAAGATGAAGACTTGGTGTTGAGATTCAGACCCAGTTTTTTTCCTTTCACTGAGCCCAGTGCTGAAATAGATATTCAGTTTGCACATGGCCCGCTCGCTGGTCGTTGGTTAGAGGTGGCTGGTTCTGGTCAAGTGCACCCCAACGTGGTGCGCAACATGGGCCTGGATCCTGAGCGTTTCATTGGTTTTGCTTTTGGTATGGGGCCTGATCGCTTGACGATGTTGCGCTACAACATTGGTGATTTGCGCTTGTTTTTTGACGGTGATTTGCGTTTCCTCAAGCAATTCAACTGACGCTGAACCCATCGAATATCTCAGAAAGTTTTCCCGCTATGTTGTTTCCTGAATCCTGGTTGCGAGAGTTTTGTAACCCAGCGCTGACCACCCAAGAATTGGCTGACACTTTGACGATGGCTGGCCTTGAGGTTGAGTCTTTGCGCCCTGTGGCTCCTCCATTCAGCGGGGTGGTGGTGGGTGAAATCATCGCGGCTGAGCAGCACCCCAATGCGGACCGACTTCGCGTGTGTCAGGTCAACGTGGGGGGTGCTGAGCCCTTGAGTATTGTGTGCGGTGCACCGAATGCCCGCGTTGGCATTCGTGTGCCATGTGCCACAGTGGGCGCAGCCTTGCCTGCGGCCGAAGAGGGTGGCAAGCCGTTCGCTATCAATGTTGGAAAGCTCCGCGGCGTCGAGAGCTTTGGTATGTTGTGCTCAGGCAAAGAGCTCGGCATAGACTCTGACCACAGTGGCCTGCTCGAGTTGCCCGATGATGCGCCTGTGGGTGAAGACTTGCGCACCTACCTGGATTTAAATGACGTCATTTTTGAGCTCAAGCTCACCCCCAATTTGGCCCATTGCTTGAGTGTTTTTGGTGTTGCTCGCGAGTTGAGCGCGCTCACAGGCGCCCCATTGATTGAGCCCAAAATTTCGCCAGTCGAGCCGACTCACGGCGACGCACTGACGGTTCATGTGCAAGCGCCAGATCTGTGCGGCCGTTTTGGTGGCCGCGTGATCAAAGGCATCGACCCCCAAGCCAAGACACCTTCTTGGATGGTGGCCAAGCTCGCTCGGTGCGGCCAGCGCTCAGTCTCCGCATTGGTTGATATCTCAAATTACGTGATGTTTGAGTTGGGTCGGCCTTCGCACATTTTCGATTTGGACAAAATCAATGGTGACTTACAAGTGCGTTGGGGGCGGGCCAATGAGAAGCTGAAACTCCTCAACGGCAACACCGTCAGCCTAGACGAGCAAGTTGGCGTGATTGCCGATGCGCATCAGGTCGAGTCGCTCGCTGGCATCATGGGTGGCGATGCCACTGCCGTTGGGGACGAGACTCTAAACGTGTTCGTTGAGGCAGCGTTTTGGTGGCCTGAAGCCATCGCTGGGCGCTCGCGCCGCTACAACTTCTCAACCGATGCAGGCCATCGGTTCGAGCGCGGTGTTGATCCAAGCACCGTGGTGGAGCACATCGAGCGCATCACCGCCTTGGTGCTCGAAATTTGCGGTGGACAGCCTGGTCCTGTGAAAGACCAAATACTGGCTTTGCCCGAGATCAAGCCAGTCACACTCAGACTCGATCGCGCTGAAAAAGTCATCGGTATGGCATTGGACGCGGGCAAATGTGCGGAGGTGCTGACCCGCCTTGGCATGGTTGTGACCGCCTCCGATGGGGCGTTACACGTGACACCTGGCGCCCACAGGTTTGACATCAACATTGAGGAAGACCTCATTGAAGAAGTCGCGCGAATGATCGGCTATGACCAATTGCCGAACACGCCGCCACAAGGGCCTATCACCCCTAAACTAAGGCCAGAGAATCGGCGCAGCGCATTTGACGTGCGGAGACAGTTGGCGCAGTTGGGTTACCAAGAAACGATCAACTTCAGTTTCGTCGAGCCGCAGTGGGAACTTGATTTCGCTGGCAACGCTGACCCTGTCAAATTGCTGAATCCGATCGCGAGTCAACTTAGCGTGATGCGCTCAAGCTTGATTGGTTCTCTCATTGAAGTGCTCGGGTTTAACTTGGGTCGCAAGGCGTCCCGTGTGCGTATTTTTGAGTTGGGCCGTGTATTCAAAAAGAACCCGAGCGTTGCCGACTCAGACACAACGGTAGCGGGTTTTGATCAACCGATGTTGTTGTCAGGCCTGGCATATGGTGGCGTTGTCCCCACGCAATGGGGAAACGCAGAGCGATGGGTTGATTTTTTTGACATGAAGGGTGATGTGGAGGCGTTGTTTCACCCCCAGGCATTGCAGTTCGCGGCGGCTGAGCATCCAGCGATGCACCCAGGTCGTTGTGCGCATGTTCTGCGTGATGGGCAAGTGATTGGCGTCGTTGGCGAGTTGCACCCTCGCTGGATGCAAGCCAGGGGTCTGTCCAAGCCTGCCGTGTTGTTCGAACTGCAACTTGACGAAGTATTGCGTCGGCCGGTTGCTTCGTTTCAACCTGTTCCTCGCCAGCAGCGCGCTGAAAGGGATCTGGCCGTCTGGGTTGCTGAGGCTGTTACACATGATCAAATCATGGCCGCTGCCATTGGCGCAGAAACCAAGGGTATGTTGAAAGACGCCTTTGTCTTTGACGTCTACCGATCACCAGACGCAAGCAAGCAAGGCAAGAGTTTGGCGTTGCGACTCACCATTGGTGACGACGAGCAGCAGCTCACTGAGGAGCAGATCGAGTCAGTGGTGCGCGCCGTACTGGACGCCCTTGAGTCGAAGGTTGAGGCGCGCTTGCGCGCTTGACCGAGGAGTACATATGTTGTTGACTGTTGACTCTCTAGAAACACCTGCACTGACCAAAGCGCACCTTTCTGAGCTTTTGTATGAGCAGATTGGCTTGAATAAGCGCGAGGCAAAAGACATGGTGGATGCGTTTTTTCGCATCATGACCGAAGAGCTTGTGAAGGGCGAAGAGGTGAAAATCTCAGGCTTTGGGAGCTTTCAGGTGAGAACCAAGTCTGCGCGCCCCGGTCGGAATCCGCGCACGGGTGAGCCCGTACCTATAGATGCACGCCGCGTGGTGACGTTTCATGTCAGTCCTAAACTCAGAGACCTGGTGCAGCAACGCGCATCTGGCGAATGAGTTCGGCGACATTTGTTGCAGCGGCATTGCAGGGAGAATATTGATTCGAGGCAATAGGTTAGAAGTGAAAGTTGCAGTACAGTAGTCGCCCATTGCTTCCGTTTTGTCATGTCTCAATCTTTGCCCGCCATTCCCCCTAAGCGCTACTTCACCATCGGTGAGGTCGCGGAGCTTTGCGGCGTCAAACCGCACGTGTTGCGCTATTGGGAACAAGAGTTCACGCAACTGAGCCCGGTGAAGCGACGTGGCAATCGCCGGTACTACCAACACCACGAGGTGTTGATGATTCGCCGCATTCGTGATCTGTTGTACGAACAAGGCTTCACCATCCATGGTGCGCGCAATCGCCTTCAAGAGTTGGTGAGCGCCGAGCGGGCAGCCAAGCGCTTGATCGCTGAACCTGAGGCTGGTGGTGATGCGTTGTCCTCATTGCCCAGCAGCCCTTCGCACGGTCTGGTGGCACGCCAAGGTATGCGGCTGGACACTGAGGCTTTGCGCTTAGAGTTAAAAAACATCCGAGATTTACTGACCACTGATTTCTGAGTCAAGAATCGCTGATATTCACGCTATAATCGATGGTTTCGGCGTGTAGCGCAGCCTGGTAGCGCACTTGCATGGGGTGCAAGGGGTCGCGAGTTCGAATCCCGCCACGCCGACCAGAAAACAACACGGGTTAGCTTTCACAAGAGGCTAGCCCGTTTTGCTTTGGCTGCCGTTTCCTCCGTGTGAGGGTGAACAGGCCAAAAGTTTCTATGAGGTCTCAACATGAACAAACGCGCGTTGGTTTTGTTTTCAGGCGGCCAAGACTCGACAACTTGTTTGGCGTGGGCCCTGAGTCGCTACGATTGGGTGGAGACAGTTGGCTTTGACTATGGTCAAAAGCACCGCGTAGAGTTGGATTGCCGCGCGGCACTGCGCGAGGCCTTGCAGAAGCCTAACTGGGGGTGGCGTGGCCAATTGGGTGACGATCACCTCCTCGACATGCATGCATTGGGGGCCATCAGCGACACAGCGCTCACCGCTGAGCGGGCGATCGAGTTCAATGCGCAGGGCGTACCGAACACGTTTGTTCCTGGACGCAATTTGTTGTTTTTTCAGTTTGCTGCTGCGATTGCTTATCGCCGTGGGTTGCAGGTCTTGGTCGGTGGCATGTGCGAGACCGATTACTCGGGTTATCCAGACTGCAGGGACAACACATTGAAGGCTTTGCAGGTCGCTATCAGCCTGGGTTTGGACGCGCCCATGGTCATTGAGACGCCCCTGATGTGGTTGGACAAAGCGCAGACGTGGGCGATGGCCCATGATTTGGGCGGTGAATCACTTGTCGAGTTGATGCGCCGCGATACCCATACGTGTTACCAAGGTGATCGCACCCACTGGCACGCGTGGGGATTTGGCTGTGGCAGCTGCCCAGCGTGCGATTTGCGCGCCAAGGGTCACGATGCATACCTGGAGCAAAATCCGTGAGCTCAGTGCATACGATCGCGATGTGCGAGGGTCAATGGGCTCACCGCACTGCCAGCGGTGACTGGCGCGGCTACGCGGCACGCTGTGGTGTATTGGCCCCTGTTTCGGACGGCCTCGCGCCATTCGCTGGCGCTGAAGTCGAGCTGCTTGAACAAAGGTTGGCCGCATGCATAGCACCCGTGCATGGGCGATTGATGGACGAGGTCACGGGTGCACACGATGAGATTGGTCTGGTTCGTTGGTTGCGCGAAGGCTGGGACCAACGCGGTGAGCCAGCGGTGCAAAGGCTAGCGGTCTCACTGACGCGCGACCGGGGAGCTGACATGAACGCCGCGGGCGAAGTGTTCGCATGGCGGCGTTACAGGTTGCGGTGCGCGCACTTCCTGCCTCATGTGCCAATGGGACACAAATGTGGCCGATTACACGGACACGATTTTGAGGTGATTGTGCACACGCGGGTACAAACCGGCGAAGATGGTTTTTCTAAGCTCGACGAGGCTTGGGCACCGCTGCACTTCGCCTTGAACTATCGCAAGCTCAACGAGATCAAGGGTCTGGAAAATCCGACGAGCGAAAATATGTCCGCTTGGATATGGGCTCAGTTGGGTGGCGCCCTTCCAGGGCTAGCTTGGGTCACGGTATTCGAGACACAGAGTTGCGGCGCCAATTTTGATGGACGAAACTACCGCATTTGGAAAGAGTTCACGTTCGACAGCGCCACCCAGTGGCTGCGCGCTCCAGCAGAGCATCCCGCTGCTCGTGTCCACGGCCACACATACACCTTGAGGCTGCACTTGAAGGGGCCTATCGATGAATTGCTGGGCTGGACTCAAGACTTCGGTGATGTCAAACGTGCGTTTGCTCCACAGTTTGATCAGTTGGATCATCAGCCATTGCACGAGTTGGCGCCAGAGCTAGACGGTGGCTCGAAAGCCTGGGCGGCCCACATTGCGTTGCGCGCACACGCCACCATTCCCGCGCTAGAACGGGTCACTTTGTTAGAGGGGCCAAATGGTGGTGCGATGTGGCTTTCGCAGGACGAATTTTTACCTTTGCCTTTATGACTTATTCAGTTAAAGAAATTTTTTATACGCTACAAGGTGAAGGGGCGCAGGCTGGTCGGCCCGCTGTTTTTTGTCGATTCGCTGGGTGCAATTTGTGGTCAGGGCGCGAAGCCGATCGGGCCAATGCCGTGTGCCGATTTTGCGATACCGATTTTGTTGGCACAGATGGCACAGCAGGCGGTAAGTACGCATCGGCGGATGCACTCGTGAGGGTTATTGCCGACCATTGGCCGTCTCAAAGCTTGGATCATCGGATGGTTGTATTGACCGGTGGCGAACCATTGCTTCAAGTCGATGACGCACTGATCCATGCGCTACACGAGCATGGATTTTTTATTGCGGTCGAAACCAATGGCACGGTCAAGGCCCCCGCTGGTGTGGACTGGCTGTGTGTGAGCCCCAAGGCCGATGCGCCCCTGGTGCAGGATCATGGTCACGAACTGAAGTTGGTGTACCCCCAAGCCCAAGCTCAGGCAGCCCCTGATGTATTTGTTGGTTTGAACTTCCAAGTTTTTTCGTTGCAGCCCATGGATGGGCCCAACATAAGCGCGAACACCCAATCTGCTTTGGCCTATTGCCAAGCCCATCCGCGCTGGCGTTTGTCGGTACAGACGCACAAATTCTTAGGCATTCGATAGACAAAACGTAATTTTTGATACACTTTTTGTAAGTGGATTGTGGTTTCGCACGCACAATCAATTAACTATTTATTATCATTCGAATTCCAAATTTAGTCGCAAATTAAATCTTTTTATGTATAAAAAATCGGTTCAACACAAAGACCGCAGTGTTGCGTTAATGGATATGCGCTACTTGAGCTGGCTGGCGCATGGCGGAAAAATCAACCGCTATCTAGCGAGCAACGTCATCGCCAGGGCTTTGGACGGCGCGGGTATGCCATCTACGATTTTGCGTAGCTATTGGTACTGCGATCGCGATGATGGACAAACCCTCGATGACCAAACGCAGCGCTTTGTTGCGGCCTACGACGTCGATGGGGGCGCTGCTTTGGTTGCCGCAATGAGTGCGGACATCGTGGCTTTGTCACAAAGGGGTGCGTGTGAAACACTGCTGCTGGCCTGTGATGACGACCGCATTGGACCCGCGATAGAAGAGGCCAAGCTGTCTGGCGTGCGCGTCTGCGTTTTGGGCGAGGAGTCGATGAGTGATTTGAAGTTGCTGGCCGAAGAGGACAGTGCGCTCGCGCGTTTGATGCGACAAGCCGACCGCCGCATTTGGGTGAGCCCAAGCGCGCTGGCTGGCGATGGTGGTTCGGGTGAAGGCGGTGTGGGTGCCTGGACCAGAGTGCAAGAAATGGTTTTGGCTTGGTGGAGTGAGCGAGACCCTGATGAGGCTGAGCAGTTGCAGGCGACCCTGCGAGATGCCCATGGCTTGCCACAAGATTTAGACCGCCTCATGTTGGCTCGTGCGCGTGCGGTTTTGGGTCGCACACTGGATGTGACCGAGAAGCGCCGTCTGCGGTCCATGGTTCGCCAAGCGGTTTTTGACGAGGGTGAGGATCTTCAAGAGCTACCCAGCGCAGAACCAGAGTTTCGCGAGCGCGTTTGACGCGAGTTTGCAGTGCGCGGGGTTTCCGCGCGCATCACAGGGCAGCCAACCCAGCGCTAGGGGCGTCGCTTTGAGCGCCTCATGCGAGCGCAGCTAGCCCCATATTTTTTACCAAGCATCAGCCCATCTCTGCGCCACCATCGGCTTGGCGGGCTGGTCTGACGTCAGTTTTTTGTCAGTTGTTTGGAAACTCTACAAAACCTAGGGTAAACACCAATAATTATATTAGCATTCAATCATATAGTAGCGTTTCGTTAGAGTGAACGGGTAACGCAATTGAAGCTGCAACACGAGATTTTTGAGTCCACGGCACGCTATTTCAGCGTGCTGGGAGAGCCAACGCGCTTGAAAATCTTGCACGTTGTCTGCAACGGCGAGAGGTGCGTTGGTGACATCGTCCAAGCGACAGATTTGGCTCAGGCCAATGTCTCACGCCATTTGGGGTTGATGTACCAAGCGGGTATGTTGTCGCGCAGGCGCGAAGGCACTTTGGTGTACTACCGCGTCGTCGATGCTCAGTTGCTTGAATTGTGTCGCTCTGTCAGTGCCCAGCTGAATCTGAATGCTGGCCAGCACCTTGCGTCTGGTGCGTTTGGCCATGACCAGACCATGGGCGCGTTTGGCTCTAACGCTAATCCGTCATTTCAACCTGCAAAGGAAACTGCTCGTGTCTGA
>Ga0181560_10000969_pt1 | contig 26759 bp, 19 predicted proteins | sample 011ome_20_FD_133751 | JGI IMG/M metagenome (GOLD analysis project Ga0181560, IMG submission 133751) | Coastal salt marsh microbial communities from the Groves Creek Marsh, Skidaway Island, Georgia - 011509CT metaG (megahit assembly) | ecosystem: Environmental > Aquatic > Marine > Intertidal...
CAGTAATCGTGGTCAGGAAAACCCTCGTCGGGACGACGCGTATGAGAATTGTTCCTGGAGGAAATTGCGCGATTCGTTCCCCCGCGAGGAGAAACACACGCGCTTTCACCCTGCGGGAAAAATCACGGAAATCTCGATTTTTCCCGAATTTTCCCGGTCAATCGCTGACCGCGACGCATAGGGTTCGCTTCGATGACAATTCCAAAACGCGGGGTAAATTCACCGCAGACTGAAAGCGCGTGCGCGTCGCGTTCAGTCGGTCGGCGACGAGTTTCGTTTTATTATTCCCGTCGAAAAGAATCCGCCGTCTCCCGCGCCGCGCGCTCCTCTATCCTCTTCTCCTCCGCGCGCGATTCAAAACGCCTCGAACAATGCTAAGATCGCGGGGTCGTCCACGACCCCCCCCCGCTGCCACGGCACGTCCCCCCGCTCCAGCACCCGCTGCAGCGCCGGGTCGTATATCACGTTCCGTCGCCTCGGCTGCAGCCGCGGCGTCGCCGAGCCGCGCTGCACCGCGCACACGTCCACGGCGTCGAACCAGGGGTGCTTATACAGCTCCGTCATCTTTCCGCACGCGCCCAGGCGACGATGCTCTTCGTTCTGGAGTAACCCCTTCACGACGCTCGACGTCTTCTTGTCGATGCTCGAGGGGAAAACCATGTGGTCCGGGTCGTGCGACATGAGCCGGCGATACAGGTCCTGCCGCGAGCCGCTGATGGACGAAAACGGCGTGTCGCCGGTGACGAGCTCGTAGATGAAGATCCCGACCGCCCACAGATCCGCTTCGAAGTAACACCCGCGGTGAAGTAACACCTCCGGGGACATGTACTGCGCGGTGCCGCAGATGGTGAACGATCGCTCGCCCGGTCGAAGCGCTTTCGCCATCCCGAAGTCCGCGAGCTGCACGCTGCCGTGCCCGTGCAGCAAGATGTTCTCCGGCTTCAAGTCGCGATAGACGTACCCCAAGCCGTGCAAGTGCTCCAGCGCGGTCGCGACTTGGATCGTGAATATCACCGCGTCGTTCCGCGAGGGCAGCCCGTGGAAGTTCATAGCCTGGAACAGATCCCCGCACGGCGCGTACTCCAGGACGAGAAACAACGCGTGCGCGTCTTGAAACGACGCGAGGAGGCGGTTGATGAACGGGCCGCGACTGACGCGCTCGTGCAGCCGCCGCTCCTCGCTCGCGTGCTTCGCCTCGCCGACGTCCACGAGCTTCGACTTCCGCATCACCTTGAACGCGACGATGTTCCCGGTCGCCCTCTCGCGCGCGAGGTACACGGTCCCGCACAGCCCTCTTCCCAACTCTCTGAGCAACGCATAATCCCCCGCGCCGAGGTCTCGACGCGGCGGCGGGAGGTCCGGGAACGCGCCTTCGCCGAAGAGCGATTTCGCGGCGTCCGCGCCCGGCGGTGACGGCGAGACGTGCGCGTTCGCGAGCGCGTAGTTCCGCGCTATCCCGTCGTCGTGCCACGTCCCGTCCTCCGGGATGATGTCCGGGGACGTCGCGCCCGCCGCGCGTACTCCGCCGACGTCCGTCATCCGTTCGTCCGACTCGAGCTCCGCGAGTCGCGGCATCTTCGCGGTCGCCTTGCCCAGCGAGCTCAGGTCTTTCACGCTCGCGGAGTGCGTGATCGACTGCGGCATCCCGGGACGGAACGGCGACCCCGCGCGATCGGCGCCGTGGCCGCCGCTCGTGATGTTCGCGTTCATGTCCGCGACGGAGAACGACCGGTGCAGCCCGCCGTGCCCGTGCGCGTGCGCGTGCGCGCCGCCGCCGAAAGCGCCGAAAGCGCCGCCCCCGTTCACGCCGTCCGTCCGCCCCGCCGGCGCCGGCGACGCGCTGCGCGGGAAACCTTCCGCGCCCATCGCGCCAATCGCGCCCGACGCCGCCCCTCCCGCTCCCCCTCCCGCCGTCCCTCCCGGCGGCCGCCACTCCGTCTGGAACCGGTTCAGATCCGCGATCGACTCCGCCTTAGGGTCGTTCCATACAAAGCGATGTCGGGGTGGAGTTCAAAGGCGTCAGATGGAGTTGAAAGGCGTCGAGGACGGGGATTGAAAGCGAGGGGTGGGCGGAGAGAAACGCCGGGCAAAGTCCTTAAGGATCGACGTTCACAACGCCGACGGGGTCGTATGGGGATCAAGTGTATAGAACGCGCCTTTCGCATCCCCGCGCCGGCTTTGGCGCGCGATATCGTCCCCCCGCCCCCTCCCCGTTCGTCGTCGTGCGCGCCCTCCATCGCATCGTCCGCGTGCGCCGTCCTCGTCGGCGACCCGCGCCCGCCGGTCATCGTCGCGATCGCGGAAGCGGGGACGCCTCCGCGCTCGAGCCCGCCGACGGCGACGTCGCGCAACGCGCGCATCACCTCTTCCCACTCCGCGCCGCCGCTGACGCGCGTCCCGACGCGTTCCGCGACGCGCTCGTCCGCGACGACGGACCCCTCCACGACCGCGGTCGGGACGCTGTCGGAGCCCCACGCGGTGAACGTGCGGAGGGAGTCGAAGTCCACGCCGCGGTGCAACAGCGTCGCGGCGACGTCGCGGAGGAGGCCGACGCGGTCGGGCGCCCTGAGGGTCGAGGGTCCATCATTCAAAGCGAACGTCGGGGTGGAGTTGAGGGGTGCGTCGATCAGTTGGAGTTGAAAGGTGTCGAGGTGTGTCGGGATTGAACGCGAGGGGTGGGATAACAGTGACGACGGGAAAAGAAAGTCCTTAAGGAACGGCGTTCACCGCGCCGACGCGGTCGTACGGGGACCGGCGTGACATGGGACGCGCCTGAGGCTCAGCGCGTGCCTCGGCACGTCCACGCGGAGGAACGCCTCGCCGCTGGTCTTCACCGCGTCCGCGCCGTGGACGGAGTGCCACGCGCCCTGCTTCACGACCGCGTCTCGAATCGCGAGGGATATCGGGTTCAGGTGCGCGTGTTCGAGCTTGAACGCGGTCTCGTCGTCCACGACCCAGAAGCGATAGGCGCGCAGCGCGCCCGCGCCGGAGATCTCCGCGCGCAGGATCCTGAGCCCCTGCGCGTCGACGCACAGGCACAGGTCCGCGAACAGACCGGGGCGCGGGGTGTACACGACTGCGACGCGGGGAGTGGGAAACGATGGCGTGAGGGAGGACGGCGAAACGGCCGCGCGGGCGTCCATCCATCGTGACGATATAAAAAAAAGCTGCCGAAAGGCTGGACGAGGCTGCAGGATAGAGCGAGCGAGCGATCGCGCGGCGAGCGCGGCGGGGCCGTCTCGCGCGCGCCGCGGGGGAGCGACCGCGCGCGCGTCGCACCTTTCACGAGCGTGCACTCCTTGTCGATCTTGTTGCTGACCTCGACGCCGCGTTTCGGCGGCGGCGACGGCGTCGACGGCCCCGTCGCGGCGTCCCCCGCGCCGCGCTCCATCGCGGCCGCTCGACCGCGAGCGGCGACACCGCGGTCGGGTGCTCTCTTTTTTGCGGCGGTGCGACGCGCGCGATGGCGCGCCGCGCGCTTCGACGCGCGGGTCGAGTCGCGACGCCGCCGCGAGGAGGGACGCGCTCGGACGCCTCGCGCGTATCGACGACGCCGCGGCGCGCTCGGTTCGTCCGGCCGTTCGCGCGCCGGACCCCCGCGCTGTGACGCGGATGCCGAGCGTGCGGTCGCCTTTTCCACTGTTTTCCCTTTTCTTTTTCGCGGCCGTGGAAACTCGCGCGAAGCCGGCACCAACGAGCAACGACCTTCGGAAGTTTCAGAGGCCGCAAAAGAGGGACGACGCGCGTATGAACATTTAGTCTAAACTATTTACTATTTTTCACGCGCGACCAACTCCTCCGAAGCGGCAGCTTTCAGCAGCAGGCCGATCGAATGAAAGCGCTGCTTTGTTGTTCGACGCGCGCCGCCGCCGCTCGACGAGACGGTCCCCGTCATGACGTCCTCGTCCGCGACCGTTTCGTTCGCGCGCGTCGTCGCGCCCGCGCGCGCTGGGGCCGGATCGCGCGCGCGCGCCGCCGCTCCCGCCGCGACCGCGCGTCGTCCGTCCGCGATTCCCGCCGCGCGCGGGACGATCCTCCGTCGCGCGAAGACGAACGCGAAAATTCTTCGCGCCGTCGCCGTCGGCGCGACGGACGCGGACCGCGACGCGCTCCTCGACGCGCTCCTCTCGACGCCGCCGGAGCGCCTGGACGACGCGGTGGACGACGCGAGGACGGACCTCACGACCGCGTTTTACGACCGCGCGACGCGACGCATCGACGAGCTGAACGCCGCGGGAGAGGGCGACGCCGCGGACGCGATCGACGCGCTGTGCGCGCGCGTGAGCGCGCTCGCGGAGCGGTCGTTCGGGTCCGCGCTCCTCCCCGCGATCGCGTCGGGGGACGACGACGACGACGACGACGACGACGGCGACGACGACGCGTCGACGAACGAGGCAGCAGGCCTGACGAAGCGCGAGGCGCGCGAGCTGAGCGAACGCTGGGACGCCATCACCGCGAGACTCGCGGAAGAGGGGGAGTCGAACGCGCTCGCGCAGGCGGAGAAGAACCTCACATCGAGGCGCGACGCCGTGCGCGCCATCTTAGGGAGGGTGCCGCTGAAGGCGAAGGAGCTGCGGTCGCTGAATCTGGTCACCGCGGAGCGTCGCATCATCGACGTGCTGCTCTCGATTCCCCCCGGACGCGAGCGGTCCGACGCGCTGACGGACGCGCTGACGCCGCCGGAGGACGACGACGACGGCGCGGGTACCGCGACGGGGCAGGGGGGTGTGGGGCAGATGTGCTTGGAGCGCGGCGACGACGGCGAAAGCGGCGACGTCATGGACGCCGCGCTCGTCGGCGAGGAGGAGGAGGTGTTCACGACGCCGGCGAGGCTGCTGGCGGCGGTGGAGCTCGCGATGAAGGAGGCGAGAGGGGACGACGCGGGCGAGGGGGTCGGGGAGGAGGACGCGCCGGGTCCGACGTTGGAGCAGCTCAGGTCGTTGCGGGAGGACGTCGCGGCGAGGTGCGATTTCTTATGACTCACAAAAAGCGATGTGATGAACGCGTTCGAGAACGATGAATGAATGAATGAATTGAACGCGCGACCAGTCGTCGCGGCTAAAGAATCTTAGATCGATCACGAGCCTCGACCCGCCGCGGGGCTATCCGCGCCGGGCTGCTCCGACGCGGTCCCGCCTTCGCGCGCGGCACCGTCCCCCTCGCCCTCGCCGCCGCCGCCGCCGCCGCGGACGAACGACGCGGAGACGTATCTCGGGTCCACGATCGCGTCCGCATCCGCGGCGTCGACGGCGTGATGGCCGTGCCGCCGCCGCCTCGAGGGCAACGTCTTGTTTTCCTCCGCGTTCCTCCGGATCGCCGCGCGCCTTCGCCTCCGCCGCGCGTCGTCGTCCTTCGCGTCGACGTACGCGAGAACCCCGATCGTGGTCACGACGCCGCCGACGGCGAGGTTCTTCAGCGCCTCCTTCCACCCGCCGCCGCGACGTTCGCGATGATGACGGTGATCGCGCGCAAAACTGAAACTCTCCCGCGGGCGCTCGCGATCCAACACCCCCCCGATCGCCCCGCCGCGACCGGCGGCGACGATCGCATCCGCGCGCGCGGTCCGGTCGCGCTGAAACTGCCTGAACCCGACGTCCATGCCCTTCACCATCCCCCACATCCCGCACTTGACCGCGAACCGAGCGACGTCCTGGTTCACCTTCTGCTCCTCAAAGTGCGACAGGATGCACTCCGACGCGGTGAGCCGACCGTCCGGCCCGGGGATCGCGCGCATCCTCCACGCGCTGAAGTACGGATCCACGCGCTTCAGATTGGGCGTCTCCGGCGTCTGCGAGTGCGTGCAGTGCTTGTTGATGGCCCAGTACGTGTGTCCTTCCACGTCCTTCCACGTCCGCCGCGTGAAGACGTAATCCCTGTTGCTGATCACCGGCAAGGCGCGTTCCCAAAACACGCACTCCGCGCCCGTCCGCTCGTCCCTCTCGAGGACGCGGTGTCGAAACAGGAGCTTATCCCACGACGCGCGCGTGTCGTCGCAGTTGAAAAAGTCGCACATCTCCTCCACGGTGCTGTTCTCCCACACCGTTCGAGAGAGGTATTCGGTGCCGCCGTACGGCAGGACGTGACGCCACGCGCGGTAACTCAACCCGGGCAGCGACTTGTCCATCATCTCGCTCCATCGCCCGTTGGACTCGAGGATAGGGAGTCGGTTCGGCATGTCGCCGACGCGGTCTTTGAAGTCGTCGTAATCCCTGACGGTGACCTCGTTCTCCACGCGCGAAGAAAACGCCGTCGGCGCGGCGGCGACGTCTTGAAACTTATCCGCGAAGCACGTGTCCTCCTTCGCGCCCGTCTCCGTGTCCCCGGAGATGTTGGCCCTTCTCGCGTCCCTCGCGCCGCCCCTGCTTCCGCCCGGCATGACTCTGCGCAGACGGAACGGCACGATCTCGAGCCCGACCGCGCGTAGCACCGCTCGAATCGGCGGCAGGTTGAAGACGACGAGCATGAAGTGCCGCAGCGTCACCGCCGTGGAGAGCGCGAGCCACGCGCGGTTCGCGCGGCCGCCGTTCGGCCGAAATCCCAAGACTTTGTACGCCGCCGCGGGCCCGAAGAAGAACAGCGCGAAGAGCGTGAGGACCGGGAACCAGATGTGCGCGGTCTCGAGCACGAAGAGGAACTCGTACGGGAGACCGCCGAGGACGAGGTCGGTGAGGCCGAGCGATTCGAGCACGCCGCGCAGCGGGCCGCTCTTGACCGCGTCGTTGACGAACGCCGCGGAGTCCTTGAGGAGGGACCCGAACGGGAACCCGACGTCGCTCGCGGCGGACATTTTGACGGCGGCGCGAGGTTCTGTCGCGAGGATAGGACGCTCAGATCCGAGGGTTCTTCGCCTCGGACGCGCCGAGAAAGAAAAAAAATCGAGCGCGAGAATTCGCCACGTTTCGCTTTCCCGCGGCGGCGGCGACGCGCGCGCGCGCACGATCTGAGCCTCGCGCGCGCCTCGAACGACGCGAGTGCCTTCTCTTAACGCTTTACTCGCGGAAACGCGGAACGTTCCCGGAGCGTGGCGCGCGCGTGCGGACGCGCGTCGCCGATTGACCGCCCGGCGCGACGGTTGCTTGCTGACTCAAAAGCGAGCCAAGACGTCATTCCCAGATTCTGCGGAATCTTTCCGCGGGGATCGATTTGCGACCTCAGGCCGCGCGCGGATCTCACCCTCGTTTTCGCGAAACGTACCGATACACTCGTATGCGCACGCAGTAGGAACGACGGAGAGGGTTTCGCGAGAACCGCGTCGGTGCGAAGAGTGCGCGCTTTTCTGTTTGCTCTCCGCTGCCGCGGGCGCGTTCAAAAACGCCAGGCGACAGAACTCTCGAACGACGTCGTCGCTTCTCGCGTGTTATGTACAGTACACCATCTCTCGACCCCCCGCCCGCCCCGCGCTAAGCCATCACATCCCCTCTTCGTAACGATCAGTTCCTACTCGTGCGCGCCCGCGTCTAACGTCCGCATGAAGTCCTCCTCCGCGAACTGCAGCGACCGCGCCGCCTCCACGTGAATCTTTTGCCGCTTCAAGACGTCGATCAGCTTCATCTGTTTCTTAAACGCGGCAACGAGCTCAGCCTTCTGCCGCTCCAACCGCTTGTTCTCCCCGCGGAGCTTGTCCGCCTCCGCCCGCGTCGACGCGTTCCCGCCCTTCGCCGCCTCCCTCGCGCGCTCGAGCAGATCTGCAGGCGCGTTCCGTCGTTCGAGGCGACGTCGGGGCGGAGTCGTGAGGCGTCAGACGTGGGAGTCGTGAGGCGTCGAGGTGCGTCGGGATTGAAAGCGCGCGAGGGGTGGGCGGAGAGAAACGACCGCCGGGAGAGAAAGTCCTTAAGGATCGGCGTTCACAACGCCAACGGGGTCGTATGGGGACCGGTGGTGTGACGACGAAAACGCGCCTTTATACCGCTCCGCGTCCTCCAACGCTCGGTTGAGCCGCACGTCCCTCGTCTTGAACTCCGTCTCCGCCGCCTTGTTCGCGCGCGACGCGCGGTCCATCTCGCGTCGCAGCTCCGCGCACTCGCGTTCCTTCGCCTCGAGCTGCGCTCTCGCGTCGAGCGCCGCCTTGCGCTCCTTGTCCGCGGCCGTCTGCTGCGTCTTCTGCGCCTTGGCGGCTGAGGGTCGAGGGTCCACACGAGCGATGATATCGGGGTGGAGTTCATAGGCGTCAAAAGTGGAGTTGAAAGGCGTCGAGATGTGTCGGGATTGTGAGCGAGGGACCCTGGGCGGAGAGATGCGCCGGGCGAAAGTCCTTAAGAAACGGCGTTCACCACGCCGACGCGGTCGTATGGGGACCGGCGTGAGATAGAACGCGCCTGAGAGCTTTTCCGTGAGCAGACGCTTGAGCTCGACGTCGCGCTCCTTCAGGCGCGCGTGCGCCTCGCGGAGCTCGCGGGCTTGCGCCGCGAGCTCGTCCTGCAGCGCGCGGATGCGCGCGCGCGCGAGTCGGCCGTACTTGTCCTCGTCGTACGCGTCCTCCCACGCGTCGTTGTGGTCGCGCGCGTCGAGGTCGGGCGCGGCGGAGGCGGAGGCGGACGCTCGAATGATGGACGACGCGTCGCCGCTCGACGCGCGCGCTCTCGTCTTGGACGCCGCGGTCGCGCGCTTCGCGGCGGCGGGAGGCTGCTGTTTCGACGGGCTCTTCGCCGCCGCCGCCGCCGCCGCCACCTCCGCGCGCTTGGCTTGCGGCGGCGTCGGCGGGCGCGCGCGCGCGTCGTCGTCGTCGTCGTCGTCGTTCGGATCGTCGTCGACGTCGGAGTACTCCTCCAGATCCGGCGCGTCCGCCGCGCCGGGGGACGGGGGGATCGTCCCTTCCACGACCGCCTTCGCGCGCGCGATGGACGCCGCCGCGCGCTCCTCCAGCGCGGCGTTCCGCCGGAGGAGCTCCTGCTCGTACCGCGCGAGGTCGGCCTCGGCCATGGTGCGTGGCGACTCGCGTCTTCTCTTCGCGCGCGCCTAAATCAAATCTCTCCGCTGGCTGTCGCGACGCCGGCGGTCTGAACCTTAACGCGCCGTCAACGCGGGGGAGGGGGGGCGACAGCGGCGGCGGAGGGACGCGCGGCGCTGGGTTTCTCGCGTATCGGCGACCGAACGAACGAACGCGCGCCGGTGCGGTCTCGAGTGGACGAGCGCGGTGCGATTTTTGAATTCCTGGTGTGCGAGCCTGGCAGAGGTCGTCGTGCCGATTTTCTACACCTGTCTCAGCAAGTCCATGACTCATCACAAACGCAGTCACCCCGACACGAAGTACCCGTCTAACGCGCTCCCTTTACCCCCCTTCCCCCCGCCCTTCCCCCGCCGCACGGCGACGCCCACGCCCGACCCGCCCCCAACGTCGCACCCCGCCCACGAGTACGACGGATTCGCTCCGACTCTCCCGCCCGCGACGCTCCGCGCGCGTCCCCGCGTCGGCTTCATCTCGTGCCGCGTCACCGACACCCCGGGGGCCGCCGCGGTCGCCGCCTCCGGGGGGACGTACGGGTCCGGCGCCGGCACGCCGTCGCCCGGAGCGTAGGAAGGCGGGGTCCTCCTCGACGTCGACGTCGTCATGCGCGGAAGGATGATCTCCGCGTCCGTCGCCACCTCCCCGCCGGCTTCGTCGTCGTACCCGTCGCTCGAGTATCCCGCCGCTCCCTTTACCCCGCCCCCGGCCCCGGCCCCGGCCCCGCTCCCCGCGGCCATCAGCGGCGCGTCCCTCCCGCCCAAGGCCACGAGGCGCGATTTCAGCGTCTTGTTCGCGCGCATCGTGTCCGCGACTTGCTTCGAGAGCGTCTCGATCGTCGCGAGCGCCCACTCGAGCAGCACCTTGTTCTCGTCGTCGCCCCCTCCGTCGCCGGCGGCGCCCTTCTCCGCCCTCTTCGCCGCCGCCGCGCGCAGCTCGTCCAGCGCGATCTTGTCCTTCCTCGCGCGCTGCAGCTGCTTCTTCATGTGCATCACGGTGTTCTCGAGCACGATCTCGCGGTGCGGGTCGCGCGCTTTGATGCGGTTCACGTCTGACGCGTGCCGCTTCTTCGTCTCCGCGAGAACCGCCGCCTCGTGCGCGCGCCACGCCGCGTTTAAATCCAACAGCAACGTCATGAACGGGCCGAGCGGCACCTTCGGGACGACGTCCTTCAGGAACGCCTTCGTGAGCCGTAACGTCTCCTTTGGGACCCAGTTGGCGCCCTCGTCGGCGTAGTCGCCCCCGTCGGATATTCCGTCGGAGGCGCCGCCGCGGTCGCGGAGCGGCGGGTAGCGTTCCGACGTCGCGTTCTTCTTCTGTAGCGTCTCCGAGAGGGTGACGTAGTGCATCCCGTCCAATTTGGCGGTGTCGCGGACGAGCCTCTTGAACTCCGCGGTGCGCTCTAGAAGCGCGACGAGGCGGCGGTTATCCAAACGTAATCGCTCTTCCGCGGCGGTCGATGCGTTTGCGTTTGGAGTGGAACCCGCGCCCGCGCCCGCGCTCGCCGCGCCGCCGCTGCCGTCCGAAGTCGTCGTCGTCGTCGCGCGCGCCTCCTCGAGCCGCGCCATCGCCTCGCGGTACCTCCCCTCCAGCTCCTCCATCGCGAGCACGTCCGCGGCGTGCCGCTCGCGCAGGTACTCGCTCTCCATCTCGAGCGCGTCGACGCGCGAGGTGGACTGGTCCAGCCGAGCGTTCTCGAGCTTCAGACGGAACGACGCGTCGTCCAGCGACGCGCGAAGTTCGTCGCTCTTCGCGCCGGCGGGCGTGTCCCTCGACGCCAACATCGCGTTGAGGGTGTCAATCTGCGCCTCGTGCGCTTCTTTCATCTTGTTCCTCTCGCGCTTCACGACCGCGAGCTCGTCTTGGAGCTGCGCCGCGCGCTCCGCGAGGTCTTTCTGGTCCCCGGAGACGACGCGTTCGCACTGGCGGTATTTGACTTCAAACTCGCGCGCGCGCGACTGCGCCTTGGCGACGTCGCGTCTGAGCTCCGAGACGGTCATCCCCTCGGAGTTCTTGATCGCGAGGTGGTCGTCCAAGTTGACGCGGATCGCGTTCCACAGATCGCGCGCGACGTACACCCCGCGATCGTCTCGCGCGCGCTCCACGAGCGAGGGAAGGTCGTTCGCGCCCGGCGCCGACGCCGCCGGGACGCCGCTTCGGCTGAGACTCGGGACGTAGTTCGGTCCCCCGAACGATGCCGCGCGCGTCTCGCTCCTCCCCGTCTCGATCGACCCGGTCTTCGATCTCCCCGCCGCGGGCTTCGCGTCGCGCTTCGGACGTCCCCCGGTGTTGGATTTGGATTTGGATTTCGACGCCGCCGCGGACGCGACGTCGATATCGTCCATCGCGCGGAGCGTCGCCTCGAGCGAGAGGAGCGTCGCGGCGATGGGATCCCCGGACCCGAAGGATGAGACGGCCGCTGGGGCGACGGTCGAGGACGTCGAACCCGGCGCGTCCTCGAACTGTGGCGGCGCGCTCTTGTTCAGCGACGTCGCGACCGGGTTGCGGTCGGGGCGCGCGAAGACTTTGACCATCGGGCCGCGCCCGCGCGTGGACGCGGGGCGGTCCGCCATTCGTTGGAGTTTTAAATTGGTTGGTTTTTCCTCGTCCGTCCCGCGAGGTCGATCGAACGCTCGCTCTTCCGCGCGCGTCCCCCGCGTCTCTGGATCCGCGAAGGTCCCCGCGCGCGCGCGTGGGAAACCTCCTCCGCGTTCGCTCGCGGGCGTGGACGCGCGATGCGGCGCGCGCACCGAGGCGCGGGCGGAAGTGCGCTCCCGCGCCCGCGCGCGTCGACAGCCCGACGAGCCCTCCCTCGGGACTCGAACGGGCAAATCGCGCGAGTCGTCGTCCGCGACCGCTTCGTCGGAAAAGCGCGCGCCGACGCCTATCCAGACGCGATGGCGCACCGGCGCGCCGCGGCGTGCCTCGTGAACGCCGCGAGGCTCGACTTCGACGCGAAGCTCGACCTCTCGAAGATCGCGGACGCGTGCGGCGGCGCGTCGTGCCTCACGCGGCACGACGACAGCACGCCGTCGCCCGCGGTCATCGCGACGCGCGCGACGAACCACGACATCCTGATAACGAAGGAAGTACCGGTGGACGTCCACCTTCTCCCGCCCAGCGTGAAGCTCATATGCGAGGCCGGGACGGGGTACAACAACGTCGACTTGGACGCCGCCAAGAGGCGCGGGATCGTCGTGTGCAACGTCCCGACGTACAGCACGGACGCGGTCGCGCACCTCGTCGTGACGCACGTCCTCAACTTCTCCGCGTCCATCGTGCACCAGCAGCGCATGCTCGCGCGCGGCGACCGGAGCAACTTCGCGGGTCCGAAGCTCACGCACGCGCACGACGAGGTCGGCGGGAAGACGATCGGGCTCGTCGGCGGCACCGGCGCGATCGGCGCCAAGGTGGCGGACATCGCGGCCGCGCTCGGGATGAAGACGCTCGTGTGGAGCAGACGCGCGACGACGACGGCGAGGTGGGAGGCGGCGCGATCGCTGCACGACCTCCTCGAGAGGAGCGATTACGTCTCCGTGCACTGCCCTCTGAACGCGGAGACGCGACACTTGATCGACGCGGTCGCGCTGGGGAAGATGAAGAAGACCGCGTACCTCATAAACACCGCGCGCGGGGGCGTCGTGTGCGAAGAGGACCTCGTGGACGCGCTGAAGAAGGGAACCATCGCCGGCGCCGGGTTGGACGTGCAAGAGATGGAGGTGCGTTCTATACACTGGTTCCCATACGACCGCGTTGGCGTGGTGAACGCCGATCCTTAAGGACTTTGCCCGGCGCATCTCTCCGCCCACCCATCGCTTTCAATCCCCGCCCGCGACGCCTTTCAACTCCAACTGACGCCTTTCAACTCCACCCCGACTTCGCTTTGTATGGAACGACCCTGAGCCGCCGCCGGAGGACTCGCCGCTGTACACGCTCCCGAACGTGATCCTGACGCCGCACATCGGGTGGAAGCGCGTGGAGACGAGGCAGCGGCTCATGGATATGGTCGCGGAGAACATCGCCGCGTTCTTGGACGGGAAGCCCGTGAACGTCGTCAATCCGTAGGCGCGGTCGCGGCGCGCGTAGGTATAAGTGTCGTTGTTACAAAATCGCGTCGTCGCCGCGTGCGTAACCCGCGCGCGAACACATCGCGAGAGACGTCCCGGCGCGTCGCCGGTTTCGTTCGTCTCTCGGTCACTTCGTTCCGCGCTCGGCTCGCTCCGCGTGGCGACGACGCCGGTCGTGATGACGCCGCGCGGTCGGCGGGCGAGAGCCTCTCTCCCGCCGACCCGCGTCGCGACGAGCGCCCCTTCCCGGGGCGGCTTATCAGCATCCCGCCTTCTTCTCCTTCGCCGGCTCGGGCTCGCGGCACGACTCCGCGGCCGGGACGTCGTCCGTGTGCGCCGCGTGATGCTCCGCCATCGTCTTCATCACCTTACCGATGGCCGTCAGGAGCGACATCGCCGCGGCGCCGACGGGGGCGGCGACGGACGCGCTCGTCCCCGCCGCGGACGCGAACGCCTTCGTCGCCGCCGCCGACGACGACGACGCGTCTTCGTTCGCATCGACCGCGGTTTCAGTCTTCATCTTCGGCTTCACCGCGGTGACGTTCGCGCTCACGACGTAATTCTCCGCGCCGGACCCCGGCATCCAGTCCTTGATGAACTCCCTGCTCTCCGCCTTCTCCTCCACGCGCACGTTCGCGAACCCCGCGTCCGTTAACATCCGGACCAGGTCCGCCGCGACGGGCGCGCCCGCGACTCAGCACGACAGCGCCTCCGCGGTCTTCAACCGCGCCGGGAGCTCCGCGGTGGAGACGACGTCGCTGATCGCGAGCCGCCCCCCGGGCTTCAGGACCCGGAGCGCCTCTCGCAGCACCCTGGGTTTATCCGGCGAGAGGTTCACGACGCAGTTGCTGAGGGTCGAGGGTCCATACGAAGCGACGTCGGGGTGGAGTTCAAAGGCGTCAGGTGGAGTTGAAAGGCGTCGTGGGCGGGGATTGAAAGCGAGGGGTGGGCGGAGAGATGCGCCGGGAAAAGTCCTTAAGGATCGGCGTTCACCACGCCGACGGGGTCGTATGGGGACCAGTGTATAGAACGCACCTGATCACGACGTCCACCTCGTCGTCCGCGCACGGCAAATTCTCGATCTCGCCGAGCCGGAACTGAACGCGCGGCGGGGCGAGGCCGCGCGCTTTCGCGCCCTCGCGCGCGCGCTGGAGCATGTCCGGGGTCATGTCCACGCCGATCACGACGCCGCGCCCCCCGACGTCGTTCGCGGCGAGGAAGCAGTCGATCCCCGCGCCGCATCCGAGGTCGAGGACGGCTTCCCCCGGTCGGAGCGCCGCGAGCCGCGCGGGCGCGCCGCAGCCGACGCCGAGGTCGGCGTCGCCCGCGAGCGCGAGGTCCTCGCGCGTGTACCCGATCGCGCCGCGGTTGGGCGCGGACGAGACGCAGCACCCGCCGTCGGCGGTGGCCACCTTGGCGTAGTCCGCGGCGACGGCCGCGCGCTGCGCGTCCGCGTTCGACGACGATGACGCGGCCGTCGCGGCGGCCTTCGCGGCGTCCGCGCTCGCGCCGCCGCCGCCGCCGCCGCCGCCGCCGGACGCGCAGCACGGGGTCGTCGCCTTGCGAGGGGACCCCGGCGGAGAGCCCGCCATGGCGACCGGCGTCGGCGCCCGCGCCGCGTGCATGCCAGTGACAGTCTCTTCGGCCTCTTCCAAGACGTCCTGTGAGCAGGGTCGTTCCATACAAAAGCAGTTCACCGGTCAGTTGAAAGGGGGAGCGATCAAATAATGAAACCGGGCGATGGGTGAAACACGTTTGTAAGAACCCCCCTATCCCTTCAACGACCACTTTTCCCCGCGCAGCCCCCGCCCTCCGCCGCCCCCGCGCGCGGATCCGAGCATGGCCTTCTCCCCCGACGCGCACGTCGCCGCCGTCGTGTTCTCGCACCTCGGGACGGAGCCGAGCGGTCGCGTCGCGCTCGCGGAGGTGAGCGACGTGTTCAAGGACGCGGAGAAGACGGACGCCTCTCTGCCGGTGCCCCCCGACGCTCTGTACGCGCTCGGTCTGAGGTTCGAACACGGCGAGGAGAAGAAGGAGTCCGACAAGGCGCTCTACTGGTGGCGCAAAGCGGCCGAGCGCGGCGACGCCGCCGCCATGTGCGACATCGGGTGCCGCTACTTCGAAGGCAAGGTCGTGCCCGAAGACCGCACGACGGCGTTCTGTTGGTTTGAAAAGTCCGCGAGTTTAGGGAACGACTACGCGACCTACAGAGTCGGGGTGTGTTATGAACTCGGCCTCGGCGTGAAGCAAAACGCCCCGAAAGCGCTCGAGGCGTATTACGACTTGGCGACGATTTTTTCATACTCAAATGGCGCGTGGGCCCTCGCGGACATCTACGAAAACGGTCGCTGCGGCGTGCCCGTGGACGAAGAGAAGTCGAGGAAGTGGTATCGCGTCCACGAAGACCTCGGCGCCGACGAAGAGGCGTCGGAGGAAGAATCTGATTCAGACGAAGAGCCGGAGACGCAGACGAACTGACGCGAACGGAGCTGACTGACGTTTCAACGCACGACGAACGAGCATCACGCGCGAACGACCGCGCCTCGACCGCGCCACCGCCGGCGGAGCGGAGCGTCGACTATCTTTTCCCCGGCGCGGCGCTCCCAGTCCTCCGACTCGCTTTGACTCTACCTCTCCCTCCCTCCCGCGGCGACGTCCGCGGCTAACGTGTCGATCAAGTCTATCGGCATCGCGTCTAACGCGACGCCGTCCGGAAGGACCGCCCTGAGCGCGCTCAGCTGGTGCGGCGCGATCACGTTGAGGACGACGCCGCCGCCGCCGCCGCCGCCGCCGGCTCTCCCGCCGCCGCCGAGCCCCGCCCTCGTCCGCCTCGCGTACGCCTCCCTGCTCTTCGGCGTCTCCATGTTGATCACCAGCGACGCCCCGAGCGCGCCCTCTCCCGCGCCGGGGCTGGGAAGGCACGCCTCGGACGTCACGAGCGCGAAGACGCCGCCGCGCGCGAACGTAGCCGTCGTCGTCTCGCCAGCCTCCCCCCGTCGCGCCGCCCTGAGGGTCGTTCCATACAAGCGAATGTCGGGGTGGAGTTGAAAGGCGTCAGGTGGAGTTGAAAGGCGTCGAGGGCGGGTATTGAAAGCGAGGGGTGGACGGAGAGATGCGCCGGGCAAAGTCCTTAAGGATCGGCGTTCACAACGCGAACGCGGTCGCATGGGAACCAGTGTATAGAACGCGCCTGAACCGCTCCAGCGCGTCCAAGCGGTCGCCAGGCGGCTGGTCCGCGCGAAGCGACGCGACGACGACGTCCGCGCGGTCGTCTTCTACTCGCGCGACGTCCTTCCCCCCGCGCGCGATGTCCTCGACGGCGTCGTCCACGCCGTCGCGCGCGTCGCGGACGACGACGACGGCGACGACCGCGGGCTTCCGATTCGTCTCGCCGCGCGCGATCGATCGGTCGGACGACGTCTGGCGCGCCGCGGCGAGGGCGACGTTGACGACGAGGTCCGCGAGCGCGCGCGGCTTCGCGCGCGGGTCGGGGAGGGCGACGTAGTAGTGCGACCCGCCGCCGCCGCCGACGGCGGGCGGCTCCATCGCGCGGCGCCGCGCGCGCGGGACTGCGTGTGTGTGATCACGACGAGAGACGGCACCGCCGATGTCAGATTCATCCGATCCCAGCAGCGCGGTCGTCATCACTCCGAGATGGCGCGCGCCGCCTCCGCCGCCTCCCCCGCCGCCGCCGCCGCGCGTCGCCGCGACCGCGGCGGCGTCGCCGCGACGGCGTCCGCGCTGCTTCGACGCTTCGGCGACCCGAACGACGTCGCGATCGCGTCGTTCGTCGCGCGCGTCCTCGTCGTCCTCGACGCCCTCCTCTCCGTCGCGATCGTCCGTCGCGTCGCGTACACGAACATAGACTGGAACGCGTACATGGGCGAAGCGCGCGGGTACGCGTCGGGGGAGCGCGACTACGCCAAGCTGAGAGGCGACACCGGGCCGCTGGTGTACCCCGCGGGGTTTCTGTATCTCTACGACGCGCTGCGACGCGTCACGGACGACGGCGCGGACGTGCGACGCGCGCAGATGATCTTCGTGGTGGTCTACGCCGCGCATCAGGCCGCGGCGATGGCGGTCACCGTCAAAGCGCGCGTCGTCCCGCCGTGGGCGTTATCGCTGCTGTGCGTCTCGAAGCGAATACACTCCGTGTTCGCGCTGCGGATGTTCAACGATGGCGTCTGCTCGCTCGTCGCGTGGGTCGCGATCTGGCTCGCGCAGTCCAAACGCTTCGTCGCCGCCGCCGTCGCGTTGTCCGTCGCGGCGTCGGTGAAGATGAACGCGCTGTTGTTCCTGCCGCCGTTCCTCGTCCTGCTCGTCGGCCACGAGCGCGTCTCGACCGCGTGCGTTGCCGTCGGGGCGTTCGTCGGCGTGCAAGTCGTCGTCGGGTGGCCGTTCCTGTCGACGTACCCGCGAGAGTACGTCGGTCGCGCGTTCGAGTTGGGTCGGAAGTTTACTTACGAGTGGACGGTGAACTGGAAGTTCGTGTCGATCGAAACGTTCTCGAGCGATGCGTTTTCGTTAGGGTTACTCCTCGCGCACGTCGCCATCCTCTTCGCGTTCGCGCACGCGCGGTGGTATCGCAGAGGGGGCGGGTTTTTCCCCGCTTTTTTCGTGGACTTTTTCGAGCGCGCGCGAACCGACGCGGCGGCGTCGAAGCGGTTGAAATCGCTGACGGCCGCGGACGTCGTCTGCGCGATGGCGGAGGGGAACTTCATCGGGATCGTCTTCGCGCGGTCGCTGCATTATCAGTTCTACGCGTGGTACTTTCACTCCTTGCCGTTGCTGTTGTGGTCGATCAGCTCGAACGGATCCCGTCGCGGCGGAAAGGGCGGCGGGCGGCTGCGGCGCGCGCTCGCCGTAGCCGCGAGGGTGGGCGCGATGGGTGCGATCGAGTGGTGCTGGAACGTGTACCCCTCGACGCCGACGTCGTCGCTCGTGTTGTTCGCGACGCACGCGGCGTTGCTTCTGTCGCTGTGGCTCGGCGGCGTCGGGATCCCATCGGGGGGACGAAGGAGAAGCCGCGGCGGCGTCAAACGCGCTCGCTCGAAGAAGAAACTTGGGTGACGAGCTCGGCGTCCTCGCCGGTTTAATACGATAGCGTAACGACTAGGTAGAGTAATAACTTAAAACAACGATACTACAGCGATACCTAGGTGCCCGCGTTCAAGTGTTCGATGGCGTACAAGGTCACGGCGACGACTATCGCGCCCGCGCTGACCCTCTTCCCGAGTCCTCGTCCGAAAAAATCATCCTCGCCGAACGCGTCCGCGCAGCCGCGATCTCTGTCTCGCTCGCGTTCTCTGACCGCGGCCACGAGGCGCGCGTCCACGACGGAGTACTTCTGAAGGAACCTGACCTTATCTCTGCGCTCTATCCACCAATGAAACGCGAGCCCGAAGACGATCTTCACGACGCACATCGGGATCTGCCGGTTCAGACACCGCACGTACGCGTTGGCGCTGCCGCCGCCGCCCTCCACGTAATGCCGACCCGCGTGCCCGCACGAGTCCACGACGTTTCGAAAGATGAACCACTTCGCCTGCTTCGAGAACTCGAACCTCAACATGATCATGCTCATCACCATCGTTATCGGTCTCAACGGCAACCACACCTTGTTCCCGCGAAGCATCGAGTACTGCCGCGCGCCGAGCGCGGTCCAACATAAACCCTCGCAGACGACTTCGTACGACCTCTCGTACGCGACGGGCGCGACAGCCTGCGGCGAGGCGAGGCGAGGCGAGGTGAGGCGCGCGACGGCGTCGGCGGACGTCGAGGAAGTCAGCGAATCGAACGAACGACGCGCGGTTGGTGGTACCGCGTCATCGGTGAAGGGCATCGCGTCGGCGTCGGCGTCGGCGTCGAGGACCGAAAGCGAGGAGAGGATTTATCACGTGGTGGTTATCACGTGGTGGTTGATGACATCTCGCACCTTGAAGACGAGGGCGGCGAGGAACGCCAGCGCCCACGCGTACGCCACGAGGTACCCCAGCGGGCTGCGTATCGGCACCGGCCCTAAGCTCACGCCGCTTCGGACGTCTTTCCATCCCGCGGCGGTGAACGCGGCGAACGCGATCCACAGGCCGGTGCGGTGCACGTTGGCGTAGGGGCGAATGAACGCGAGTCGGTACGCGCGCGTTCGCTCGAAGATGAGATTCGAGAGACGCGCGGCCTCGTGCGCGTCGGAGCGGTCGACGCCTTCGATTTCGCTGCTGCGGCGTCTGAGTTCATCGAGGTCCGCGTCCGTGCTGTGGTCCGAGGACGCGACATCGCGCCGGCGGCGGCGCGGCGTCGACATCGGACATGTGACGCGCTCGGAATCACTTGAGCGGACTTATCTCCCTGGTGCGGCGCGGGTGCGGGTGCAACGAAACCCCTCGGTTAGATCGGTTAATCTGTTGATGACGGTTTGCATTTTTCCAGACTAAAAAGGCACGTGCCCGACCTGTACAGTAAGTTGTAACTTACGTAGATTAATACGTACTCAAGTGTTGTGAAGGATCGACTTACTGTATGATCGACTTATGATCGACTTATGATTAATACGTACGTGTACTCAAGTGTTGTGAAGGATCGACTTATTAGTTACCGGAAGAAGTGTTACAGGTTAGACCGTCGTTTAGGGTTCCACGCGTGATTTTTCCTGGATTTTTTTCCCTATCTTTTTACATCCTAACTGTTTACTCATACAGGCGCGACCACGTACTCGTACTACGCGTCGGCGACGCCCCCCCGACGCGACGTCCAACCGTCCAAAGAACCGTCCCTCCCGCCGTCCGTCTCACGCGCGCACGCCGAACCACCGGTCCCACGCCGACCCGCCTCTGGTCGCGTAAAAACACACCCCCAGCGGCGATCTCGCCGGCCCCGCGTATTCCACGCCCGCGCGGTCCTCGAACCGACCGTCGACGTCGACGTCCTCCTCGTCCTCGTCCGATGACGTCTCATCGCCGCCGTCGGATCCGATTCCTCCTCGCGCCCCTCTCCCCAACGCCCGCACCGCGTCGTCGTCGTACGCGGACGCGTCGATCAGCCCGTGATCCGCGAGCTTCTGCTTCAACCCGACGAGGTTGCTCCCGAGCTCCGCGCGGCTGTCCGCCATCGCGCGCACGAGGTCGTTGATCGCCGCGGATCGCGCGTCGTCGACGCTCCGCAACTCTGAGGGTCGTTCCATACGAGCGATGATATCGGGGTGGAGTTCAAAGGCGTCAGAAGCGGAGTTGAAAGGCGTCGAGGGCGGGTATTGAAACCGAGGGGTGGGCGGAGAGAAACGCCGGCGAAAGTCCTTAAGGAACGGCGTTCACCACGCCGACGGGGTCGTATGGGAACCGGCGTGAGATGGAACGCGCCTGAGACCGACGCCTCGAGCTCCCTCGCGCGCTCGATCAGCGCCCTGGACGACAGCACGAGCGCCTCCTGCTCCTCCGACGTCATCGTCGTCAGCGTGGGCCGCAAGAACACGATCTGCCCGTCGTTCACGTGCGCGGACACGATGGACTCGAGCCGCGTCACCTCGTCGCGCAACTCGCGCAGTCGCGCGTCCCTCGATTCGAGATCGCGTCGGTGCGCGTCTCGCGTCGCCGCCGCCTCCGCGTCCATCGCCGCGACCTCGCGTCGCAGGCCGTCGCGCGTCTCCCCCGCGAGGGAGGGCCCCGCGCCGATCGCGCGCCCGACGCCGCCGACGCCCTCGATCGCGCTCGCGCGCACCGCGCTGAGCGCGCGCGTCGTCTCCGCGAGGATAGATTCGCTCACCTCGCGCGCGAATCGCTCGCGGACGAGCACGTGCTGCGTCTCGAGGAGCCTGCGCTCCGCGATCGCGGCGCGCGCCTCCGCGGAGCCGTCGTCCAGCGCGGGGAGCCCGCCGCCGGTTCTTCCGTCCACGAGCGCGAGATCCCACCGTTCGTCGCCGTCGTCGCCGTCGACGGCGCCGGCGCCGGAGGAGGACGCGTCATGTGCGGGCGCGGCGTCGCGCGTCGGCGGCGGCGGCGGCGACGGCTTCTTCTTCTTCGCGGCCGCGTCGGCGACGGATGACGCGGGGACGCTCGAGGCGTCCGTCTCCGTGCGTTGCTGCGCGCCCTTGCCCATGATCGCTCGCGAGTGCCCGCGGCGGGGCGGGGCGGGGCAGCGCGCGGGTGTTCGCGCGAATGAAGATCCCAACACCCCCGCAGCGTCTTCGTCTCGCGCTCGTTCGAACCTCGCCTCGTCGAGGGTCGGGCGTCGGTTTCAAGGTCGAAATGAAACCGCGTCCGGGGAAATTTTCATCGGATTTTCATCGGTGATTTTTCGCGAGCGCGACGTCTGAACCTGAAAACTAAACGTCGCGCGCGCGCTCTCCCGCCGCGGCGCGCGGTCACACGCCTCCGCGCTTCTCGTCGACGCCGCCCACACGGCCGCGCGACGATGGCGATGCGCCGGTTCGCGCACGTCGCGTCCAGGCGATGGATCGTCCCCCCGCTGGGCGAGACGTCCGCGCGCGTCGGCGGCGGCGGCGTCGGGGAACGCGCGATCCGCGCCGGCGGTGCGCAGACGACGCAGCGCGCTAGGTTTTGGAACTGGTTCCTCGGATCCAAGGACGGCGCGGACGAGCGCGACGACGACGAGGCGACGAAGAAGAAGAGGAAGGGCGACGCGCGCGGGGACGACGCGGACGACGCCGCGGCCGCGCCGGCGCGATCCGGCGCGGACGATTCCGCTCCCGGGGGATCGCCGTTCAGCCGGGCGATGCGCGACGCCGCGACGAGCGACGATCGCGACGCGTCGTCGTCGACGTCGTCGTCCTCCTCCTCCTCGAGCGACGACGACGACAACCTTCGCGACGCGCCCTCGGACGAGGTGCGCGAGCTCGCGAAGGCCATGAGAGACGTCGCGCGCGGCGACGGCGATCGCGGCGACGATCGATCCGAGCGCGCCGAGCGCGGAGATCGCGGCCGCGACGCCTCGGCGCGTAGTAGAGATGAAGGCAAGCGTCATCGTTCCGACCCTCGCGGCAAACAGAAGCCGGTGCTCTTCGTGAGGAACGTCCCGAGCCACTTCAACGCGAAAAAACTCGCGGAGCTGTTCGACGACGCCGAGAAGCACCCGGTGCAGAGCGCGAAGTTCAAGCGCGAGCACCCGGAGCACGGCGCGCACGGCCTCGTGCTGTTCAGGTCGCGGCGAGACGCGGACGCCGCGCTCGAGACGATTCGCGGGAGAACGACGGCGGCGGCGGCGGACGGCGCGGGGGAGATCGTCGCCGAGTACGCGCGAAACCCGGACGCCGCCGGCGGGTCGAAGCGGTCGAAGGAAGGTGGCGACATGGAGGATGAGGATGTCGGAGGACGAAGGCGGCGGCAACCCGAACGCGAGCGCGGCGCGAGAGAGAAGAAGGACGCGAAGTCGGAGAGACTCGAGACGCGACGCGACGCCGCGACGCGCGCGGAGGGAGAGGACGCGCCTCCCTCTCCGGCGCCTCGCGCGCCGGGCGAGCCGTTCGTGCCGAGGTACGCGCGCGAGGCGGCCGCCGCCGCGGAGAGAGCCCGAGAATTCGGTGAAAAGAAGACGCCCGCGGCGGATCGCGAGGGGGACAAGCACGCCAACCTGTACGTGCGAAATTTCCCCAAAAATTTCGACGATCGCGCGCTGAGGAGGCTCTTCTCGAAGCACGGCGCCGTGCGCGCCGTCCTTCTGATGAAGGACGCCACCCTCCTTTCGCCGACCGCCATCGTTCGGTTCCGCGACGCGGCGGCGGCCGCGGCGGCGATGGAGGCGACGGCGGGCGCGATGATCGAGGGGTCGCACGAGGGGTTGCCGCTTCACGTCGAGTACGCGTTGTCGCGAGAGGAACGCGAGGCGATGCGCGCGGAGCGGATCCAGAACAAGATTGCGTACAAGGAAGCGAAGGAGGCGCGCCGAGCGAGGCAGGAGGAGATTATGAAGAAGAACATCATGCACATGCACGCGGAGAACATCCCGTCGCACCTGACGAGCGACCAGTTCAACGAGATGTTCGCCGCGTACGAGGTGTCCGCGGCGAAGCTGTATTACGCCAACGGCCCCAAGCCGTCCGCCATCTTCGCGTGTCCCGCGGAGTGCGCGGTGGGACTCGTCGCCGCGTTCCACGATCGCGAGCTCCCCGGGTGCCCCGCGCCGATGAAAGTCACGCTGAGGCAGGAGAAGAGCGCGGAGAGGCAGAGGACGCAGGCGCGGCGCTACGGCGAGGTGGAGGCGTCGTTCGAGAGCGACGACGCGACGCGCGCGAAATACCGCGACGTGGAGGAGAGGACGCGCGTCATCGCGGCGAAGATGCGCGCGGAGATCGACGCGGAGAGGATCGCGCGGCGGAGCGATCGCGATCGCGCGCGCTCTCGGCCGGGAGGGGGACCCGGACCGGGACCGGGTAGTACTGAGCTCCCGCCGCGGGCGAAGCCGTACGAGTACGTCCCGAGATCCAAGCGCGGCGACGACGCTTCCGACGCCTCCGGGCGACGCTCGACGGTGTACGTCGACGGGAAACAGCGCGCGTACGGGAGCCGCCGCCCCGGCCCGGTCGCGGGGCCCGACGGCGAGATCAACCCGGAGCGTCCTCGTCGCGCCGGGGTCATGGAGCGTCAGGCGCGCAGGAGCGGCGGCGGCGGCGGCGGAGGCGGCGGCGGCGCGGCGGAGGCGCGCGCGAAGCTCGAAAACGCGACGGCTCGAATGCGCGCGCGCGGGAAAGACGTCGCCTTCGGCGGCGCGCGCGAGGAGCGCGGACGAGGACGGCGGCGCGACGACTTCGGCGAAGGCGGCGGCTGGGGAAGCGGCGGCGGAAAAGGCGGCGGCGGCGGGCGCGGCGCGTCGTACGACGACGACCCGGAACGCACGCGGCTGTCCCCGGAGGTTGAGGCGCAGATGAAACTTCGCAGAGAGGAGGTGCTCCGCGCGGCGACGGGCGACGACCAGTACGACTGGGACCCCGCCAAGTTCGAGCGGTTCCACAAGGTGCAGCTCACGGAGAACCACATGCACTCCGAGTTCATCTCGTGCCCGATCGTCCCCGGGTACACGCGCGAGATCGATCGGTCGCACATGAGGGGCGAGAAGCTTCTGGACGCGAACAAAGATTGGATCATGCGCGTCGCCGGCATCGGCTCCGACGAGGAGTACGAGAGGATCAAGGCGCAGACGCTCGAGCGGCACGAGACGCTCAAGAATATCCAGGAGCAGCAGCGCGTGTATCGCGGCGAGTCGCCGTTCAAGGCGGACTTCATCGCGGAGCGGAAGTCCATCGCGGACGAGGTGGCGGCGATGAAACCGTCGAACCCTCTCGCCGAGTTCGCGCGGAAAGCCGCGGACGCGCTCGACGCCAACCCGAACTGGGCGTACGACAGGAAGATCGCGACGATGAAGAAGCTGATGCGGCTGAGCGACACGCTGGCGGCGGAGACGGAGACGACGACGGCGGCGGCGGCGGCGAAGGAGTCGCAGTCGCAGTGAAGAGGAGGAGAGCGCGGGGGGAGGGGGAGACGCGTCGTAGTCTGAGACGAGCTCTGAACTCTAAAAAGACGACGCGTCGGCTCGCGTGTTTTTCCCGGTCGCGAAATTGGCACCGAACCCGTTTCACTGGTGCCCAAACGCGCGTGTCGCTGTCGGCACCGAGAGACAATAAATCGCTGCGTGCCGTCTTCTGGAAAACCCCGTCGCGTCGCGTCGCATTCCCGCGCTCGCGCCGCCGCGCTCGGTTCGAACGTCGACGTCGACGCGCGAACGTTCGCTCAGCCGCGCGCGCTCGCGTTTCCCCGCGCTCGTCTCGTCCTCGCGCGCTCGGCCGCGTCGCCGCGGTCGCCGCTCCGGATCTGAATCGAGCGTCGCTCGATCGGCGCCGAGGGAGGTTTCGTCAGAGCGTCGCCGTCGTCGCCGTCGCGCGCGTCGCCGCGGGTGCGTCTCGACTCCTTCGCGCTCGAGCGCGCGATAAATCGCCGGGTCGTCGGTCTTCGCGCGGGATCGCCCCGCGCGGAGGGCGAATCCGTCGTCGAACCCGCGCGCGCGGCGCGTCCCCCGCGGCGTAATTCGCCGCTCGAGGAACACGGCACCCGCGGCGTTCGTTCCCTCTCTCCGGGGAATTCGACGCGACGCCGCGCCGCGCGTTCCCGCGCCGTCGTCGTCGCGTCCATCCCGCGCGCGCGCTCTCCGACCGCTCACGAACCTCCTCGACGTCCGCGTCCTCGCGTTTCCGACGACAGAGCGGTCGTGCGCCCGTCGACGCGCGCGCGAACGCGGGGTTCACGGCCCTCGCGCGCCTCGGTCAATCGGCCGACGCCTCTCCGGCGGGCGCGCGGCCGCACCGAGCGAACGAATTCCCAGTACACCGCCCTAATTCCGCAGCCGCCGCCGTCCTCTAAGACGGGCGGCGGGCATCCTCCAGCGAGATGATGGTCAAACCCGAGGGCGCGGAGGACGACGTCGACGTCCCAACGCGGCGGCCGAAGACGGTCGTCGGCGCGTTCACCGCCGCGATGGAGGCGTCCGACGACGACGACGACGACGACGCGGCGGCGGCGGAAAACGACGGCGCGCGCGATGGGGAGGCGAGAGGGTCCCTCGGCGACGACGACGACGCCGGCGCCGCGGCGAACGCGGCGGCGAACGCGGCGGCGAACGCCAAGGACGACGAGGAGGACGACGAGGAGGATGACGACGACGACGACGCGCGCGGCGCCGCCGAGGTCAAGACCGAGGGCGGCGTCGGCGGCGGGGACGACATGGACGAGGGCGCGGACATGCTCATGCTCCTCGGCGAGCTCGGCGCCGCGGCGGCCGGCGGCGGCGACGACGGCGATGGCGACGCCGCCGCCGCCTCCGCGCCGGCGGGCGCGAAGTCGCCGAAGAGCCCGGGGGGCGCGAACAAGCGCAAGGGCGGCGGCGGGGGCGGTAAGCCGGGAACTTCCGGCGCGAAGCCGCAGGGAGGCGGCGGCGGCGGCGGCGGCGGCGGCGGCGCGGGCGCGGGCGCGGGCGGCGCCCCCGGAGAGGGCGTCTCCGGCCCCGTCGGCGAGTGGCTCAAAGCCGAGGGCGAGGCGCGAATGAAGATGGCGGACCACCGTCGTCTGATCTACCGCTGGACGAACGCCATCTATCGGCTGCTCGGAATGAAAATTCCGCGCGGCATGGGGTCGCTGTTCGACAAGGGCGAGAAGAACAAGCGCGAAAAGTTCGACCGCTTCCTGTCCTACTACTACGGCACGGAGACGTTCGAGCCCGGGACGTACTGGTACAACAACGCGGACACGATACAGTTCTTCATCGAGCTCGTGAGGATCGCGACGAGGAACAAGACGACGCTCGAGCCCATCACGATCCAGAAGCTCTTCAGGAAGAAGGACCCGACGCGGCAGGCGAGCACGTGGATCATGGTCCAGGAGGAGCTCGACAAGACGTCCGTCACCGCGGCGGATCTGAGGGCGCTGTTCGAGGGGCCGCCGAGGGTGGAGCACGGGTTCCCGCGCGGGCGACCTCTGTTCGTGCCGATCCCGAAGAACCCGAAGGGGCACCACAAGTACAACAAAACCGGCGAGAACGGGGAGTCCGTGCCGACGTCGCCGGCGCCGCCGCCGAAGGAAAAGAAGGAACGCGGCGGCGGGAAGTCGTCGACGAATGCGGCGAACCGGGCGGCGACCGCGAACCAGGCCGCGGCGAACGCGGCGAACGCGGCGAACGCCCATAGCGTGGCGGCGGCGGCGGCGGCGGCGATGGCGGGGTTCGGCGCCGCGGGCGGCGTCGACTTCGCCGCCGCCGCC
>Ga0181560_10000970_pt1 | contig 26753 bp, 14 predicted proteins | sample 011ome_20_FD_133751 | JGI IMG/M metagenome (GOLD analysis project Ga0181560, IMG submission 133751) | Coastal salt marsh microbial communities from the Groves Creek Marsh, Skidaway Island, Georgia - 011509CT metaG (megahit assembly) | ecosystem: Environmental > Aquatic > Marine > Intertidal...
GCGGTCCGCCGTGGACACGAAAGCCGCGACCGCGCCGCAGGAGGAGGAGGAGGAAGGAGACGAAGAGGAATACGAAGAGGAATACGAAGAGGAATACGAAGACGACTCCAGATGGCTCCAACCTCCTCCGGAGCACGACGACGCCGCCGGGGAGCGTCTCGAAGAGGAAGAGGAAGACGAAGACGCGACGAGACCGGAGCGCGAGAGCGTCGACGAAGACGCCGAAAACACATAACTAGCCTTCACGACGTTAGCACGCGCGTGATGTAGTAGAATAGGACGACGTCCGTAGTCATCACACGTCGTCCACGAGCGAGCACAGACCGTACGAGCTGCTTCCCCCGACGTCGACGTCGACGCGCGGCGCACGGAACGTCGCCGCCGCGCTCGAAGCCCCCCCCAGGCACCGATCGAGTCGCGCGCGCGTGTCCGCCGCTTTCGAGCGCCGCGTGAAGCCGCGTCGGGACGGTCTCGCGGCGTCGCTCGTCGCTCGCATCGCGCGCATCGCGGAGGTTGCTCTCGTCGCGTCGCGCGCGTCGACGCGCCCGGAGTGCACGAGCCGCGACGCCAGCGCCGCGCGCGGCGGCGGCGCCGGCGACGTTTTCTTCCTACGCCCGACGTCCCCGACCCTGGACGCGACTTTGGACCAATCGCGCGTCGAAACCAGAGACGACGTCGTGCGACCCATCGCCGTCGTCGTCGCGTCGTCGTCGACGATGTCGACGACGACGACGCGCGTCTCGTCGGGCGTCGGCGATCCCGCCGCGCGCGCGTCCTCCTCCTCCTCCTCCTCCTCCTCCGCCGCCGCCGCCGGCGCCGCCGCCGCCTCGTTCCTCTCGTCCCTTTTCCCGACCCCGCGCTTCCCCGCCGCGTCCCTCGCCCTCGCCTTCGCCTCCTCGTTCACTAACGCCGCTCGAATCGCCTTCAACGCCGCCTTCCCCGACCCTTTATCCCTCAGATACGCGTACGGCACGGGCGGCAACCCCGCGGCTTTCATCGCGTCTCTCGACGCGGACAACACCGCGCGCATCGCGGCTCTCTCCTCCTCGCCCGCCTCCGCCTCCGCCGCGCCCGATCCTCTCAGCTCCTCGATCTCTCTCGCCGCCCTGCTTTCGAACCGCGCGACGTCGTTCGCCGCTCGTTCCGCCTCGGCCGCGAGCCGCGCGAGCCGCTCGCGCTTCTCCCCGCCTTCTCTGAGCGCGTCTAAAAGTTTCTTACGACGTAATCCGCGCGCCCAATTCGCGTCGAACCCGCCGCCGCCGCCGCCGCCGCCGCCGTCGTCATCCTCCTCCTCCTCCTCCTCACCCCCGACGCCGCCGCCGCCGTCCTTCGCGCGCGCGCCCCGCTCGCTCTCCGCCATCGCGCCGCGGAGCTTCGCGAACTGCTTCTTGCTCGACATGATGACCTCGAACTCGTCCAGCTCGATGAGTCCGCTGCCGTCGAAATCGACCGACGCGATGAGCGCCTTCAGCTCGCCCTCGTGCCGCGTGCCGACGACGCCGAAGCCCTCGAGGAGCTCTTCCGCGTCGAGCGCGCCGCTGTCGTCGTCGTCCAGGAGGCGAAACACCTCTCTGATCTCCGCGAGCTCGTCGTCGGAGAGCTCGGGGAGGATGGAGAAGCCTCTCGCGACGAGCCACGCGTCGACGCGCTCGCCCCATCGCGGATCGCACGACCCGTCGGCGAGCGACGCGAGCGCGCGCTCGGGGAGGTCTTTCGCGCGCGCGCGCGAGGACTTGACCACCTTCGCGAGCTCGCGCGGCGGGGTCGTGTTCACGGACGAGCACCACGCGGGTCCGTCTCGCGCGGTTTGTTGTCTGACGTTCAAAAGCCGCGAAGGCGGCGAGGGCGAAGACGGCGGCCTCGACGCGCGCGACGACGACGACGACGACGACGACGGCGGCGTGTTCGTCGCGTTTGGCACCGGCATTCTTTTTCGGGAAGGGACGGGATGGGACGACCCTCCGCGGCCGACGCGCGCGCGCGGTGGATCCTCAAGCGTCGAACGCGATCGATGGGATGGAGCGGGAGGCGTCGATGCGACGGCCTCGCGCGGACGCGGTGTGACGCGTCGCCGACGCCGCGTGTATTCTCGTCGCCCGCGCGATGGACGAGCCAAAAAGAAACGCCTCGGACGAGACGAGACGCGAAGAGGCCGCCGCGCTGAGTCTTCACGAGCCTCGCCTGCCTCGGCGGGCGGGCGCGGCGCGATCGTCTCCACTCCATCTCGCGCGCGGCGCCGGCGGTCTCGCGCGCGTTTCACCGATGACGGCGACGATCGACGACGCGGAGCGGCTCCTCGTGTCCGCGTCGTTCGCGGAAGCGTCCGCGGCCGCGTCCGCCGCGCGCCTCGCCGCGCGCGATCCCGCGGACCGCGTCGCCGCGGAGTGCGTCTGGATCCAGGCTGAGTTCAAGCTCGGGGCGCTGTCGACGCACGACGCGGACGCGGCGCGGATGCTCGCGGGGACGACGCTCGAGCCGGGAGGGGCGACGTTCGAGCCCGCGTCGCTCGTGCTCTGGTGCAAGCTCCGGCTGCACGACGCCGACGACGCCGCGGGGGAGGAAGCGGGCGAGGCGGCGCTGTGGACGATGTTCGAGCGCGCGAAGGAACGATGCGCCGCGGCGCCCTCGACGTCGTCCCCCGCGGCGGCGGCGTCGACGTCCTCGCCCTCTTCCGCCCCCACGGGCGGAGGAACGCCGCGCGCGGAAGACGAAACGTCGACCGGCACGATCGAGGACGACATCGTCATGGGCACCGCGGCGTGGATGTACGCCGTGCACCTGCTGTGCGAGCGACGAAAGAGGCCGGACGCCGCGGCGAAGTGGCTGCAGTACGCGTGGGGGTTTCTCCCGCCGGACGCGCGCGAACGGCTGACGGACTCGATCGTGTCGTACTGCCGCGCGGGGGGCGACGGCGACGGGGGGGGGAGCGGGAGTGGTGGGGGCGAGGCGGCGGCGACGACGGCGGGGATCGAACCGGCGGCGACGGCGGGGGAGAGGATGCCGACGCCGTCGCCGGCGCCGGGGTCGGTGCGAAGGGCGCGGTCGAAACCCGGACGCGGACGATCGGCGGCGCACCCGCGCGGAACGCCGGGAGAGGAAGAGGGAGCGGGAGAGATCGAGATCGAGGCCGCCGGGGACGTTCTCGAAGGCGACGCGAACGCAAACCGACCGGGCACGCCGCCGGCGGGCACGCCGCCGCCGCCGCCGCCGCGGAGCGACCGACCGTCGACCCTGAGCGAGCTGCTCGCCGCCGTCGCGGAGAGCGTCGACGGGTTGAGTTTTTCAAAGATGACTGACGCGACGTCTCCGACGTTCGTCAGGGACGCCGCGGTCGGCGGCGTCGCCGCGGTGCTCGCGGGCGTCGCCGCGTACGCGGTGTTCGCGGAGGCGAGAGGGAGCTGGAGGCGGTGGCGCGCGCGCCGAGGGAGGATGTGAGGACGTAGGTTGTCGCGGCGTTCGTTGTTGGTTTATTTAGACACGCGCCACGAAATCGACGCCTTTCGCTGCCTTCTTTTCCGCGACCGAAAAGACGCGGCGGCGCGTCGGCCGCGTCCACTTATCCCCACGCGGCGGCGCGATGGCCGCGACCGCGATGGCTTCCCTGAACGTCCTCGCGCTGAACCCTCGCGCGCGCGCTTCCCCGCGCGGCGCGACGCGCGTCGTCGCCCCGCGCGTCCTCGCGCGCCCGCCCGGGGTACTCCGCGCCGCCGTCGCCGCGCGCGCGACGCACAAGTTCGCCAAGTACCAGGGTCTCGGGAACGACTTCGTGATGATCGACGAGCGCGACGGACCGGTCGGCGCGCCGTCCATCACGGGCGAACAGGCTGCGAAGATGTGCGATCGCAACTTCGGCATCGGCGCCGACGGCGTCATCGTCGCGATGCCGAAGGGCAGCGCGGAGTACCCCGGGCGCGTCGTCGAGGAGGAGGACTACGCGATGCGGATGTTCAACAGCGACGGCACGGAGCCGGAGATGTGCGGCAACGGCATCCGATGCCTCGCCAACTTCGTCGCCGCGCTCGACGACGCGGACCCCAGGGCGTACAAAGTCGGCACCCTCGCGGGCTTGATCCAGCCCGAGTGCAAGCCCGACGGTCAGGTCGCGGTCGACATGGGCGTCCCGACGCTGACCCCCGCGGACGTCCCGACGAAGCTGGCGGCGACGGAGGACGGCGCGGCGGTGAAATCGCAAATGACGGTGGACGGCGCCACGTGGCTCGCGACGGCCGTGAGCATGGGGAATCCGCACTGCGTGACGTTCGGGCGCGAGAAAGGGGACGAGAAGGGGCTCGCGGTGGACGACATGGACCTCGCCGCGATCGGGCCTTCGTTCGAATCGCACGAGACGTTTCCCGCGAGGACCAACACCGAGTTCGTCGAGGTCGTGCGCCGCGACTACGTGAAGATGCGCGTCTGGGAGCGCGGCGCGGGGGCGACGCTCGCGTGCGGGACCGGCGCGTGCGCGACCGTCGTCGCGGGCGTGTTGGAGGGGCGGACGGATCGGAAGTGCACGGTCGAGCTTCCGGGCGGGCCGCTCGAGATCGAGTGGCGAGAGAGCGACTCGAGGGTCATCATGACCGGGCCCGCGGAGCTCGTGTTTTACGGCGAGATCGACGCGTGACGTAATCAGTCGTAGATTATTCCATCGTATCTAAGTGTTATGAAGGATCGATTTATTGATGTATCGTAGGAGCGACACGCGCGCGCGGCGCGTTGGTTTCAAGGCGACGTGTTCATTCATCTCCTCCTCCTCCTCCTCCTCCTCCTCCTCCTCCTCCTTCTTCTTCTAACGACGCGCCGAAGCGGTCGAGGCGCGCTTGCATCTCCGCCTCGGACTCGTCCGCTCTCGTCCCCGCGGTGGCGTAATTCGTCACCCCGTCCCACAGCGCCGCCTCCAGCCGCGACCCGCCGAACCACCGGCCGCGCATCGCCTTCACGCACGCCTCCGCGGCCGCGGGGTCTTTGAACCGGACGCTGACCGCGCCGTCGGGGTTCGTCGTGAACACCTTGACGGTCTCCACCGCGCCAAACTTCGCAGCCTCCGCTTCGACGTCCTCCTGGAGCTCCTCGCGGAACTTCGGGTCGGAGAACATCTCGTCGAGCGTGAACATCCTCTTCAAGATCGCCGTCGTCTTCTTGCGATCCTTCGTGTCGTCGAACCCGCCCCACCCGAGCGCGCTCTCTTGCTTCGCGATCGCCGCCCTCTTCGCTTTCTTACTCCCGCGCTGTTTCTTCACGTACGCGTCGCCTTTCATCTGAAACTTCGCCGCGGTCACGGACATGTTGGTCCCCATGCCGACGCGGAACGGCGTGCCGTCCAAGATGGTCGTCGCGAGCGCCACGCTCGGCTCCTTCAGATACGTCACCAGCCCGTCGCCCTTGAACGCGCCCGTGGCTTTGTCCGCGTACAGCTTGATCTTCGGCAGGCTCGTGTCCGGGTCCAGCTTGATGACCCCGCACTTTTGAAACACCTCCTTGACCTCGTCCGCGGTGGCGTCGTCGGGTAGACCGTCGACGTAGACGGACGTGTTCGTCTTGAGCGAGAACCACCCGTTTTCGTCGACGTTCGGCGCGGCGTCGGCGGCGCGTTTCGCGCGACGGTCCTTCTCCTTCTCGATCGCGCTGGACGCCATCGCGCTCAGCTTCTTCTTCTTCTTCTTCGCGGCTTCCTCGTCCTCCTCCTCCTCCTCGTCGTCGTCGCCGTCGTCGTCGTCGCGCATGACGACGTTGCCGCTCGCGTCCACGTCCACGCCCGGGGTGGCTCTCGATCGGATCGCCCCGCCTTTCCGCTTCGCGTCTTTCAGCGCCTTGCCGACGCCGCCGCCGCCGCCGCCGCCGTCGTCGTCGTCCACGAACACCATGTCCGCCTCGCTGTACGTCATCGGCACGGGCACGGGCACGGACTCGGCGCCGCGCGGGACGAACTTCCGCGCGGTCGGCTCCCAGACGTACACGGTGCCGTCGTCGTCCTCGAATTCCTTCTCTTCCGGCGTCGCGTCGCCGTCGTCGATCGCGCCGTCGTTCGTCGCCGCCGCAGCCGCCGCGGTGGTTTCCTCGACGCGCGCGAGCTCGGCTTGGAACGCCGCGAGCTCGTCGTCCGCCATGACGAGCGAATTCGACGCGGGTGGGCCGTCCCCGCGCGATCGCTTCTGTCGTGACGAGATGCTCGATTCTGGGACTCGCCGAAAAGTTTTGCTTCAGGTTTAGGGCGGGGCGGGGAGAGCCCAGTGCGCGCGCGCGCCGCACGCTCGGCGAGACACGGCGGCGATGGCGACGCGCGCAGCCGCGCCCGCGCCGCGCTCGACGGCGGCGCGCGAGAGCGCGGGTCGCGGGAGAACCCCGCGCGCTCGCGCGGAACGAGCTTCGATCCCGCCGCGCCGCGAGAATGAAAAGTGCCCGCCGCGCGCGATTCCATGCCGCGCGCATCCGAACAAGCGACGCGCGCACCGCGCGGACGACCTCGTGACCCCGCAAGGCCGGTACCCCGCGCCGTGGGCCACGGACCTCGCGCAGATCTTCTCCTGGGACGACATCCTCCAAGCCTCCGCGCGGGGCGGGACGCCGGGGTCCGGGGAGGACGACGAGCGAATGCCGAAACGCATCGTCCTCGACGGCGCGAACATCGCGTGGTCGCTCGGGACGTCCATCCGTTCGCGGTTCAAGTGCCGTCAGTTCCCCCTCTCCGCGGGCATCGTCGCCGCGTTGGAGCACGAACCGTGGGCGAGACAAAACTACGACGTCGTCGCGTTCGTGCCCAAGGAGTACGTCGTCGGAACGCTCAACGCGCTCGCGGACGGCGGCGGCCGAGCCACGCTCAACGCCGACGTCGTCAAGTACCTCGGAAAGAATCTGTGGGTCAACACGAGGCTCATGGACCTCGTCGACGCGGGGAAGGTGAAGATGGTGTCGAGAGACGCGGGGTCGGAGGGCGCGAAGAGCGACGACCTGACGATCATCGAGTACGCGAAAGATAACGACGCGTGGATATGCAGCAACGACCAGTTTCGAGACCACCGAAGGAACCGGAGCCTCGGGTTCAGCGGCGCGAGGGATCTTAAGGCGTTCGCGCGGAGCCGGAGGTTCGAGCACGCGTTCAGGGTCGCGCCCGGGCTAGACGACGAGCTGTTGACCGCGATGCGAAACGCGAGCGGGTGGGTCGCGAACGTCGGCGTGGCCAACGCGACGCGCGTGGACGGCTCGCCGGTGCCGGAGAAGGTGAAAGCGGGCGGCCGCCGCGGCCCGGGCGGCGGATTTCGGAGACGACTGGTCGACGTCGGCGGCGCGAGAGGGCGCGCGTTGGAGGCGAGCGCAGACTTGGAGGAGAATATCATGGCGTCGATGATGGACGACGACATCATGGAGCGGGGGGGTGGGGATGGGGACGGCGAGAGCGGCGGCGAGGAGGACGAGGAGGAGGACGGAGGCCCGCGGACGAGGAACGATCACGAAAACGCGTTGAACGGCGTGCCGGCGTATTACGCGATGCCGCAGAGCGTGCTGCCGGTGTTTTTTGAGCCCGCGCCGACCGCGGCGATGATCGCGGCGAGGCAGTCGTTCTTGAAGCGGCAAGGGTGGGAGATGACGACGATGGGCGGGAAGTGATGAGGCGTGACACGATGAGACAACACGTAGCTTAATTAAGCGCTCATCACGACGCGAAACGTGGACTCAACCAGACCGCTCCGACGAACGAACCCGCTCGTAAAAATCATCGTCCTCCCCGGCCGCGACCGCCGCGTCCGCCGCCGCCAGAGAGCACCCTCGGCGGCGGGAGCCCCCGCCCGCCGCCGCTCCCCCCCGGAAACCCTCTCCCCCCACCGCCTCTTCCGCCGCCGCCGCCGCCTCTCCCCCCACCGAACCGACCGCCGCCGCAGCCGCCGCCGCCGCCGCGCCCTCCGCGGTGGACGACGGCGCCCTTTTCAATCCCGCAGCGGAAGCAACTCGACTTGCTCGCGAACACGACGCCGCACCCGCGCGGGCACTGCCAGTCGCCCTCCCTTCCTCCGAACCCACCGATTCCGCCGCCGTACCCTCCCGCGCCGATCGCGCCGCCGGCGAGGTCTCCCGCGCCCGCGGCGCCGCCGTCGTGCGCGAGCAACGTCGCGGTCGCTCTCAACGCCTCGGCCAAATCCGGCGCGAGCGCATCCGCCGGTCGCTGCACTTTCGCCGCGAACGCGCGCGCGAGGCGTATCCTCAAACACGCGAGCTGGGACAGCACCGGAAGCGGAACGCGGAACTTGAGCCAGTCGTCGCACACGAGCACGGCCTCGTTCGCGGCGTCCTGCGCCGCCTGCGCGAGGTCTCTCTCCATCATCGCCTCCGCCGCCGCCGCCGCGTCCTCCGGATCGTGCGGCGGAAGCCGCGCCGGCGGCAACGCCTCCAAGGTGAGCGAGCTCGCGACGAGCACGAGCGACGCCGCGCTGACCGCCGTGCACTCTCGCACGTATAACTGCGCTTCGCCTCGCGTGACGTCGTCGAAGCACACGAGCGTCGGGCCTTTATCCGCGACGCCGCTCGAGCGCGCGGCGTCGTGAAGCTTCGCGTTGACGCTGTGCGGGTGAATCTTCACCTTTTCGCCTCGCAACGTCGCGAGCGTCGGCGTTCGCCCCCCGCCGGCGTTGTTCGCGCCGACGCCGGGGACGAGCAGGCGCCCGACGAGCGGGTACATCCCCACGGCGAGGACCGCGCGGACGAGCGACCCCGCGCCCGCGTTCGCGCTCGCGCCGCGCAAGTCGTGAATCAACCCGCGTCCGCTCAGCGCGGTGAGCAGCTGAGACCGCATCCCTCTGAGCATGTTCAACGTCGCGCCGCTCAAGGAATTGCGCTGGTTGAACGCTCTCTCCCCGGAGCTCCCGCCATTCGCGCGCGACGTCTCCCATCCCGCGAACGCGCGCGAGACCGCGAGGTGGTCCGACGCGCCGCCGGCTTCGTTCGAGAACCCCTGCCGCGCGAGTTTCCCGGCTTCTCTGTTTCCGTCCATCGCCATCACGAAGGGCGACCGATACGCCGCCGCGCACGCGACGGTGAGCACGGGATCCAACACCCCCAATAACGTCGCGTACAGGAGCATCTTACCCACGCGCGGGTGCACGGGCATCTCGCCGAGGTGGCGCCCCAAACGCGTCAGCCCCTCGTCCTCTTTCAACGCGCCGATGTCCTGGAGAAGCGTCACCGCGTGCGCGATTGCCTGCGGAATCGGCGGCTCCACGGCTTGCAGTAAAAAGTTCGCGGTGGACCCGGCGCCGGCGCCGACCGCGGCGGCGCCGCCGCCGAGCTCGCCGCCGAGGCTCGACGCCTCCGCGAGCATTCGCACTTGCAGACAAAGCTCCTCCAGCGGCGAGCGCTGCATCTCCGGGAGCTGGAAGTCCGCGAACGCGGCGAGCCGCGCGGAGGAGTACAGCCTGTAGCACTCCCCCGGTCGCACGCGACCGGCGCGGCCGCGTCGTTGTTGCGCGCTCGCTCGGGAGATCCACGCGGACTGCAACGTGCTCACGCCCGTGTGCGCGTCGTAGCTCTTCTCTTTCAACCTCCCAGAGTCAATCACGAAGACGACGTCGTCGATCGTCACCGCCGTCTCCGCGATGTTCGTCGCGAGGACAACCTTCTTCACGCCACGCGGCGGACGCTGAAACACCTTCTTCTGCTCCGCGGGCGGCACCATGCTGTGCAGGGGGAGCACGAGGACGTCTCGTCCGAACCGCGAATCCGCCGCGAGGTTATCCCGCAGCTGCGAGATCTCGAACCACCCGGGGAGGAAGACGAGGATCGCGCCATCGGGGCCGCCGCCGCCTTGCTCCGCGGCGACGTCCGCGGCTCTGCGCCGCACGATCCAGTGGATCAACTCCTGCGCGAGCTGTAAGTCCACCTCGTCCGGGTCCGCGTCGAGCTGATACCGCGACAGCGCGATGGCGGAGTCTTGAAAATGCGCGAGGCGTTCGAGCTCCGCCTGCGCTTGGTCCAGCGTCGCCGCGATGTCGTCGTGTCCGAACCGCCGCGCCCAGTCCGCGGAGCTGCTTCCGTCGCGCGACCGCTGCGTCGGGTCCGCGCCGCAGCCGAGCAGTTGCCCGACTTCGACGTGCCTCCCTTTCCCCGCCGCCGCCATCAACGCCGTCGCGCCCGTCTGCTCGTGCGCGACGCCCACGAGCGCGGTCTCGCCGACGGTGACGCCGCCGCCGCCGACGCCTCGTATCGTGCACATGAGCGCGTCGAACGCGTCGTCGCTGCCTTCGAGAAACGCGTGCATCACCGCGGCTTGCATCGCTTTGCCCTCGGGGGAGTCCGGGTCCGCGGTGGCCGTTCGCGTCAGCCCGCCGCCGCTCGCGCCGCCGTACCCGACGCGGTCTAAGATGTCCTCGAGGTGGTAGTCCGCGACCGGATGCGTGTACCCGGGGACGCGAATTACCGGGCACCCGCCGAAGTACTCGCTGAATAAGCTCTCCCTGACCGTCGCGGACATTAAAACCAGGCGAAGGTGCGGGTGCCGCGCCATCGCGGATCGCAAAACGATCGTGAGAAAGTCCGCGAATAAATCGCGCTCGTGCAGCTCGTCGATGACGATGTGCGACAGCGAAGCGAGCATCTTATCCGCCCCGGGCGACGTCAGCCGTCGGAGTAACACGCCGTTCGTGCAGAACAACAGCGCGGTGTCCGCGCACGCCTTGTTCTCCAGACGGATTTGGTACCCCACGGACCCTTTCCCGATCTGTTCCCCGCGCTCCGCGGCGACGCGTTCCGCCACCGTGATCGCGGATATGCGTCTCGGCTGCGTGCACATGATCGCCGCGCCGACGCCGCGCTGCCACGCGTCGTCGATGAGATACTGCGGCACCTGCGTCGTCTTCCCGCACCCCGTCGCGCCGGCGATGAGCACGACTTGATGGGACGCGCACGCGGACAAAATCTCAGCCTTGAACGCGTCCACCGGCAACGCCGCGCGCTTCCTCTGAATCTCCGCCAAATCGCGGTCCGTCGCGACGCGCGTCGCGAGCGCCGCCGCGCACGCCGTCGCCATCTCCGGCGTCACCGCGCCGTGCGGGCGCATGAGCAGCGGCGGCGCGGTCTTGGCGCGTTTGCCGCCGTGGCCGCCGCTCGCGCCCGCTGCGCCGCGGTCTTCGTCGTCCCACGCCGCGTCCAGGGATCCGCTCGCGGCGATCTCGAGCTCTCTTCGCGTCTGCGGGTGCGCCGCGAAGTGGCTCGCGAGCGCGGTCAGGGACGCGGGGTGGAGGCTCAGCGCGTGGATGTCCTGCGATCGAGAGGGGGTGGGGGGCGGCGGCGGCGCGTCAGAGGCGACGATCGATCGTGATTAGGTTTCGGCGGCGAGGTGCCGAATCAATCGTCTTCGCGCTCGGGGCGGCGTCGACCGCGTTCGCGTTCGCGCGCGGCCCCGCACCTCGTGGTCCTCCGGCTTGAACTCTTTCGGCTTCGTGACGTGCACGCGGCGCTCGTCGCCTTTCCCGTGCGACTTCGACTTCAGCCCGAGCTTCTTGGCCTCGGAGTGCACGACCGCGCGGTCGTGGTTGTTCAGATCGGGCGGAAACGCGATCTCGACCTCGTCCGACGCCTTGAACCGCGCGAGCTGCTGGTCGATGTTGATGCGCGTGCCCTCGGTCACGGGGCGCTGCCCGGAGGTCAGGCGGCCGCCGCCGCGGCCGCCGCCGAAGCCGCGGTCGCCGCCGCCGCGACCTCGACCCCGTCCCGACATCGCGCGGCGTCGTCAGAGAATGGCGAGTCGACGCGTCGCTTTCGTGGTAAAGTTCGTTCGCGCTGGACACGTTCATAATCTAGCTAGAGCTACGCCTACGACGCCGTCGCCGCGTCCCCGTCGCCGTCTACGTCGCCCCCATCCCCCACCGCGCCCGCGTCCTCCGCGCCGTTAACCCCGTCGTCGACTTTCTCGGACTCCCCCTCCACTGGGACGACGTCCTCGACGGTGAAGCACCCCGGAGGATGCTCGTGTGTCACCGCCCTCGAAATCTCCTCGACCGCCGCGCGGCCGTTCTTCGCGTCGTTCGCGTCGCCGTCGACGCCGCCGCGCTCGAACGCGCGGAAGCACGGCTCGCAGAGATCGAAATCCTCGCACCCGCCGCAGCTCATGCGCGTCGTGAGGATGTAGTTCCCGCACCCGTCGCACGTGTACGGCAGCTCGATCGGCGTGCGGTCCACGTCCGCGTCCGCGACGCCGACGGTGCGCTCGAGCGGCATCGCGGACGCATCGCCGAAGGCGACGCGCTTTCGCGGCCGCCTCCCGGGGACGCATCCGCCGCGGCCGCCGCCGTCGGACGTCGGTTCCGCTTCATTCGCGCGCGGCGCCGCGACGTCGCCGTCGTCCTCGCGCTTCCGTTTCTTCAGCGCCGGGCGCAGGCAGCTCAGCATGCCGCCGGCGCGCCCGGATCTCTGCCCAGCTGTCGCGGCCGGGTTCGGAGCGAACGACTCGGCTCGGTCGGGCGCGAACAGACTTGAAGCGCGCGCCACCAGCCGGCGGGCCGCCAGCTCACGCGCGGGGGAACTTGTGCGGCGTCGAGTTTGAGCCGGCGCGGGCGCTCGCGATCGCCACAACGCGTCGCCACTCGCCACGCGCTCGTGTCGGCCGATCGCGTCATCGCGTTCGCAAGGACCACGAGCGACTCCGCGCCGCGCGCGATCGCGTAAACCCGCGACCGTTCGCGCGCGCTTCACGCGCATCCATCCGCGGGGACGGCGCGCGCGGAAAACAGGAGGAGAGCCTCTAAGTAATCTTTCCCGCGCGCGGCGCGAAAGATCGATCGGATCCCCGCGCGGCCTCGCCCCGGTCGGCCGGTGACGCGCTACCATGGCGGACATCACCGCGATCCTCCAGGCGACGCAGAGCCACGACGCGAACGCGCGCGTCGCCGCGGAAGCGCAGCTCAAGGCGGCGCAGGAGAGCAACTTCCCGGGCTTCCTCACCTCCCTCGCGGGCGAGATCGCGAACGAGCAGAAGCCGCCGACGACCAGGCAGCTCGCGGGCTTGCTCCTGAAGAACTCGCTGGACGCGCGCGATGAGAACAGGAAGGCGGAGCTCGTCGAGAAGTGGCTCCAGCAAGATCCGACGATCAGGAACCAGATCAAGGGCGCGGTGTGGAACACGCTGTCGTCGAGCGATCCAACCGTGCGGCACACGAGCGCGCAAGTCGTGGCGAAGATCGCGGGGGCGGAGATCCCGGCGAAGCAGTGGCCGGACCTCGTGCAAAACCTCCAGAACAACGTCAGCAACGGCACCGCGCCGGGTCTGAAGCAAGCGACGCTCGAAGCGCTCGGGTTCGTGTGCGAAGAGATCGACGCGGAGCACCTGGAGGAGGCGGAGGTGAACGCGATGTTAACCGCCATCGTGCAAGGGATGCGAAAAGAAGAGCCGGACGTCGAGATCAGGCTCGCCGCGTGCGTCGCGCTCAGAAACGCGCTTTATTTCGCGGTGAACAACTTCGAACACGATAACGAGAGGAACTACATCATGCAAGTCACGTGCGAGGCGACGGTGTGCGACGACGTGAGAGTCAGAGTCGCCGCGTACGAGGTGCTCGTCGGCGTCGCGGAGAATTACTACCAACACCTCCAGCCGTACATGACCGCGATCTTTGACTTATCCGTCAAAGCGACCAAGAGCGACGACGAGACGGTCGCGCTGCAGGCGATCGAGTTCTGGTCCGCGATCTGCGAGGAAGAGATTGACCGTCAGGAGGAGATTGACGACGCGAACACCGCGGAGGCGGCGGCGGCGGTGGCGTACCACCGCTTCATCGAAAAAGCGCTCCCGATGCTCGTGCCGATGCTTCTGGAGACGCTGACGAAACAGGACGAGGACCAGGTGGACGACGGGGACGACGCGTGGAACGTCGCCATGGCGGGCGGGACGTGCCTGCGCCTCGTCGCGACGTGCGTGCAAGACGCCGTCGTGGATCACGTGATGCCGTTCATCCAGCAGAACATCTCGCAAGGGGAGTGGCGCCTGAGAGAGGCGGCGACGTACGCGTTCGGGTCCATCCTGGAGGGCCCGGACCCGGACAAGCTCGCGCCGGTCGCGTCGCAGGCGCTGCCGTTTCTCTTGAACGCGATGAAGGACCAGATGGCTCACGTCAGGGACACGACGGCGTGGACCGTCGGCCGCGTCTTTGAGTACGTCGGACAAGTGTCGGATAACGTCCCGCCGGTGGTGTCCGCGGCGAACCTGGAGCAAATCTTAAAGCCGATCGTGGAGTCGCTGCAAGACCGCGTGCACGTCGCGGGGAAGAGCTGCTGGGCGTTGCAGCGGCTGTTCGCGTGCTGCGCCGGCGAGGACGACCACGACCCCATGCGCGCCGCGCTCGCGCCGTATTTCCAAGGCATCGTCCAGGCGCTCATCGCGGCGAGCGAGCGCGCGGACGCGGAGCAAACGCTCAGGATCGAGGCGTACGAGAGCCTGAACGAGATCATCCGCGCGTCGACGCGCGACACGTACTCGCTCGTGCAGCAGCTCATCCCGATGGTGATGCAAAAGCTCGGGGTGACGCTCGATCAGATGGCGCAGCCCGGGGTGTCCGCCGAAGCGGCGGAGAAGCTCGGCGAGATTCAAGGGCTGCTCTGCGGGACGTTGCAGACGATCGTCCAGAAGCTGTCCGCCGACGGCGAACCCGCGACGACGCAGCTCGTGCTGACGTACGCGGACAACATCATGCAGTGCCTCCTGCGCGTCATCGGCGCGCGGTCCGCGACGGTGCACGAGGAGGCGATGTTGTGCGTCGGCGCGTTGGCGTACGCCAGCGGCGCCGGGTTCGAGAAGTACATGACGGCGCTGTACCCGTTCATCGACGTCGGGTTGAAGAACCACGAGGAGTACGAGGTGTGTAACGTCACCGTCGGCGTCGTCGGGGATTTATGCCGCGCGCTCGAGGAGAAGATGCTGCCGTATTGCGACGGCATCGTGACGCAGTTGTTGCAGGATTTGCAGAGCACGCAGCTGCACCGGAGCGTGAAGCCGCCGATTCTGTCGTGCTTTGGCGACATCGCGCTCGCCGTCGGCGTCGGGTTCGAGAAGTACCTCCCGTACGTCGTCCCGATGCTTCAGTCCGCGACGCAGCTGTCCATCTCGACGCCGAAGACGGACGAAGAGATGATCGACTACAACAACATGCTCAGAAGCGGCATCTTCGAGGCGTACGCCGGTTTGCTCCAAGGGTTCAAAAACGACAAGAGCAAAGTCCAGCAGCTCGTGCAGCACGCGTCCTTCGTCGTCGCGTTCGTGGAGGAGGTGTACAAGGACGAGGACAGGGACGAGGCGGTCACGAGGGCGATGATTGGCGTGTTGGGGGACATGGCGGACATGATCGACGGCATGGGCGCGGTGTTTCAGCAGCATCCGTTTTGGCAGCAGCTTCTCGCGGAGTGCTCGGACTCGCACCAGGACGCGCAGCTGCAGGAGACGGCGCAGTGGGCGGGGCAGAAGATCCGCGCGGTGTGTGGGATGTGATCGATGGGACGAATGAATGAATGACTGGTCGATCGATTCGATTCGATTCGATCGAATCATCGACGTGACGAGAAGACGACGGCGGCGGGCGGCGCCGGCGAAGGATTTTTATGACTTGACTCGGTCGTCGCCGACTGGAGACGAGCGACGACTGGAGGGGACGGAGGAGGACGTAGAAGATAACTAACTAGTAGCCCTCGACGGCGCTGACGCGGCGTCGGGAACGGACGAACACCTTAGGCGACACGATTTGATGATGATTTGAACACGACTGTTCAACCGACGCGAGTGACGACGGACTCTCTCCCGCGCTCGCCGACCGCACTTCATCGGCAAAGTAAAGTTTTGGGGTGAAATTATTCCTTTCAAAAATTTCGATCGATCAAACTGGGCTCAAATTCAGATTTCATCGCGATCTCTTAATTCTCGCGACGGCGGCGGCTCCGACATTTCACGGAACGCGGCCGCGAGGAGACGGCCGCGGGGAGAACGGTTCGGGCGGGCGACGGCACGAGGCGGACGTCATGCGTCGTCGCATCTTGACGCTGCTCGCGTCCGCGACCGCGTCCGGCTCCGGCTCCGGCTCCGGCGCGCGACTCGGTCGCGCGTCGTGGGAATCGCGCGCGATGCGTCCGAACCCGCCGTCGATCGGTCCGTGGTCGTCGCCGCGGCGCGGGCTCGCCACGGACGTCGAGAAAGTCGCGTGGGTGAAGCAGCTGAAATACGTGTACTTGCTGCGGAACGGCAAGATGAAGGTGAGTATCAAGCCGCCGGACGCGAAGGCGCGTTACGTCGGAACGTTCCCGACGATCACGGAAGCGGTGGAGGCGTACAACGTCGAGGCCGCAAAACTAGGCATCGCGTCGCAACAGTTGCCGGCGGGGATGCCCGCGGAGATCGCGATCGAGCCGCCGGAGCCGCCGAAGAAGCGCGCGCACGACGCCAAGGCTGCGAAAGTCGGCGTCGAGTCTCGGGAGGCGCCGCCGGAGACGAGGGCTGGGAAGCCCGGGGAGCCCGCGCCGCGGAAGATGCCCAAGTACATGAAGAGGCGCGACAACGGCAAGGTGTTCGCGCAGATCAAGCCGCCAGGGGAAAAGGTGCGCACCGTCGGGACGTTCCCGACGCTGGAGGAGGCTGTCGAGGCGTACAACGTCGAGGCTGCGAAATTAGGCATGGCGTTGCAGGAGGTTCCCGAGGATACGGTGCCGCAGTCCGTGAAGGGAAGGAAGCCCGCGAAGACCGCGACGACGACGGAAGCGATGGACGCGTTCGACGAGCTCCTCGCGGCGACTCCGGACTCGCGCGAGCTAAAATTAAATTTAAACGACCGACGGGTGGGGACCAAGGCGAAGTGGGATCGAGTGAACGCGAAAGCGATGGATAAGCTGAGAGCAGCGGGCGTCGCGGACGACATCTCCCGGAACGAGCACGGGGAGTTCCTTCTGAACTTCAAACCGGAGGTGGGCGTTCCGTGCGTTTTAGGACCTTTCACCGGCGAGTACGGCTTGATGCGGGCGTACGAAGAAGCGATCGGATTCAGCCTGCCTTCGCCGGATACCTCCGAGGAGGAAAACTACGCGGTCGCGGCGAAGAAGTACGGTCGCAAGCGCGTCGCAGTCGTGAAGGGGCTGACTACGACGCCAGAGGGAAAGTACGAAATTCACATCCGCGTCGACGCGACTACGCATAAAAACTTGGGCACGTTCGACACCCCGACGGATGCGGTGCGCGCGTACAACGACGAGGCAAGGCGCATAGGCTCTCCGACGCGATCGTTGGAGGATCTGTACCAGCGGCCGTCGTTTACTGAAATTAAGCGACGCCTGGAGGACTTCGTGGACTCTGGGCAATCGCAAGTGGAGTTTCCCTCTATATTCAACGCGTACGAACGGCGCTTAGTGCACAGCTGCGCGTTCAGTTTGGGCTTGAAGTCAAAATCGCGGGGGCGGTCGGATGCGAAAGGCCGCGTCAACGCGCGTGCGCGGCCCAACGAGCCACGTTTCCCGCGGCGGGTCAAGGTGTGGAAACCGGCGGGTTGGAAAATGAAAAAGGCGTTGGCGAAGAAGCTCTGGTCGTTGTCGCTTTCTGAAACGCTCTCTGAAAAGTTGAACGCCGCACTCGACGACGCACTCGACGACGACGCACTCGACGACGACGAACTCGACGACGACGACGACGACGACGAACTGGACGATGGCCTGGACGACGAACTCGATGTCGTCGCGCGCGCGGAGCACGACGAGCTGAAATTCAAGACGGACGACGCCGTGCGACGAGAGCACGGCGGAGGCGCGAAATCGCCCGAAGAGTTGATCGAACTCGTCATGGACATGACGAACCCGGGGCGGTGGTACCCCACCGCGCGGACGATCAAACGCAACGTGCACCTCCACGTCGGTCCGACGAACAGCGGGAAGACGTGGAACGCGCTGCAGAGGCTGAAGGAGGCGGAGAGCGGCGTGTACTGCTCGCCGTTGCGTTTGCTCGCGTGGGAAGTCGCGGAGGGTCTGAACAAAAAAGACAACCTCCCGTGCGACCTCGTGACCGGGCAGGAGAAGTCGAGGGCGCAGAACGCGCGGCACGTCGCGTGCACGGTCGAGATGGCGGACGTGCACAAGATGCGCGAGATTGGCGTCATCGACGAAGGGCACTTGATGGGCGATGCTCACCGCGGGTACGCGTTCACGAGGGCGCTCATCGGGTTACCCGTGAAGGAGCTGCACGTCTGCGGCGACCCCGCGATGGTGCCGCTCGTGGAGAAAATCGTCGCCGAGCTCGGTGACACGCTCACGATCAACCGTTACGATCGGCTTCAAGAGCTGAACGTGATAGAGACGCCGTTGAAGAGCTTGAAGGACGTCGAAGCCGGGGACTGCTTGGTCGCGTTTTCGCGCAAAGCCGTGCATCAGTTGAAGGATCAGGTTGAACGCGAAGCGGGGAAACGCGCGTGCATCATCTACGGCTCGCTCCCGCCCGAGGCGCGCTCGAAGCAAGCGGAACTCTTCAACAACCGCGAGGAGAGCGGGTACGACGTGTTGATCGCCTCGGACGCGATCGGGATGGGTCTGAACCTGAGCATCCGACGCGTGATCTTCGCGTCGATGCGGAAATTCGACGGCGAATTCTTACGCAACCTCGAGCCGCCGGAGGTGAAGCAGATCGCGGGCAGGGCGGGCAGGTACGGCAAGGGCAGCACCGAAGGCGGCGCGACGACGATGAGCGCGGACACGCTGCCGTTGATGAAAGCCGCGCTGGCGGCGCCCGTCGTGGACTTGACGCGCTGCTCCATCGCGCCGACGCTGGATCAGATCGCGTTGTATTGCGAGGCGAAGCCGGACGCCGGCTTGGTCGCCGCGCTGTCCGCGTTCACGAGCGACGCGAAGACGTCGCCGCATTATTTCATGAACGCCGCGGAGCAGATGACCGACGCCGCGAAGCTCGTCGCGCACTTGCCGCTGTCCTTGGAAGACCACTGGATGTTCGCGGTCGCGCCCGTGAGCGTGGCGGATCCGTCGTCCCCGAGCGCGAGGGCCCTCGTGACTTTCGCCGAGGCGTTCGTCAAACGCGGTCGCGTGTCCGTTCGGATCATCGACTCGCCGCCCATGCGCGCGCCCGCGACGCTCGCGGAACTCGACGTGCACGAGCAGTCGCACGCGGCGTACGATTTATACCTCTGGTTTTCGTTGCGGTGCCCCGAGGTGTTCCCGGAGCGCGACCTCGCGCAGGCGATGCGGCAGATGTGCGCGGCGGCGATCGACGAACACTTGCGCGGCGGCGACGTCGACGTCGCGAGGCCGGGGAAGGATGGCCCGAGCGCCGGGTTGAGCGTGTTCAACTCTAGGCTCGGCAAGCGGCTGAACGCGACGATCGCGGCGGTGCAGAGAGAGGAGGAGAAGCTCGAGGAGGCGGGGTTCGGCGAGGACGACGACGAGGATGGGATTTTTTCATCCGTGTCGTTCGACGCGCCGTCGCAGTTTACCGCCGGCGCCGCGTTGAAGTCGTCGTCGTCGTCGTCGCACGGAGGGCACGGGAGCGGGAAAGGGAAGCGATCCAAGTTGAAGAGAGACGCGCGCGGGAAGTGGACGAGGGTGTGCGACAACGGAGGAGGAGGGGCGGCGAAGAAGAAAGCCGCGGCGGCGGGGAAACTAAACGGCGGCGGCGGGAGGCAGTCGAGCAAATCGGCGGCGACGCCCGCGGAGCTGAGCACGCGGCAACTCCTCGCGGAGCTCGCGAGGCGGGGGATCAAGGGTATGAAGGAGTGAAGTTATTCCTGAGAGTGGGGAAGCATACACTACAACTAGGCTATATTACACTAGGGCTACTAGGAGTCGTAGGAGATCGAACGAAGGTGAAACTCACCCTGACACCGCGCTGCGCGTCTCGGAGCCGCCATCTCGTTTCGCATCACAACGAGAGACGCACCTCGCTTCGCGGTGTCGTCGTCGAAGCTTCTTCCCTCCGCGCGATGAGCGCCGCCGCGGGCGTCGTCGCGGCGATCGCGAGCGGCCTCGCGAACGGGAGCTGGAACGTCCCGACGAAGTCCCAGGCGCCGCGCTGTCTTCACGCCGGCGAGGTCTGGAAGTGGGAGAACATCTGGTTCCTCTTCAACGCGATGTTGCCGTTCATCAACACCGCGTTCGTCGTCGCCGTCGTCGGCGCGGAGACGCTCGGGACGATATACGGCAACGCGGAGAGCAGCGAGCTGTGGGCGATATGCGCGAGTTCGCTCCTGTGGGGCTTCGGCGGCGTCGGGTTCGGGCAGGCGGTGAAGCGATGCGGGATCGCGTTGGGCACGAGCATCTGCATGGCGGTCATCATCGCGTTAGGCACGGCGCTGCCCGCGATCGTGGAAGCGGAGAACCTGACGACCGCGCAGGCGGTCGGGACGAGCGTCGGCGCGTCGTTAGGCATCGTCGGCTTCGCGCTCGGGGCGAAAGCGGGATTGATACGCGACGCCGGCGCCGCCGCGGAGGCCGAGGCCGAGGCGGAGGCGAAGGCGAAGATTCTTAGCGTCGAAGACGTCGAAGACGCCGCGGCGGCGGCCGCGCCCGCGCCCGCGGGAGCGGCGAACGACGGCGTCTCCATCTCCGAAGTTGGCGTCCACGCCGGCGGCGAGATGCAGGTAACGTCGGGCGCGGCGACGACGACGGCCGACGCGGCGGCGACGCGACGGAGGATCTTCGCGGCGGACATCGCGTGGTGCCTTCTCGGCGGCGTGCTATCCAGCATGCTTCAGTTCGCGTTCGTCTTCGGCGGCGGTCTGGTCGACGTCGCCAGGGACGCGGGGGTTTCTAAAGTCGCCGCCGCGATGCCCATATGGCTCTTGTGCTTCTTAGGGAACGCGTTCGGGCACCTCGCGTACAGCTGCGCGGAGCTCACCTCTAACGACGCGTGGGGGCTCTTCGCGAGCGCCGACCGAAAGACGACGGCGAAGTCGAGCGCGCTGTGCGTCGCGATGGCGGTGGGGATGCCGTTCCACATCCACACGTACGGCATCGCCGCGGTGTTGATGGGCGACGCCGGCGCCGTGTTCGCGTGGCCGGTGGTGATGTCGAGCACCGTGTTTACCGCGCAGCTGTGGAGCGTTTTTTTGCGGGAGTGGGACGGCGCGCCGCGCGAGGCGATTCGATGCAACGCGGCGTCGTTGGTCGTCCTCGTGTCGAGCGTCCTCGTCGTGAGCGTGTGCTCGTTTTATTAGATAGGAAATACGTGTTTATTTAGACTAGTCTGAGGAGGTGTACCGTTGAGCGAAGCGTAGGCGTCGATCGCGGCGCGGCTGGCACATTTTTCGGCGTGTTTGGTCGGTCGACCAGACACCGCACTCTGCGAACGAAAGGCGCCCGCTCGCGCTCCTTAACGAGACTGGGCGGGCCGCGCTCGGGTCACTGTCGGCGTCGCGCCCGCGCACGGACACGCCGCGCGAGTCGCCGCGAACGACGCGACCATGGCGGCCATGCAGTACAACTTCAAGAAGATAACACACGTGCGTCCCCGCGCGACTCGCCGCGCGCGCGTCGCGTCGCCTCGCCTCGCCTCGCGCGCCGCCCGCGAAATTTGCGGCCGTCTTTCGGCGGCGGCGGCGTTTCCGCCAACCGTCCGTTTCGTTCGCTGACCTCCGCTTCCCTCCGCCGCACCCTCCTCAGGTCCCGACCGCGAAAGACTTCATCGACGTCGTTTTATCGCGCACGCAGAGGCAAACCCCCACGGTCGTCCACCGCGGGTACGCGATAACGCGGATCCGCGCCTTCTACATGCGAAAAGTGAAATTCACGCAGACGTCGTGGAACGAAAAGCTGACGCGCATCTTGGAAGACTTCCCGCGCGTGGACGACATCCACCCCTTCTACAGCGACCTCCTCAACGTCCTGTACGACAAGGACCACTACAAGCTCGCGCTCGGGCAGTTGAACACGGCGAAGAACATCATCGACAAGATCGCGAAAGACTACGTCAAGCTACTCAAGTACGGCGACTCTCTGTACCGGTGTAAGCAGCTCAAACGCGCCGCGCTCGGGCGCATGTGCACGATCATGAAGAAGCACGCGGCGTCGTTGGCGTACTTGGAGCAGGTGAGGCAGCACATGTCGCGCCTGCCGTCGATAGACCCGAACACGCGGACGATCTTGGTGTGCGGCTATCCGAACGTCGGGAAGAGCTCGTTCATGAACAAAGTCACGCGCGCGGACGTGGAAGTGCAGCCGTACGCGTTCACGACCAAGTCCATCTACGTCGGGCACACGGACTACAAGTACTTGCGGTGGCAGGTGCTGGACACGCCGGGTATTCTCGACCGACCGCTGGAGGAGCGGAACACGATCGAGATGCAGTCGATCACCGCGATGGCGCACTTACGCGCGGTGGTGTTATACATCGTCGACGCGAGCGAGCAGTGCGGGTTCACGATCAAGCAGCAGGCGGACCTGTTCCACTCGATCAAGCCGCTCTTCTCGAACAAGCCGCTGGTGATCGCGATCAACAAGGTGGATCAACGTCGGTTGGAGGATTTGAAACCGGAAGACGCGGCGCTCGTCGAAGGCATGCGCGCGGCGACGCGAGGCCCCGCGGCGTTGCAGCTCGGCGACGACGAAGAGCTCCCGTGCATGTCCACGCTGAGCGAAGAGGGCGTCATGGACGTGAAGCGCGTGTGCTGCGATAAGCTCCTCGCCGCGCGAGTGGAGCAGAAGCTCGCGTCGCGCAGAGCCGGGGAGGTTCTCAACCGTCTGCACGTCGCGATGCCGAAGCCGCGCGACTCGAGGTCGCGCCCGGTGGTGATACCGCACAGCGTCGCGATCAACCGCGCGAAGAAGGCGTCGGGCGAGTTGCCGCCGATGATCACCGAGAAGATGCTCCAGGAGGAGAACGGCGGCGCCGGGGTGTACAGCGCGGATCTTCGTAAAAACTACCTCCTGGACGACGACGACTGGAAATACGACATCGTTCCGGAGATTTACAACGGGAAGAACGTCAGCGACTTCATCGACCCGGAGATCGAAGAGAAGCTCGCGGAGCTCGAGCGCGAGGAGGAAGAGCTCGAGGCGGCGTGGGAGCGGGAGAAGGCGGAGGAGGAGATGGAGGCGGAGAGCGACATGGACGAGGACGACAAGGAGCTCCTGAAGCAACTGAGAAGCAAGAAGGCGACGATGATCGCGGAGCACCGAAGGAAAAAGTCCGCGGGCAACAACGCGGCCAACATGCCGAGGACCGCGGACCCGGAAAGGCGCGCGACGACGACGCGGATGAAGCAATCGCTCGGCGAGATGGGCATCGACGCCAGCCTCGCGGTGAAACGCGCGCGAGAGCGGAGCGCGTCCCGCGTCGGAAGAAAGCGCGAGCGGTCGACGGCGGCGATGGACGACGCGGAGGACATGGACGCGGAAGATGGGGAAGGCGAGAAGAAGCGCGCGCACAGCAGCAAGTCGCGCAGCGTCTCCGTCGCGCGGCGGACGGCGCGCGCGGACAAGTCGCCGGGGAGCGGGTTGCGGAACGACGACGAGAGGATGCGCGCGCAAAAGCTGGCGGACAAGGCGCAGAGGAAGGCGAACAAACGCGCGAAGATTGGCGAGGCGGACCGCCAGATCATCACGAAGATGCCGAAGCATCTGTTCAGCGGGAAGAGAGGGATCGGGAAGACGGACCGCCGGTAGACGAGGCGGGCGAACGACCCGACCGCGACGACGAGGTTACGCGTAAGGTTAGTAATGTTTGTAAGAGGAGAACGAGAAGAGCTCTCAGTCATCAAACAGAAAGAACGCGACGACGTCGACATCGCGTCACTCGCGCCTCGCGCGGTCCCGTCCCGTCCGCCCGCGCGGGATGGCCGGCCGCGGGCGTCCGCCGCCGGCGGCGTTCGCGGTGCCGACGATCGACGTCTCCGCGTTCGAGGGCGCCGACGCGACCGCGTCGGACGACGTCGTGCGTCGCGTCAAGGAGGCGTGCGAGCGCGTCGGTTTCTTCGTCGTGATAAACCACGGCGTGTCCGACGCGCGCGCGCGCGACGCGATGGCCGCCGCGCGCGGGTTCTTCGCGCGCCCGCTCGAGGAGAAGATGAAGATCGCGAGCCTGAAGAAAGGGTACATCCCCGTCGGCGGGTGCGACAACGCGGTCAGGCCGACCAACATGCACGAGAAGTACAGCTGCTCGCGCGTCGACGGCGTGGATGCTGTCTCGGGTCCGTACTACGACGCCTCCGCGTCGCCGGACGCGGCGTTGTACTTTGGCGAACAGAATCGCTGGCCGGAGTCCCCGAGCGGGTTTCGCGAGGCGTGGGAGGAGTACTACCGCGCGATGGAGACCCTCGCGTCGCGGCTGATGCGAATGTTCGCGCTGGCGCTGGGCGCGGACGCGCATCACTTCGAGACGAGGATCGACAAACACGTCACGAACCTCGTCGCGTTACGATATCCTCCCCTCGACCTCGACCTCGACGCGCGCGCGGACGCGGACGCGGACGAGGGCCCTGATGAGACGATCGTCGAGCGCGTGAAGCCGCACACGGACCCGACGACGCTGACGATCCTCGCGTTCGAAACGGGCGAGGCGGGGGGGTTACAGGTGCTTCCGGACCGTCGCAGCGACGGCGGCGACGCGTCCGGGTCCGACGCCGGCGCCGAGGTTGACGAGTGGATCGACGTCCCGAGCGTCGCCGGCGGTTTGCTCGTCAACCTCGGCGACGTCATGCGGTTCTGGACGAACGACGCGTGGAAATCGACGCGGCACCGCGTCGTCGCGCGACGCGAAACATTAGCGCTCGACCGCCTGTCGTTGATCTTCTTCCACATGCCCAACTACGACGCGGTCGTGGACGCGGGAGACTTCGGCGCCGCGGTGGTGAACGACGCGCGGCCGCGGAAGTACCCGGCGTTCAAGTCCGGCGAGCGAAGTCACTTTAATCAGCTGATGCGGGACGAGGAGGGGTTGCCGGACCGGCAGACGCTGAAGGAGGGGACGAACGCCCGAGGCGACTAGCGTAGCGCGGATGTGTAGAGTACTGTACTTTACAACCAGGCTGTCGGCGGCGCTTCGCGTCTCTCCGCCGTCCCTCCCAACTCGCTTCCGACGCCCCGGTCGCCGTTTACTTCCTGTTCGGGTTCGCTTTCTTGATGTAATCGCCCAAGAATTCGAAAGGATCCGCCGGGCGCGCCTTCACGAGCTCTCGCAACCCTTGCCTCAACACCGGCACGACGGTCTCGTCGAGGTACTGACGCACCGGCGGTCCTTTCCTCGCGGGAACCGCCGCGGCGGCGACGGGCGCCGCGGGCTCCGCCGCCGCGGGGGCTTCCTCCGCCGCGGGGGCTTCCTCCGCCGCGGGGGCCTCCTCCTCCGCGGGCGCGGCCTCCTCCGCGGGCGCGGCCTCTTCCGCGGGCGCGGCCTCTTCCGCGGGCGCGGCCTCCTCGGCGGGAGGCGCCTCCTGACGACGCGAGCGGTGGACGGGGACGGCGACGGGACGCGGAGGTCAGCTCGAGGACGTCGCGGCGCGCGCGAGACGCTGAGACGCTTTTGAATCATGCCGCGAGGCTCGACGCCGCGACGATGCGCCGGGAGAGAGCGCGCGCGGCGAGCGCGTCGTCGCGAACGCGCGGGGCGTCGCGAAGGCGAAGATCGTTGTTCGATTTGGGATTCGGATGTTGTCGTTTTTCGACGCTCGGGCGTTGACGACGACGCGACGACGACGACGCGCGCGATTTCGCGCGCGCACCTCGGCGGGGACGTCTGGTGGGGTCTCTTCGGACATGCTTGAAGCGCGCGTGGGCGGCGTGACCGAGCGCGTGCAGTTCTGACCGCGCGCGCGCGACGCGAATCTTGTTCCCCTGGCTGGAAAATGACCGACCGCGCCCGGGCGGCATGAGTCGTCGTTGGTCGGCTTCCGCTTCCCGGTCGAAAACGACGCGACGCCTCCTCGCGCGGTCACAAGCGGGTCGCGCCGTCGTCGCCGCGAGGGACGAGGACGAGCTCGGCGGACGCGCGCGAGGGACGCATCGCGAGATCCGCGGCGACGGAGCGATCGATCGATCGCGCCGAAGCGTGAGGCGGACGGGAAGGGATCATCTCGCCAGATCTGAGCGGGCGCGGGGAAGAAGAGCGGATTCGTTTGAAGATGGCCACCCCGGGCGCTTCGAACGCGGAGGCGCTCAAGACGCAGATGGCCGCCGCGGTCGAGCTCGCGGGAACGAACCCCGCGGAGGCGGTCAAAGCCTACCGCGCGGTCGTGTTCTGCCCGAACGGCGCGGACACGGAGAGCGTCAAGGTCAAGGAGCAGGGCATCGACGCGCTCTCGAAGCTCCTCGCGAAGCTCCAGGACGCGCCCGCGCTGAAACTTCTGCTCACGGAGCTCCGCCCGCTCTTCGCGGTCGTCCCGAAGGCGAAGACGGCGAAGATCGTGCGCAACGTCATCGATGTCTTCGCGACCGTCCCGGGGTCCGACGACCTCCAGGTGGAGCTGTGCAAAGAGCAGGTCGCGTGGGCGAAGGAAGAGAAGCGGACGTTCCTGAGGCATCGCGTGGAGTTGCGCCTGAGCACGCTCTACTTGGAGAAGAAGGCGTTCCAAGACGCGCTGAAGCTGATCGGCGCGCTCGCGTTCGAGGTGAAGAAGTTAGACGACAAGCTCCTGCTCGTGGACATCCACTTGCTCGAGAGTAGGATCCACTACGCGCTGAGGAACATGCCGAAGGTGCGCGAGAGCGCCGATGGATCGTTCGTTCGATTTAACGAACCCCGCGAAGAACCCAAACCCGCTCGGCTCCTCGTTCCCCTCGATCGCACCGTCGCACCTCTCCTGACCCTCTCCTTCTCCTGA
>Ga0181560_10000976_pt1 | contig 26634 bp, 25 predicted proteins | sample 011ome_20_FD_133751 | JGI IMG/M metagenome (GOLD analysis project Ga0181560, IMG submission 133751) | Coastal salt marsh microbial communities from the Groves Creek Marsh, Skidaway Island, Georgia - 011509CT metaG (megahit assembly) | ecosystem: Environmental > Aquatic > Marine > Intertidal...
CAGCCGCCGCGCGAGAAGAAATCGCGGCGGCAGCTCGCGGCGGAGAAGGCGGAGCGCGCGGCGGCGGCGGCGTCCTCGGGAATGTCCTCCGACTTTTTGTCCGACTCGCAGCCGGAGGTATACCGCACCGCGTCCGACAGCGACTCCGCGGCAGGGAGCGGCGGGTGCTACCCGGGGAGCGCGCAGACGAGGAAAGGACGCGCGGCGGCGAAGGCGGCGGCGCGCGCGGCGGCGGCGGCGAAGGCGGCGGAGCGCGACGGGATCAAGGTGGTGACGGCGCCGTCGTCGGCGTCGTCGTCTGCGCCGGCGGCGAAGACGTCGAGCGTGGAGGACATGCTCGTCGCCGCCGCGGTCGCCGCGGAGGCGAGCGACGCGAGCAGGCGCGCGGCGGAGACGGCGAGACGCGCGGAGACGGCGGCGGCGGCGGCGGCGGCGGCGGCGGCGGCGGTTGATGACGATCCGTATTCCCCCCCGCCGGGGCCGCCGCCGGGGCCGCCGCCGGTCGCGACCCCAGTCGCGGCGCCGGCGACGCCGACGACGTCCAGGCACCCGGTGCACGGCGACATCCCGGTCGCGCAGCTCTGGACGCCGCCGCGCGACTCGGCGCCGCCGACGGCGTCGCCGGCGTACGACGCGCCGCCCGTCGCGATCGCGGTGCCGGCGCCGCCGCCGCCCGGGCCGCCTCCCGCGGCGTACGCTCACCCCGGACCATATCCCCCGCCGGGCGGCGCGTACGGCGTGCCGGCGATGGCGCCGCACGGGCTCCATATGGGCGCGTACGACGCGCTGTACGTGCACCACTACATGCAGGCGATGGCGTCGTTGCATCAACAGCATCTGGCGGGCGGGGCGCTCCCCGCGGAAACCCTGGCGCCGGCTCCGGCGCCGCCGCCGACGGTCGCCGCGCCGCCGCCGCCGCCGCCGCCGCCGCCGCCGCCGCCGCTGCCGCCGGGGCCTCGACCGGAACACCTCCGCTCGTGAGCGCGACGCGCGCGATCGATCCGTAGACGAGACGTAGCGAGACAGACCTCTGCTTTTTAAGAAAACGAAGAGTCGTCACTTCATTTTTTTGAAAACGGAAGTGTTACACTATGATAGACGAGTGGAGCTCCGATCAGTCGGACACGCCGCGACCTTTCGAGGAACGAGACCCGTGACGCGGTCAGAAAGGTCACTCCCCTTGGCGCGCCGCACGCTTCGCGATCGCGACCGAGCGCGTTGACCGGTGACCTGGAGTCCACCCCCCCGCGGACGACTCGGCGATCCGCGCGCGTTACGCGCGACCGACGTCGCGTCGCGCGAAAGAGGACACGTCTCCGCGTGAAAAAGGAATATTTGCAACATTCAGCACATTCACATCACATTCAGCCTCAGCCACACGAGGTACGCCAGCAACCTTTCGTTTCGATTTCTTGTACTTTATTCTTTGGTGAAGTTTTTTTATTCTCGAACCCACTTGATGACATTCTAGGGCTATCCATCGTGCAATTTTCATTTCAGCGCCACTGATATTCACTTCACCTCGACGTTGTGATCTGCTTTAGGAAAGTTTTTTCTCGCAATGCGCATCTCCGTCTCCGCGGCCGTCTTCTGCGTGCTGTTCGCGCTGCAAGTCTCGCAGGTTCAAGCGTCTCTCGGTCCCGTTCAGCACGACGGTATCAAGATGCCTGCTGGCGTATCAACTCCCAAGTCAATAGGCTTCAGCGAAATTATCGAACGTGGCCCAGACCGGCGCACGATGAGAGATGAAAGCGCATTTGCCACTTGTGTTCTAGCCTCTAAACCCGATTTTTTAGTATGGTTCGGGTTAGATAGCGACGCAAAAAGCAAAGTTTATGAATCTTGTGGACCACTATGAAGAAACCGACTCTTTTTGCGAACTGACTGAAGATGCCTATCGAGGTGATTTTGATTCCAGGTTTGCTTCGGGAGGGGCATTTGCAGCATCCAATACAGTCATATTTCCTGTAGAGACCATGGGAGGCAACTACTGCTTCGCCTCTGAAGAAGACTGCTGCGAACTCAACGCTGGTCTCGTCGCTGGCATAGTCATCGGCTGCACCGTGGGCCTCACCCTGCTCATCGTCGCGTGCGCGTGGTGCTGCAAGTGCTGCTGTTTCCAACGGAAGGTGCAGCCCGCGCAACCGGGGGTCGTGATGATGCAACCCGCGTACGTGTTGCCGAAATAAGCGTCTGCACAGGAGTACGCCCGATTTGTGTTGTTGGATGGTTTGTTTCTCTCCTTGGGCTGTTAGTCTGGACGTGAATATCCCTAGAAGGATACGATGAAGACGAATGCAGTCGAGGGGACATGAACATCAAACGGTACCAGTGACGGCGTTCTTCCTCTCCTTGTCGAAGTGTGAGTGTTTTTTGCTCAGCGACGTTGGTGGCTAATATTTACATTCACTGACGCGCTAGGTCTTTTTATATCACCACCCAAGACAATCATAACATTCCTTCGCATCTTCCCTACCTTTTCACGTGCGTCAGGATTACCACCTCCGCCGTCGGATTCTGAACTTCTGCCTCCTTCTCAAACTTCTATCATATCTACCTTCATGCGTCCTCCCAGTCGTCGCCTTCGACGTCTTCCCACTCGTCGTCGCCGCCGACGTCGTCCCCGACCGCCATCGCCTCCGCGAGGAGATCGTCCGTGCTCGTCCCGCGCGCGTCGTCGATCGCCGCCGGCGCCGGCGCGGGCGCGGGCGCGGGCGCGTCTTCGCGCTTCTTCTCTTCGTCCTCCTCCGCCGCCGCCGCCGCGCCCGCGTCCGCGCCCGCGCCCGCGCCCGGCCCGGCCCCCGCGGCGCTCAACGCCTCCATGTACGCCCTCAGCCACTCCTTCTTGATCGCCTCCTCGTCCATCTCCGCGGCGCCCTTCGCCCTGCTCGGCTCCGCCGCCTTCGCCCCCCCCGCGAGCGCCGCGTCCTCCTCCTCGAACTGAGGGTCGTTGCCCATACGAGCGAACGTCGGGGCGGAGTTGAAAGGCGTCAGAAGCGGAGTTGAAAGGCGTCGAGGTGTGTCGGGATTGTGAGCGAGGGGTGGGCGGAGAGAAACAAACGCCGGGAGACAAACTCCTTAAGAATCGGCGTGCACCACGCCGAAGCGGTCGTACGGGAACCAGTGTGAGGAGAACGCGCCTGATTCCGCCGCAGCCACTCCGGCTGTGCCTTGGGCGCGTTCGCCTCCGCCTCCATCGCCTCCTCCTGCTCCTTCGTCAGCCCCAACGTCACCTCGAACTTCGTGTCCTCCAGGTCGTCGGTCTGGACGCCCAAACCGCCTCTTCCGCCGCCGCCGCCGTGGTGGTGGTGGCCGTCGGCGTCGCCGGCGCGAGCCGCGCGGATCTTCATCGCGCGCGTCCACTCGTTGAGCGTCCCGTATTGCGGCGGCGTCTTTCCCTTGACCCTATACAAGCGAACGTCGGGGTGGAGTTGAAACGCGTCAGTTGAAGTTGAAAGGCGCCGAGGGCGGGGATTGAAAGCGGGGGGTGGGCGCAGAGAGACGCCGGGAAAAGTCCTTAAGGATCGGCGTTCACCACGCGAACGGGGTCGTATGGGGACCAGTGTATAGAACGCACCTGTCCAGCTGCTTCTGCACGATCGAAACCTCGCGCTCGAAGTCCGCGAGCGCTTTCTTCATGCCCTCTTTCGTCTTCGGCTCCGGCGGCGCGCCGTCCTCGCCGCCGCCGAGCTGCACGACCTCGCACCTGCACACCTGGCACCGAAACGTCATGGATTGCGCGTCTGAGGGCCGTTCCATCGTTCGAAGCGACGTCGGGGTGGAGTTCAAAGGCGTCAGTTGGCGTTGAAAGGCGTCGCGGTCGGGGATCGAACGCGAGGAGCGGGCGGGGAGAGACGCCGGGAGAGAAAGTCCTTAAGGATCGGCGTGCACCGCGCGAACGCGGTCGACGGGGACCGGCGCGAGACAGAACGCGCCTAACAGTCTCGCGGCGTCCAGCGACGTGTACCGCTTGCCGCACGCGTCGTCTTCGCCGACGCACCGGTACAGCACGCTCGCGGGCCCGCGCTCGATGTTCCGCCTCAGGTTCCTCCGCGCGGTCCCGATGCGCAGCGTCGCGGCGTCCACGACGCGGCTGTAGTCCAAGCGCACGTACGTCACGACCTTCTTCTCCACGGAGTTGAGGCGATCGTTGAGGACGTGATCGTCGACTTTTTGTTCCTCCGCCCGCAGCCTCGTCCGCGCGATCCGCTCCTTGTCCTTCTCCTTGACGTGCGCGCGCGTCACGAGCTTCTGCTCTTCGAGGTAATGCAGCGCCTTTCGGACCTGCTTCGCGCTGAGGAGGACCGACGCCGCGAGGTCGTCCTCGCGAACCCACGCGCGTCGCGTGAGCGCGTCGACGAGCACCTCGACGATCGCGGTGTTGTCGTGCTTGGCGTTTCCCGCGCGCGCGAGCCTCTCGCGCGTGGACGAGTGGCGGTAGAAGGCGCGCGCGAGCGTTCGCGCGAGCTTCTTGTGCTCGCTCATGACGCCCGCGGGGGCGGACGGGGGTGGCCGCGGCGCCGAGATCTGGCGGGAAGGTGCGCGCGATTTCACATTATTAGGGCATCATCGGTGCCCGACTTTTTCTCGTCGAAAGGACGAAGCGTTCACTTTCAGTCGCGGCGGCGGTCTCCCTCGACTCGTCCAGTCGCACAGCACGACAGGCGTATCATCTGGTCGTTCGCGTCTTCGGCACGAGTGCGCGTCCTATTGAATACAACGTTCGTTGTCTCGAGCTACTGTCTTCTAATCGCGTCCTCCCTCCCCGTCTCGCCGGGCGCGTCGACGCGTCAAAGTCTGTCACTTGTAGAACCTTCTCAGCGCCTTGCTCACGTCCTTGGGCGCCTCCGGCGCGTCGCTCGCCGCGCCCGCGCTCTGCCCCGGCATCGCGCCCCCGCCCTCCGCGCCGTCGCCCGCTCGCCGCGCCCCGCTCGCCTTCGCCGCCGCGCTCTTCCGCTTCGCTTCCTCCGCCTTCATCCGCGAGCGCAACTTTTTATCGTCCACGACGTTTTGCTGCTTCTTCCGGTACCGCTTCGAGACCCTGTTCTTCCCCTTCATGCGCGTCTTCTCCGCGTTCGCGTCCCTCTGCTCGCGCCGCGCCGCGAGCTGCGCCTCGATCGCGGCCTTCCTCCGCTCCGCCTGGACCTCCTTCGGAACCGCGCGCAGCTTCCCGACAGCGTCCGCGTCGAGCTGTATCGTCTCCGGCGGAAGCTTGTCCATGACCTGCGACACTTCTTGCTCTCTTCGCTGGTTTCGCGTCTCGAACGGGTTCGCCACCATGGAGTCGTAGTTGGGCTCGCCCGCGCCCGGAACGAGCAGGTTCGTGAACCCGCCGCTGTGCCCGACCCCGAGCGCGTCGTCGTACGGCGCGAATCGAAAGTTGCGCACCTTGCGCCCGTTCAGGAGCTGGTGGTTCAAGTACGGCGACTGTTGCTTCGGGCCCGACAGCGCGGCGTCCCACACCTGCACTCTCCCTCCGTACGCCAGCGCGAGCATCCCTCGCTGGGATATGTCCACGTACGTCGCCGGCGTCGGCGTGTAGTACGCGTGGACCTCTTTGTACGTGCGAAGGTCCCATATCTTCACCTGCGCGTCCGCGCCGCTCGTGGCCATGTACCGCCCCTCCGCGGGGTCGATCGCGAGCGATCTGTGATTTGATCGATGAGGGGATTGGAGTCGAAAGGCGTCGGTCGGTCGAAGTTGAAAGGCGTCGCGGCGCGTCGGGATGGGATTAAAAGCGGGGGGTGATGGACGGAGAGAGACGATCGACGGGAGAGAAACTCTTCAAGGAACGGCGTGCACCACGCGAACGCGGTCGTACGGGGACCGGCGTGAAGAAAAGAATACGCGCCTGATCGGCCCGCGGTGGCACAGCATCTTCACTTGCGCGTGTCCCGCGTTGGGCGACCACAGCGTCACCGTCCCGTTGCCGTGCCCGCAGTGCACGATCGCGTTCTGAGGGTTGTGCCGCATGACCTCGCACGCGCCGAGTTTCGTGCGATGCTGCGCCACGAGCGCGCCGTGCGTGACGTCTTGATACCGCAGCACGCCTTGCTCGCCGATGGAGCACAGGAGAAAGTGATGCGGCAAAAACTCCAACGCGTTCGGCGTCGCGTGGTCTTTGAGGCAGTGAATCTCGATCCCTCGCTTGTCGTAGATGTACGCGTACTTCCGCTGCGCCGCCGCGAAGTACTGCCCGTTGTGAAGAAACTTGACGTCCTTCACCACCTCTTTCACGTGCTCCTCCGCGACGAGGCGGTAGCTCCCCCATCGCACCATCGCGAGGTGCCCTCTTCTTCCGCCCAGCACGAGGTCTCGCCCGTTGGGTGTGAAGTCCACCGCGTACGGCCCCAACGTCGGGAGCTCCAGGTCGAACGCCTTCCTCTGCGCGTTGACGTCCACCGCGGCCGCGATGTCCGCCTGCTTGAACCGGAACGTGCGCTCGTCGCCCTCGGCGACGATCGCTCCGGGGGTGTGCGGGAGGAGCCACTTCTCGAAGAGCGCCGCGCTCGTCGCCGCGTCGTCCGCGAGCTTCTCGGCGTAGCGCACGTGCGCCTTGGTCTTGCGGTCCGCGATCTTGGACGTCTTCGCCACGGGCTCGCCCTTGGCGAACTTCTTCGCGCGCGCGTTGAGCTCCTTCTTGAGGCGCTTCTCTCGTCGCGCCATGTCCTCGATCACGTCGTCGGCGGCGGAATGCGGCGCTCGCGCGACGGACGTGTCGAGCGCCTCGGCCGCGCGCGCGGCGGCGTCGAGGCGTCGTTTCTTCTTCGTCGCCTTGTCGGGGCGGTCGTCCAAGGGGGTGGGGATCATCGCGCCGGGGGGAGGGCGCGCCATCCCGCGGAGCGCGCGCGGCGACGGCGGCGCGAAACGCGAGAGCGGGCGCGGCGGCGATTGCCGTGGTCTTTCGCGGAGCGCAGATGATGAGGTGCGTTCGTTCTGTACGTGATCAGCGCTGTAAGGTTTTTCACCCACCGATCGGTTTCAACATTTGATCGCGTCCACTTTCAACTGACCGTTGAACTTTATTGAACTCTCGCACGCACCGCAGGTACGAAGGTACCTGTAGGTTTCTTGCACGTGAAAAATAAAAATACAAAAATACTACTCCCCGCGTGGCCGTACGTTCCTCGCGTGCCCTTCCCCTCTTTCTTTATATATCCCCACTATTCCTTAATCGTCTCTCTCTTCGCCGCCCGCCGCCCGGGCCCCCATCGTGTGCACGCGTGAGGTCATCGGTCGTCCATAACGTCATCTATAAACATCTTTCACTGTAACCCCCCGCCGCCCGCGAACGACGCGGGCCCCTGGGCTTGATCCTGCATCAACGACAAGCGATACGCCAACTCGGAACGCATCGCGCGCGTCTTCTCCAGCTCGGCTTGAATCTCGAGCGCGCGAATCTTCGCGTCCAGGTGGTCCTGGTACGCCCGCTGCGCCAGCATCGCGTCCATCCCTCCTGCCCCCACTCCGGAGACTCCCGCCGGCGCGCGCGCCGCCGACTCGAGCAACGCTTGGATCGCGTTCGCGTCGAAGCCGGTTCCCGCCCCGGCGGCGGCGGCGCCGCCGCCGCCCGCGAGTTGATGGACGCCGGACGCGGCGGCGTTGTTCGGCGCCGCCGCGAGCAACGCCGCGACTTGCGCGCGCTGCAGCGCGCTGACTTCGCCGCCGCCGAGCATCTGCCGCGCGATCTGCAGCCGGTGCGCGGCGAGCGCGGCCTGGCTCGCATTGCCGCCGCCGCCGCTCCAATGCCCGGGGGGGCCCGCGACGGCGTTCGCGTAGCCGCTGTTCACGGCGGCCACCTCGCGCGCGCGGTTCATCGCGCGCATCACGGCCGTGTCGCCGCCCGCGCCGGCGGCGATGCTCTGGATCGCCGCGATTCGCGCCGCGCGCTCGCCGTTCGGGTCGACGCCGTCGGCGCCTCTGATGCCGTGGACTTGTTGAAACCCGCCGCCGAGCGCGTCGGCGGCGTCGCGCTCCGCGGCGAGCGTCAGCGCCTCCCTGCGCGTCTTCTTCGACACGCTCCCTTTCCGGTCGCGCTTGCGATACCCGCGCATGATAGGTTCGGTGATTCCCGCGGAGCGCATGTACGCGTGCGCAGCCTCGACCTCGGTCGCGTAGCACCCGATGTGCTTGTTCCGGTGGTGCGCCTGCCACGGCCGCGGTCCGGTGTTTTTGCGGTATCGCACGCCGCGGTACTTGGACGTTCGGATCGGCTGTCCGCTCTTTCCGACGCCCATGAGCGCCGAGTCTTCTTGGTAGTTCGGCCCCAACCTCGCCTCGGCCGCGAGCCCGAGCTGCTGCGCGGAGAGCCTCGAGAGCGTCGACGCGGCGTTCATCTGCGTCACGATCGGAGGCCTCCCGCGACGCGGCTTCGCCGACGCCGCTCCTCCCGCGTCCGGCGCTCGCGCGTCGGTTTGCGCTCCCGCGGGGGGATGGATCTCGGAGGGAGGCACCGGCGGCGCGCGCGCTTCGTCGTCGTCGTCGTCGTCGTGCGAGTCGTCGTCGTCGTCGGTGGACGCGGACATCACGCCGTCTTCGTCTTCTTCTTTGGCATAATTTCCAGGTGTTACGGTCGTCGTCGCGTCCCCGGCGGAATTATCTTCCCGCTCGTCTTCGTCCTCCTCGTTCGACGGCGGCGCGTCGGCGCGCGCGTCGTCCGCGGGCGCGGGTTCGGGCGGGGGCGCGGGCGCGTCTTCGTCGACGCGCGCGCGCTTCGCGTGGGGCGACGGCGCGCGTTCCTCGAGCGCGCGCGCCATCCCGCGCGGCGCTTGGATTTTCGCGCGCGGCCTCTAAGATCTCGAGAAACCTCGGGGGTCGTATTCGAGAAGAGGGATCCGAGGCGCGCGCGCGGGTTTACGACCGAGGACGAATTCGCGCCCCCGAGCCGCGGCTTCTCGCGCGGGGGGGGAGGCGACGAGCCGCGGCGCGATCAGTCCTCGCGCGTGCGCGGGCTGTGCGTCGCGCGCGCGAACGTGTGCCCCGTTGGAAAGAAATCGCGGCGGCAGCTAGGTTTCTTCGAATCTGTGATCACAAAAGTGAAAAACGTGACTAAATTTCTCCTTTCAAAGGGGGGAAAACGCGAAAAAAGACCTCTCAGCCAATCAACGCCGCGCATTCTCGCGACTTGAGAACCCATTTTCGCCACTTCAGCCATTTCAAGATTTTCTTGTTGCGCATACAGTTACTAGAAATTTATGCGAAAAAGATTCACTAATTGCCCATGCAAATAAATAAAGATTTTTATCGCTAACAAACACACGTGCACTTTATCCACTTATGCGCGTGATGACGCGGCATTTTGGTATCGTGGAGAACGAACGGTCGCGCCTCCCGCGCGCGGCCGGAGCGTACTCGCGGACTGTGGATGGATGCGGACTTCCTCTCCGCGCTCTCGTCGTTCGATCGCCGCGCGGAGGCGGAGGCGGAGGCGGGGCGCGGGACGCGCGCGCGCGCGCGCGACGCCCTCCGTCCCTCGGTCGTCGGTCGTCGGTCCATCACGATCACGTCGCGCGTCGTCGTTCGCGAACCGTTTTTTACTACAGTACTCGTACTGTACCGCGCGCCGCCGCTAAGCGCCTCCTTCCTTCCGTCTCTCCCGTCCTCGCGCGGCGGCGGCGGCCGACGCCCGCGCTCCCCCATCGCCCTCGCCCTCGCCCTCGCCCTCGCCGTCGCCGTTCCCGTCGCGTCACGTCACGACTTCACGAGCCGCTTCAAAGCGGGGAACCACCACGACGCCTCGTCCCAGTGATGCGTCGAGACGCGCAGCAACTCGGCGTCGGCGCCGCGCGCGTCGCCCGCGTCCACGCGCTCGCACAGACGACACAGCGCGTCCGCGACGGGCTCGGACAGACGCGCGCGCGGGTCCTCCTCCCCCGAGTCCGTCGCGTCCGCGGCCGCGTCCGTCCGCCCCGTCCCTCTCCTCTTATACGCCTCGGCGGCGTTCAAAAACGCGAACAACCCGCCGAGTCTCCGCGAGACGCCGTCGAGCTCCTTCCTCCGCGCGGCGGGATTCGGGATCTGGATCGCCCCCGTCGCGCCGCCGCCCGCCGCGCTCGCATCCACCACCGCCATCGCCGCGTCGAACTTCCGTGTCAGCGTCGCGATCATCGCGCGTCGGCGAGGGTCGACGACGGCGGAGACGTCCGCGTCGCGCATCGACACGTCCGACGGGGGCTTGGGCCACTCCGGCGCGGGGCCCACCCACGCGCCGCCGGAGCAGTAGCGCTCGCGGCCGCGCAGCGTGATCGGCGGCGGCGGCGGCGTGCCGCCACTCGGCACCCCTCTCGGCACCCCGCTCGGCACCCCGCTCGGCACCCCGCTCGGCGGCGGCGGCGCGGCGCGCGTCGGCGGGACCGGCGCGCCGGCGCCGGCGGGGACGAAGAGCGACGGCGGCGCGGCGGCGGCGGCGGCGCCGTCCCGCGCACCGCTCGCGAACCCGCCTCCTCCAACGCCGACGCCGACGCCTCCGACCTCGCTCCCCGCCATCGGCGTGAACGGGTACGGGTGGTGTTGTCCCTGGTGATGGTCTCGCGGAGAGGGGTGATGGTGATGATGATATGGATCCCACGCGCCCTGGGGCATCATCTCCGGCGGGGTCGGGTACGCGCCCGCGCGCGCGGCGGCTCCCGGGCCCGCGATCGGCGGCGGCGGCGGCGGCGGCGGCGTCGCGCCCGCGCTCCACGCCGCGGAGGGCGGCGGCGCCCACGGTTGATGGTGCGGACGCGACGAGGGCGCGACGAGATCGTGCGCTCGAGGCTGCTGATGAAGCGGCGCCGCGACGACGGCCGCGGGCGCGACGCCGCCGCCGCCGCCGCCGCCGCCGCCGCCTCCGCCGGTCGTCGTCGCCGCCGCCGCGTGCGTCGTCGTCGTCGTCGTCGCCAGCGGCGCGGAGGACGCGAACGGCGACCTCGCCGCGCCGCCGGACGCGACCGTCGGCGACGACAGCGGCGCCGTGCGCGCGAACGGGTTCGTCGGCATGTGACGGTCGACGCGACGACGCGACGTGACGACGACGACCTCTTCTTCGCCTCTCGTCCTCTGCTCGCCGCGCGAGGGGAACCGCCGCGCGACCGCCGCCGCCGCCGCGCGCGATCGAGCTCGGCGGCGGCCTCTCCTCTCGCCGTCGATCCGCGCGCGTTCGCGCGCGCGACCGGCGGACGTGCGCGCGCGCGCCGCGTGCTGCGGACGGACGACGCTCCTCTCGCGATCGTGGGGGTCTTTTCGCGCGCGAACGAACGCGAACGCGAACGCGTCGCGCGCCACACTTTTTCGATCGCGCCTTCGCCTTCGAACGTCGTCCGTCCGCGTCGTCGCGTCGCACGTCTTGGCCTCCGCCGCGCTCCTCGCCGCGCCCGCCGCCTCGGCCTCGCGGCGCGCGCTCGCCGTCGCCGCGCGCCGATCCCCGCGCCGCATCGCGCTCGCCTTCGCCGTCCAAGGCGCGGGCGCGTCGAACGGAGCGCGCGAGCGCGCGACGCTCGCGCCGGTGTCGACCGATCCGAACGTCGCCTTCTACCAGGTCAAGGCGCTCGTGCGCCCGTGGCGACTCGACGGCGTCGTGCACGCGCTGAACGAGGCGGGCATCCTGGGCCTCACGACGTACGCGGTCCAAGGCGCGGGCGCGCAGGTTGGGAGCTCGGAGCGATACAAGGGCACGGAGTTTACGGGCGGCGCGGCCACGGACGCGCTCGTGGAGAAGGTGCGTTCTATACACTGGTCCCCATACGACCGCGTTCGCGTGGTGGACGCCGTTTCTTAAGGACTTTCTCTCCCGGCGCATCTTTCCGCCCACGCCACGGTTTCATTCCCCGACAACGAACGACGCCTATCAACTTCAACTGACGCCTTTCAACTCCACCCCGACGTTAGGTGTGCATCGAGGTGGTGGTGGAGACGGCGCAGGCGCAGGACGTCGTGGACACGATCGTGAACGCCGCGCAGACGGGGGAGATCGGCGACGGGAAGATCTTCCTGCTCCCCGTGCACGACGTCGTGAGGATAAGGACGGGGGAGGTGGGCGAGAACGCGGAGCGGATGGCGGGCGGGAGGAAGGACATGAAAGCGAGCGCGTGACGAGAGGGAAGAGAGGCTGTGTGAAAGAATCTTGATTCAACAATCGTCGCCGAGCCCTCTCGGCCCCTCTGTCGTAAGTCGTCGCGTCTTCATCAGTTCGTCGTCGTTCGTTTCGCGCGCTCGTCTTTACCCATCGTCGTGTTTGTCGTCGTCGTGGACGCGTCCACGCGCGCTTTCAAGAACCGAGCCGCGCGCGCGGGATCAAACGTCGGCGCGGACGCGGACAACGCGAAACCCGAACTCGAACCCGCCGGCGCCGGCGTCGCCGTCGTCGTCGTCGTCGTCGTCTTCGCGGCGGTGGGAAGCGACGGGAACTCCGCGAGTCGAGCCGCGCGGTCGCGCGCGGTCTCGCGCTGCGCGGCGGCGGGAGCGGGCGAAGGCGCCGCGGCTCTCGTCGTCGTCGTCGTCGTCGTCGAACGCTTCGCGCGCGGCGGCGACGCCTCGCCCCCGCCTTCGCCCTTGCCGCGTTTCCCCTTCCCTCCGCGCTCGTCGTCGTCGTGATCGCCGCTCGCGCTGCTCCCACAGCTGTAGAGCTCGTCCGCGGAGTCGTGCACGAGCGGCGACCGCGGCGTCGTCGCGCGTTGGCCGTCCGAGGCGCACGCGGGGGCGATTTCCGATCCCCCGCCGCCGCCGCCGCCGCCGCCGCCGCCGCCGCCGCGCCCCTCGCGCGCGGCGCGCACCGCGAGCTCCGCCTCCCTCGCCTTCGCAGACGCCTCCGCGGCGGCCGCGGCGGCGACGTTCGCAGCCTTCAACGCCGCCTCCGCGGCCGCGTTCGCGACCGCCTCGAGACGCGAGACGCGAAGCGCCTCGGACAGCGCGGCGGCGTCTTCGACGTCCACCGTCGCTGCCGACGCCGATGCCGCGCCGATCCGCGCGGGGGGCGGTCCGGGCGGCAGCGGAGGCTGACGCGGGTGGTGTCGCGGCGCGCGCGTCTGCGCGGGCGGCGGCGGCGGCGGCGGCGGCGCGCGTTTCGTGATGACCCTCGGACGGTCGCGCGTCGTCGCCGTCGTCGTCGCCGCCGCCGCCGCCGCCGCCGCCGCGCGCTTCGACCCCCGTCTCGTGCTCGCGGTCATCCAGGAGCTCTCGCCGCCGCTCTCGTCGTCGCCGACGCACCCGTCGTCGTCGTCCTCGCCGCCGCGATACTCGCGCGGCGCCGCGGGGACGATCTCAGTTGAAGCGACGACCGACCGGGGAGGAGGCGCCGCGGCGGGAAGCGCCGCCTCCGCCTCCTCCTCTTCCGCGGCGGTCTCCTCCTCCTCCTCCTCCGCCGCCGCCGCCGCCGCCGCCGATTCGATCCCCGCCGCCGCCTTCGCCTTCGCCTTCGCCTTCGCCTTCGCCGCCCTCGCGCTCTTCGCGGCGGTCGCGGCGCCCGCCTTCTCCTCCTCGCCAAAGTCCGCGAGCTCGTCCATGTGCCGCGAGAGCTCGTGCTCCGCGTACGCCGCCGCGGCGACCGCGACGGTCTGCTCGAACATCACCTTGGCGACGATGTCGTGCGCGTCGGCGCGTATCGCGTCGTTCGCGGCGACGATCTCTCCTCGCCAGCGCTTCGCGGCGTCGCTGAAGAGCGTGAGCGTGTGTGCGATCTCCTCGGTGAGTTTCTTGGGGAAGATGGCGACCGCCGCCGGCGAAGAACGGTATTCGTCGTCGGCGTCGTCGTCCGTCGCGGTCGCGTTCGCGTCCGCGCACAGCTGTGCGCGCGTCTCGTCCGTCGCGGTCGCGGTCGCGTCCGCGCACAGCTGTGCGCGCTCGCGCTTCGCCTCCTCGCGCCTCTCGCGCTCCTCCATCTCTGCATCGCGCGCTTCCGCGCGGCAGTCGATCAGCCACCGCAGCGCGTTCCGATCGATGCAGTCGATGTGCCGCACGAGACCCGCGAGGCTCCACCCCCCCGTCTTGAGCTTCTCGCCGCTCTCGTTCCACCGTCGCATGACGGAGTAGAGCTCGTCCGCGCGTTCGCCGCGCGCTTTAAGCATCTCCTCGCGCCGCGCGTCGCGTTCGCGCGCGTCGCGGAGAAACCGCTCCACCTCCGCGCTCTTCGGAGGCGCCTTCGGGGCCCCTGGCGTCGCGATAGAAGACGCGTCGGGGCGGGCGCTCGATGAGGCGTTCGAGTGCTTCTTCGCCTCGGCGGCGGCGAGAATCGCGCTCGCGGCGGCGTCAGCGGCGTCGCGCCCGGGTCCCCCCGCGTTCGCCGCGGCGACGGCCGCGTCCACCGCCGCCATCGCCGCCGCGCGCTTCGCGTCGTCGCCGTCGCCGTCGCCGTCACCCCCGCCGCCCCCGCTGCCTCCCTCGCGCGGCGGCCGACCCGCTCCGCGCCCGCGCCCCCCCCGCCCGCCGCCGCAGACGTCCTCGATGCGATCGCCGTCGCCGTCCACGCCCGCGTCGCGCCACCCTCCGGGGGCGACGTCCGTCCTCAGCAGCGTCCTGGCAGTCCCGTCGTCGTCGTCGTCGTCGTCCGCGCGATTCTCCCCCTCCTCCTCCGCGGACTCCGCCTCCGCGCGCGCGCCGCGGAGCACTTCGTGGACGTGGTCGCACTCCAGCGTCGCGAGGTGCGCGTTGTACGCCATCACCGCGTCCGTCGCGAGCGCGCACAGCGACTGCGTGGGTGAAGCGATCGGTCAGTCGAACGTCGTACCGGTCAAACGTTGAAAGGGAAGCGCGGGTGAAGAGTGTCGACGGGAAAAGTCCTTAAGGAACGGCGCGCGCCACGCGAACGGGGTCGTATGGGAAGCAGTCTCACCTCGGCGTTGTCGTCGCCGAGGGCGTGGTGGCGGTTCTGGATGTCCTGCTCGATCGCGGCGGTCTCCTCCTTCAGCGCCGCGAGCGCGGCGTGGAGGCGGGCCTTCAGCTTTTTGCCGCCCTCGATTCTTCCCACGCCGCGTTCGCGGGGTTTGCCGCCGGCGCCGGCACCGTCCGCCGCGTTGGCGTTGGCGTTGGCGTTGGCGTTTCCGCCGCCGCCGTCTCTTCCGTCGCCGTTCGCTTCCCTGTCGAACCGGTGCTTGATCTCCATCTCGCGTCGCCTGTGAACGTCCCTCAAGAGCGTCATCTCGTACCGAATCCCCGAGACCCTGAGCTGCAGTCGTCGCACGGCGTTGTCGAGCCTGAGCCACTTGACGCACGCGTTGGGCAGGTTCGCAAACTTGGCGCCCGCGTTGATCGCGGTCTGATGCAACCCCGCGATCTTCGCGTGGTCCCTGCGCCACTCCAGGTTAAAGTTGCACAAGTTCTGTCTGTGCTGCGACGCCTCGACGTACGACGCGCGCGCGATGGCGCCGAAGAGGACGGGGTTCCATCTCGGCGTCGTCGCGAAGAACGCCTTCGACGCCTCCGACGCCGTCGGCGGCGACGGGTAGGGCGCGGCGGTCGGCGATCGACCGGCGCCGCCCCCGGACGTCGCGGCGACGTCGCGCTCGAGCTCGTCGTCGTCGCGCTCGTCGAATTCCGCCAGGCCGCGGCGGAGGAAGTCCGCGCACTCCTCGCGCGTGGAGACGCGCGCGGTCAGCGTCAGCGCCGGCGGCGGCGCGGTCGTCGCCGCCGTCGCCGTCGCACCCGCCGCGGAAGTCGCCGCGGTCGCGGCCGCGGTCGCGCAGCCGTGGTCGCGGTCGAGGACGACGAAGTCGCCGATGCGAAGTCGTCGCGCGTCGGCGTCCTCCTCCGCGCGCGCGCGCGCGTCGTATAAATCGTCGTCGTCGTCGTCGTCGGCGGCGGCGCCTCCGTCCGACGACGACGACGACGACTCTTCGTCCGAAAAGTCATCGGACGCGGACGGGGACGCGTCGTCGTCGTCGTCGTCGTCGTCGCCGTCGTCGCGCGCGCTCGGCGTCGGACCGCGCGCGGCGTCGTCCGCGACCGCGCCGGCGACGCCCTCGCGCGACGGCGACGGCGTCCGCGGCGACGACGGCGAATCGCGCTGCCCTCCGCGCGCGCGCGCCTTCTCGTCTCCCCGCGCGGTCATCGAGGCGTCGTCGTCGTCGTCGTCGTCGTCGAGCGAGATCTTCTCGAACGCGCGCAGCCATCGCGCGGCGGCGTCTCTCACGTGCCCGGGCGGCGCGTTGCGATCGACGTTCTCTCGGATCGCGGCGAGGCTCGCGACGAGCGGCACCGCGTCCTCCGCGCCGACGCGGTCGGCGACGAACGCGACGAACGCGTCGCGCGACGCCGCGGTCCCGCGCGTGACGTCGCGCAGCGCGAGCCGGCCGCGCGGATTCGACGACCCGGGGAGGCGACCGGACGCGCCGCCGCCGCGCGCGTCGCCGCCACCGCCGCCGGATCCGCCGCCGCCGGGGCCCTTCCTCGCCGCTTTCTTCGCGCCGCCGGCCTTGTTCTTGCCCTTGCCGCCCCCCATCGCCGCGCGATCTGGACTCGGCGCGGCGAGATCTGAGACGACGCGAGACGCGGCTGTCGAAGCCGAGGACGAAAATAGCCGGTCCTGACGAAATTAAAAGTCCAAAAACGCGTCTCTTCGTTGTCCGCGATGAAAACGATCGATCGGAGGTTCAAGCGCGGTCGTCACGTCACCGATCGGTCGAAGCGCCAGATCGGTCAAACGTCAGAGTCATGAGTTACTTTTACGTAGACTACAAGCAAGAGCGCCACCCTCCCCATCATCCATCCATCCTTCTCTCTCTTCTTCTAGTCCACTTTCTTGACGTCGATCGCCCACGTCATGATGACCCCGTCCTCGCCGCCCGACACGAGCGTCCTCCCGTCCGCGCTGAAGCTCAGCGACAGCACGGACTTGCAGTGCGCGTGCTTGGACGCGAGCAGCCGACCGCTCTCGAAATCCCACAGCTTCAACATCTGAGGGTAAAAAAAAGTTCACCGGTCAGTTGAAAGGGACCCACGCGATCAAATGTTGAAACCGAACGATGAGTGAAAAACTTTTGTACAGAACGCACCTGATCTTTGCTTCCCGTGGCCAGGACGCCCTCGCTCGACAGCGCGACGCACGTGCACTCCCGCGCGTGCGTCCCCGGCACGATCTGCAGCGGCTGCTGCTCGCTGAGGTCCCAGAACGTCAGGCTCCGGTCCTGCCCCACGGTCACCATGGGCACGGACGCGCCGTCCGGCTCGGCGGAGGCGTCGGCGTACGAAGACCCTTGCGGTTTCACGACTGAGCGGAGTTCAAAGGCGGAGTTCAAAGGCGTCGTCAGTTAAGGTTGAAAGGCGACGAGGTCGGGCGTTGAAACCGAGGGGTGGTGCGCGGAGAGGGACGTCGACCGGGAGAGAAAGTCCTTGAGGAATGAAGTTCACAACGCGAACGCGGTCGTACGGGGACCGGCGTGAAAAAAAGAACGCACCCGACGCGTTGATGCCGCCGACGCGTTGCAGATGTTGCGTCGTCCGACGCTCGCGAATGAGATCCCACGTCAGGATGCTTCGATCCCTCGACGCGGACACCACGTGCGCGTCGCCCGCGAGGACCGCGAGCCCGACGACGCGAGCGTTGTGCTCCTTGAGCGTCGACACGAGCTGCCGCGAAGCGACGTCCCACACGCGCACGTCGCCTGCGCGGGTGAAGGGATCGGTCAGTCGAACGTCGTACCGGTCAAACGTTGAAAGGGAAGCGCGGGTGAAGAGTGTCGACGGGAAAAGAGTCCTTAAGGAACGACGTGCACCACGCGAACGGGGTCGTATGGGAAGCAGTCTCACCTCCGGCGCCGCCGGTGACGAAAAACTGCCGCTCGTTCGACACCGCGATGCACGTCACGCCGTCCACGTGCGCGTCCGGCAGCGTCCAGAGCAGCGCGCCGTCGCCGTCGCGGAACCCGCACACGTGCCCGTTGCCCCACCCGGTGAGGATCGTCCCGGGCACCGCGGCGACGCAGTTCAATCCGCCGCGCATGCGTTCCTGCGCGCGCAGCGTCCCCATCGCCGTACCCTCCGCGCTGATGCTCCACGCGCGCAGCCACCCGTCGGCGCTGCCGGACACGAGCCTCTCCTGCCCGCCGAAGCAGTCCGTCGGCGCGAAGAGCACCGACGTCACCGGCGCGATGTGCGACTCCTCGTAGCACACGCTCTTCGCCGCGCCCGGTCTCAGCGTCTGCAAGGAGACGACGTACTTGTTTCCCTCCGCCGTCGCGACGACAACCTGGTTGCTCGCCGCGATCTTCGCGATGGACGTCACCGCGCCCTTCAGCGTCGCGAGCGGCTCCATCGTGTCCATCGGCGTCGGCGGGCGCTTCGGGTAGTACACGGATACGGTGCCGTCGCCGCCGCCGATGAGGTAGGCGTCCTTCGCGAGGCCGAGGTACTCGAGGCTCAGCACGCACGCCGCGTTCGACTTGCAGCACACCGCGACGTTGCGCAAAACGCATCCGTTGACCGTGAACTCGGTCACGTCACCGGACGTGCTTCCCGCGTAGAGCATCGTCGCGTCCGGGGAGAACTCCACGGAGACGTAGACGCGGCGTTGGAAGCCGGTGCCGCACTTTTGGCCGCCGAGCAATCCGCGCTTCGCGTCGACGCCCCAGACGACGCACGCCTCGACGCCCGCGGTCGCGAACGTGTAGTACGTCCCCTCGTAGATCGCGCTCGAGAACGTCACCGCGCGGCACTCCTCCGGCGCGAGCGCGCCGTTCGCGATGATCCCGCCGGTTCGCGCGTCCCAACAGAAAATTTTGCCATCCGCGGCGACGCCGCCCGAGACGAGGACGCGATCGTCCGGCGAGAAGGCGAGACACGCGACGCCCTCGTCGTGCTCCGACAGCCGGTGCAGCTCCGTCATCGTGCTCAGGTCCCACACGACGACGTCCGCGTTCGTGCCGACGCCCTGTCCGGACGCGAGGTACCGACCGCTGGGCGACACCGCGAGCGCGGCGATGTCGCCGTCGTGCCCGCGGAGGAAAGCATTCTTCGACGGGTCCGCGAGCGACGCGACGACGACGGTGGACGCGACCGCGTAGTAGACGCGGTCGGGGTCGTTCGGGTCCGTCTGCACCGCGCCGATCACGGAAGAGCTGCGCGCGAGGGAGGGGAGGGGGGTGGGGGTCGGCGGCGATCGAGAGAGGACGAGGGCGGTCGCGCGGAGAGACGAAGGAGGCGGAGAGCGCGCAAAGTAAGATCCATTCGACGACGAATCGAACGACGGACGCGACGAATGAATCGCACCTGAGCCCCGCGGCGTGCCGGAGCTCCAGAGTCGCGCTGACGACCGTGCCCGGGTACATGTCGCTCTTCCACTCGATCTCCTCCCCGGACTGACCGGGTTTAGGTTGCGCCATGACGGCGGGGGGGGACGAGGCGCGGTGGAGCGGCGCGCGTCCAACTGCGCGACGATCTTGCCTAAACGGGAACGAGGGGGGGGGAAAGCCGCGCGCGACCGGAAATCGGGCCAGGCCAGGCCGCGAAATAATCGCAGTCGTTTAATTTTCAGAACTTCTACTACACGTAGTCTCTCGCGCGCGACGCTCGCTCGCTCGAGGCCCGACCCGCCCTCCTCGCGTCCCTCACGCGCTCTTCTTCTCGACGACCGCGGTCACCAGCTTCTTCTTCACGACGACCGGGGTGAAGTCGTCCGGGCCCGACTCCCAGATCACCGTCCCGTCGCAATCGCACACCCTCTTCAAGTTTTCGCCGACGCCCGCGCTCCTCGCGAGCACCGCCGCCGCGCCGGTTGACGTTCCATCTTCCCCTCCTCCTCCTCCCTGCTCCACGACCGCCAACGACCTCCCGATGATATCCCACGCTTTCAGACGCGCGTCCACGACGCGGCTAACGATCGTGACCTCCCCGTTCGCGTCGGCGACGAGCGTCCCCAAGTCCCCCGCCGCCGGCTGTGCGTCGTTTTCGCTCGAGGGCCGTTCTATACGAGCGAACGTCGGGGTGGAGTTGAAAGGCGTCAGTTGAAGTTGAAAGGCGTCGAGGTGTGTCGGGATTGAAAGCGAGGGGTGATGGGCGGAGAGATGCGCCGGGAGATAAAGTTCTTAAGGATCGGCGTTCACCACGCCGACGCGATCGCATGGGGACCAGTGCATAGAACGCGCCTGAGTCGTCGTCGTCACCATCATCGGCGGCGTCGTACACCTCGCCGACCGTCTCCAACCCGCGCGTCGTGTCGCCGTACGCGCGCACGGTCATCGCGTACGTCGCGAAAGGTGTCAACCCTCTCAGCCCGCCCTCGATGAGCGTGTTCCGCTCGTCCGCGGCGACGAACCGAACGACGCCCGCGATCGATCCGTGGCCGTACGCGCTTCCCTTGAACTCCGCCACCGCCGCGAGCGACTGCCGCAGCGTCCGAAGATTCGTCCCGAGCCGCCGCGCGAGCTCTTCGCCGAACGCGCCGACGTCGCCCTGCCCGATGAGCCTGCAGTTGAACCCCGCGCGCTCGATCGCGGCGACGATGGCATCCGTCGACGCGGTCGCGGTGACGACGCGGACGCTGTTCGTCGAGAGCGTCGCGGCGACCGCGTCGATCCCGGGCACGTGCGCGAGCGCGTGCTCCACCTTGGCGACGCACTTCCCGCACGCCATCTCGACCATGAACTCGAGCGAGCGCGCGACGGGGGCTTCTTCCGCGGCGGTCGTGGATTCCGCGGCGGTGGATTCCGTCGCGGACGCGGACGCGTCGCGGCGAGGGGGGGGCGCTCGGACGCGGCGCGTCGTCGGACGTCGCGACGACGACGCGCGCGGCGGCGCGCGCGGCGCGACCGCGACCGCCGCGCGCGAGACGCACGACGCGGCGGACATGCCGAACGCGCTCGAGATGATCGCGGCGCGGTCGCGCGCGACGATATGATGCACGATGCGCTTTCCGTGAGCGCGACGCGCCGACACGCCCACTTCTACTTCTCGAAGCCGACTCGACGGTTTCGGAAGGCTTCGTTCGGACGCGTTTGAACCCTGAACGACGGTCTACGCCGCGCTCGACTCGACTGAACCCGCAGCCTCGGACACGTCATCCGCCCATCAGCCACTTTTTTCTTTTTTCCGAGAGGGGGAACCGCGCCATTCCCCCCTCGCGCGAACCCACGCACGACACGATGATGGCCGCCACGACGACCTGCACGTTCACGACCGCCGCCCGCCACGTCTGCGGCGCGAACTGCGCGTGCGCTCGGTGCGTTCCCTCGTCATCGCGTCCTCGTCGAACGATCGTTCGATCGATAAAAATCGCACCGCAACCCTAGAAGATAGACAACCCTTTTCTATCGATATCGATCGATCGACGGCTGACGCGCGCGCCTCCCTCGACGCGATCCGACAGCGCGTCGCTCTCCGCGAAGGCGTTCACCCCGCGCGCATCCCCGGGCCGCGCCGCCTCCCTCGTCGTCCGCGCCGCGGACGAGAAGAAGGCGGTCTGCGTCCTCACCGGCACCGCCGGCGTCGAGGGCACCGTGACGTTCACGCAGTCGGGCGACGGCCCCACGAAAATCGTCGGCGACATCTCCGGCCTCGCCGAGGGCCTCCACGGGTTCCACATCCACGAGTTCGGCGACACCACGAACGGCTGCATGTCCACGGGGCCGCACTTCAACCCGAACGGGATGACGCACGGCGCGCCGACGGACGAGATCCGTCACGCGGGAGACATGGGCAACGTGACGGCGACCAAGGCGCGTTCTACGTCGCACTGGTCCCCATACGACCGCGTCGGCGTGGTGAACGCCGATCCTTAAGGACTTTACTTCCCGTCGTTCATCTCCGCCCAACACCCCTCGCTTTCAATCCCGACACACCGCGATGCCTTTCAACTCCGCTTCTGACGCCTTTGAACTCCACCCCGACGTCGCTTTGAACGATGGAACGACCCTAAGGACGGGTGCGCGTTTGAGATCGAGGACGCGCAGATTCCGCTCTCGGGCGCCAACACGATCGTCGGCCGCGCGTGCGTGATCCACGAGCTCGAGGACGACCTCGGCACGGGCGATCACTCCGAGCCCGGGACGCAGGGGAAGACGAGCAAGACGACGGGCAACGCCGGCGGAAGGCTCGCGTGCGGCGTCATCGGCCTCACCCCGAACTAAATGATACATTTTGATCGGAGAGACGTTTCTTTTCGCGGTGACGGCGACGACGACGACGACGGCGACGGTCGCGCGCGTTCGAGATCGAAGAAGAACGAACCGCTAACGTGAAATACTAAAGAAAGAGAGAAAAAGAAGAACCCACGACACACAGCGCGGGTCTCGCCCCGCCCGTCGCTTCCTTCCTCCCTCCTCTCCGCTACGAGCCTACGGCGGATGACGCGGCTGATCCCCCGATCACGCGGCGGCGGCTTCCCGTCCTCCTCCTCCGCCGCCGCCTCCGCCGGCCGCCGCCGCCGCCGCCTCCGCCGCGATCTTCGCGTTCGCGCGATCCGTCCGCGCGTTCTGCCAGTGATAATACTGCGCCGCGAACACGTGCTCGCACGCGCGCGGGTTGCGCATGGCCGCTCGAAACGCGGGATCCTCGAGCTGCTCCAAAAAATACAGCGCGTGCGGGTACTGCACGAACCTCGCGTACTCCGGTCGCGTCCAGTACGAGAGGTAGTCGAGATACGCGACGAACGCGGGGTCGTCCAGGATTTCGTTCACCGCGAGGTCTGCGCGGCGGGAGCGCGGGGGAGGGGCGGCGGGTGAGGGAGGGAGGACGAGGACGGACGACGGCGAGATCCGTCCGAGCGCGCGAGGGGCGCTTCGCGATGCTGCTGTGCGGTTCGATCGACGCGGGCGGGGCGGGAGGGCGCGCACGGTGGACGTATCGCGGGTTCGCGAGCGCCATGACGAACTCGAGCTCGAGGATGAAGCGCTTGTCGTTCGGAACCCCGGTGGCGATCTCCGCCGCGCGCGTCTCCGCGGCGGTCGGCGCCATCGCGCGGTGTGACGCGGTGTGACGCGCGGCGCGGCGCGGTGCTCGAAAAAAAGTCGTCTCTCGTCTGTTGATGTTGCCGCGCGATCGACATCGACGGGCGTCGCGACACTCCGCTATGCGCGCGTGACGCGCGGCGGTCCCCTTCCTTCGCGAGCCGCGCGCGATGCGCCGCGGCTTCGGGAAGTGCGGGACGATCCTCTTCGACGGCGTCATGTTCCTCGCCGCGTTGACGCTGCTGTGCCGCGTCTGGGCCGCGGCGTCGTCGTCGAGCGACGCCGACGACGTGCCAGCATCATTCGTCGCGTCGGGTGCGACGACCGACGCGACGCCGTCGCCCTCCTCCGCCGCCTCGACGTCGTTCCCTCCTCTCGCCTCTCGCATCTCGCCTTCTCGCCGTCCGCCGCCCACCGCGTTCGCGAGCCGCATCGCGCGGACGTCGCCGCCGTTCGAGACCCACGACGGCGGCGACGTTCCCGGCTCTCTGTCATTCGTCGAACGCGAACATCGTTCGGGGGCAGCGCGGCGCGCGCGTTCGCGTCGGAGTGGACGCCGACGCGGACGCCCGCGCGCGCCGCGCGTCGCGCCGCGGCGTCGCGTCGACGACGCCGCGCCGCGTCGCGGCCCCCGTCGTCGCGGCTTCAACTAGCCGTCGCGGCGTGAAGCCCCATCGCCGCGACGAACCAAGCGACGAGCATCTGCATCTCTCTCATCATTCGACATCGTCGCGCGCGCGGCGTCGTTTTTCATCCTCCCGCCGTCCCTCTCACCGCCGCTCCCTCCCTCTCCCGCGCTCGCGTCCGCGTCAGGGGTGAACAGCACGACGTGACGCGCGCCTCAGGACGTAGCCGTAGAACATCGCGGCGCCGCGTGTAGAGAATAAGACGCGTCGAACCCTCCCGCCGCCGTCGTCGTCGTCGTAACGCTCGTCGCGTCGAACGAAGCTTTTCCACGCTGCGCGCGCACTCGCTGCTCGTCGTCTAAGCGCCCGCCCGCGAGATCGCGACCGACGTTTCCTTCCATCCTTCGAACGCGCGCCCGCACTCGTCGACGCGCGACGGTCCACGCGCGCGCGCGCGCACGCACAGCGCACGATGCACAACCCGTTCAAGGTGCGCGAGGACGCGAGCCCTCCTCGGGGCCCGTCCGCCGCGCGGAGGAGGAGACGCCCCGCGATCGGTCCGGTCCGGTCGTCGTTCGTCGTTCAGATTCCGTTCGCGCCCTCCCGACGCGGTTCGCGGATCCGCGCGTCCGACGTCTGACGCGTCGCCCCCTCCCCTCCTCCCGCCTCCCTCCGTCCACGCAGAGCTCGAAGTTCAAAGGGTCCGGGCAGACGCTCGGGACCAAGGCGGAGGACGAGGAGCGGAAGCGCGCGAAGAGGGAGGCGCTCGAGGCGGCCGCCGCGCGGTCGACGACGGGCGCGTCCGCTCCCCGCGCCGGCGGCGGCGCCGGCGCGGCGGCGCTGAGCCGCGCGGGCGGAGGAGAAAGAGGCGGAGGCGGCGGCGGCATCGACGTGGACGCGATGCGGCGCGAGGTGCTCGCGGAGAGGGAGAAGCGCCGAGCGGAGCGCGCGGCGGCGGCCGCGGCGGCGGCGGCGTCCGAAGCCGCGATCGACGCGGACCTCTCGCACCCCGCCTGCGCGGCGATCGACGCCGCGATCGCGCGGCTGGCCGCGATCCCAGATCGCGCGGTGGTCGTCGGCGCGGCGGCGACGCTCGCGAGGGTCGTCGCGAACGTCGCGACGGCGCCGGAGGACGCGAGGTACCGGAGGCTTCGACTCGCCAACGAGAAGATCGCGGCGGCGACGACGCGCGCGGACGGCGGCGTCGCGCTCCTCGAGGCGCTGGGCTTCGTCGCGATCGAGGAACCCGAGAGCGGGGACGCGTTCTTGGCGCTGCCGGAGAGCGTGCGGGATGTCGCGCCGTTTCAGGTGGCGATACGACGGTTCGTGTCCGCCGGGTTGTTGTCGCGGGCGGCGGCGTCGGCGTTGACGACGCCGAAACCGCCGCCGAGGGCGGATCCGACGAAACCACCGAGTAACGGCCGAGAAACGCGCGTTTTCTTACCCGCGGTGACGTGCGCCGCCGCGGTGACGGAGCTCCCGGACGAGTACTTCAAGCGCGACGCGAGCGAGATCCAGGCGGAGTTTAAAGCCGCGGCGGAGCGACGCGAGAACGCCGGCGCGCTCATGACCAAGGCGTGGAGAGAAAAAAATATGAATAAAAACGGCGACGACGACGACGACGACAAGGCCGACGCCAGACCGGTGACCGTGCGCGTGCGCGTCCCGGACGGGTGCGTCTTGGAGGGGAAGTTCATGCCGAGGGAGCCGATCGCGGTCGTGCGCGAGTGGGTCAGCGGCGCGCTGAGGGAGCACTTTCGCGCGTTCGCGTTGAGGTGCGTTCTATACGCTGGTCCCCATACGACCGCGTTGGCGTGGTGAACGCCGATCCTTAAGGACTTTTGCCGGCGCATCTCTCCGCCCAGGGTCCCTCGCTTTCAATCCCGACACACCTCGACGCCTTTCAACTCCACCCCTGACGCCTTTCAACTCCACCCCGACGTTCGCTTGTATGGAACGACCGTGAGCTTTCTCAACGCGCCTCTGATCGGCGACGCGACGGACGGGGAAGGCGGCGGCGCGGGCGGTGGAAACGCGAAATCACTCGGGGTGCGCGCGGGCGGTGGAAACGCGAAATCGAAATCACTCGGGGTGGGCGCGGGGGACGGGTATAAAGGGAGAGGGTACGCGCGCGTCGGCACGGTCGCCGGCGCGGGGCTCGCGCCGTCGGCGTTGCTGACGTTTTCGTGGAGGGAACCGTCGGCGCCGGGGAGGAACACGGACGGAATCGCGCAGGTTCTGAGCGACGCGTTGATGCGCGATGCGACGCCGTTGGAGTAGCGCAGCGCACGCGCGTCCGCGACGAGCTCGAAGAGCGTCGACTACTAGCAGGTACTAAAACTGAATCTACAAAAGACGACGACGACGCGACGACAGACGACAACGCGCCGCCGCCGCCGCCGCCGACGACTTCTCTCCTCGCCTCGCGCGTCGTCGATCGCGATCGTCACTCCGGCGCGATCGACCCCCCCAGCGCGACGAGCTTCGCCTCGAGCTCGCTCGCGCGCGTCGCCATCGCCGCGGCGACCTCCTCCAGCGCCGTGACCTGCGCGTCGACGCCGCGCAGTGAACGCAGCAGCGGCGACAATTTTTCGCTCTTTTCGCTCAGACGCCCCGCGAACGCGCGAAGGTCCTCCGCCGTGGACGCGATCGCGTCGAACTTCCGAGACGCCTCGTCGTGCGCGTCCGCGGAGAGTCTGAACTCCGCGGCGACGATCGCGAGCTCCGCGGAGAGGTGTTTCGACGTCTTCGCGAACGCATCCGCGGCGGCGGCTTTCAACGCGTCGTCGCCAGAGGCGGGGCCCCGCGGCGGCGCCGTCGACGCGTCCCGGCCGTTCGACGCGGCGGCGCGCTCGTTCCCGCGCCCGCGCCCGGGCTTCTCCTTCCCGGCGTTGCTCTTCCTCCCAAAGTTCGCGACGAAGTCCCGCGCCGCCGCGGACGCGAGCCCGCCGTCGTCCTCCCCGCCGCCGCCGCCGCCGCCGCCGCCGCATCGCGCGAAACGCTCGTCGCACGCGTACTTAGGGTCGTTCCATACGAGCGAATATCGGGGTGGAGTTCAAAGGCGTCAGATGGATTTGTAAGGCGTCGAGGGCGGGGATTGAAAGCGAGGTGTGGGCGGAGAGAGACGACGGCAAAAGTCCTTAAGGATCGGCGTTCACCAC